>Ga0194131_10000404_pt1 | contig 72766 bp, 72 predicted proteins | sample TA2KigO120mmetaG_FD_148631 | JGI IMG/M metagenome (GOLD analysis project Ga0194131, IMG submission 148631) | Freshwater microbial communities from Lake Tanganyika, Tanzania - TA2015053 Kigoma Offshore 120m | ecosystem: Environmental > Aquatic > Freshwater > Lake | place: Tanzania: Lake... | reverse complement strand
CCAGCCGGCACAACTCGGCGATCCAGGAGTTCTACGCACGGCTGTGTAGCGCAGGCAAGCCCAAAAAGGTGGCCCTCACCGCCTGCATGCGCAAGCTGCTCACCATTCTCAACTCGATGCTTAAGCATGGTCATGCCTGGAATCCTGGGTTGGCATTGCAAACCCCTTGACATTCAAGACAGTTGCTGAGCTTGTCGAAGGGTGAGCGCTGGTGGTGCACAGCACTTTTTAAACACGCTCTAAGGCACTTTTCACAGCGGCTCCAACAGGACCCGCAGATGTTTGCGCAAGCAGGCTTGGTCAGGCCGATACAGCCTCCTTGAACCGCCGTATTGCGTTTATGTGCTGGTCTGGCCCTTTAAGCCCGGCGCGCATAGTGTTGACGGAAAGGTGGGTAGCGCCCATTTCCTCCCAGGCCGCGGCAGAGCGGTTCCAGGCATCGGCATCGCCCTGAGTTATGCTAATGCGGCCTTCCACGCCAATTTCCTTGGGGTCGCGGCCTGCCGCGCGCGCTGCCTCCCGCATCTGGGCCAGCTTCTCTTGCCCGGCGCTGTCGGGCTGAAACTGGGGGAACCAGCCGTCCCCCAAGCGCGCCAGGCGCCGCACCACCTGGGGAGCGCCGCCGCCAAACCACAGGGGGATGGGCCGCTGCACCGGCAAAGGGTTGATGCCCGCGTGGGATACATGGTGATAACGTCCCTGGAAGTCCACCACTTCCTGAGTCCAGAGCATTCGCAGCAGCCGGATTTGCTCGGCGCAGCGGGAGCCGCGGTTGGAAAAGTCTTCACCCAGCGCTTCGTACTCCACGTCGTTCCAGCCGATGCCCACGCCCAGGCGCAGGCGCCCGCCGGTAAGCACGTCCACCTCCGCGGCCTGCTTGGCCACCAGGGCGGTCTGACGCTGGGGCAGAATCAGGATGCCGGTAGTCATCTGGATTTTCTCGGTCACGCCAGCCAGATACCCAAACAGGACAAAGGGTTCATGGAACATGTCCTGGTGGTTGTACGGGCGCTGCCACTGGGCCCGTTTGCTGGCATCGGCGCCCAGGATGTGGTCAAACACCAGCAAGTGCTGGTAGCCCAGTCCCTCCGCAGCCTGGGCAAAATCCCGCACCGCCACCGGATCAGCGCCGATTTCCGTTTGAGGGAAAATGGCTCCTAGCTGCATACTGCCCTCCTCCTGACGAGTGAATAAACAGTGAATCTCCAGCGAGAAAGTATCCCCCGTTGACAGGGTGGCCGTCAACTGAGGGGACGAAAGCCGTTTTATGTGCGCCCTTTTTCTCAGACACTGCAGTTCAACTTAGTGCATTCTGCACTTATGCTTTACGATTACCGTAATTTTAGATGTCTTAAATTACACACAATATAGTGGCACAAAACATTATTATCAGCAATAATGACCGATATGTTGACACTTAACCGCGTAATGCATACCATGTGTTCGCCAGTATATACGATAATGAGTATCAGAATACTGCCGGTTACACACCAACGGAGCCCACTTCCTTAACAAACCCAGCTAGGAGGCGCTTTTATGTCCAGGGGCGCAGGGAAATCCCACGGCAGGACTATTTGGCTTTCCGCACTGGTGATGGCCTTTTCCATTCTGCTAGCCGCCTGCGGCACGGCGGCCACTGCTACGCCGCCCGCGGCCAAGCCCAGCCCAGCCGCGCCAGCAGCCACCACCGCGCCCATAGCCGCGCCAACCCAGGCGCCCAAACCCACCGCCGCTCCCGCCACCCCAGCCCGCAGCGACGTGAAAATCGTGGTGGGGGCGGAACCACCCACTCTGGACGCCTTTTTGGAGACCACCTCTACCTTCAGTTTCTTCACCACCAACTTTGTGCAGACCCTCACCCTGCCCGCCACCGCCAACCAGCGGCCCATCCCCGGCGCAGGGTTCAGCAAGTGGGAGATGCGGGACGGCAAGCGGTGGCGGTTCTACCTGCGCCCCGGCATCAAGTTCTCCAACGGCGAGCCGTGGAACGCCCTGGCGGCCAAGTATTCCATAGACTACGCCGGGGACAAGGCCAACAACTCCAGCAGCTACGGGCAGACCCCGGACGTTACTGGGGAAGTGGTGGACGACCTGACCATAGACGTGGTGTGCAAGGCCGATTGCCCCATCCTGGACATGGCGGCCATGTGGCTGTCCTTCCAGGCCCCCGCATGGCACAAGGCCGCGCCCAAGGAAGAGCGGGTGCGCAACGCCATCGGATATGGCCCCTACAAGCTGGTGAAGTGGGAACCTGGCCAGTTCGTCAAGGCCACCCAGTACGAAGCCTACCAGGTCCCGACGGACCGCCCGGACTACCGCGCCCCGGTCATAAAGGACATTACCTGGTTCTGGCGGGCTGAGGAAGCGGTGCGGGCCGCCATGATTATCACTGGCGAGGCCGACATCGGCTACGGCCTGCCCCTGGAGCAGGCCAACAAGTTCCCCAGCCATTTCATCGGCACCGAGGGCGGCTCCTACGGGTTCCGCTTGGACACCGTCTGGGAGCCACTGCTGCGGGATGTCAAACTTCGCCGGGCCATGGTTCACGCCCTGGACTGCCAGGGCATGGCCCAGTCCTTCTTTGGGGGCAAACCCCAGTGCCGGGGCAGCGTGGTGCATCCCAGCACCCTGGGCGTCAACCCTGCCAAGACCCCGCCCTACAAGTTCGACCCCGTCCTGGCCAAGCAGTTGGTGAAGGAGTCTGGTTACGCCGGCCAGGAGTTAAAGGTCTACGCCCGGGAAGAACGCCGGCCCAAGAGCGTGGAGGTCGCCGAGGCGGCGACCAACGCCTGGAAGGAGGCCGGGATTAACGCCAAGCTGGTAATTCTGGAGAACTCCAAGTGGAACGACTTTCACCGCACCGGGCCGGGCAAGTATGGCAAGGACTCACTGGATGCCGCCAACCGACCGCCGCCGGCCCCGGCTAACTCCTCGCCCCAGATTCTAGCCAGCTCCACCATGGGCAGCCCGGATACCCGGGAGCTGGGCCGCAACTTCAACTTCTACCTGAGCTGCTTCTCCGACCGGGCCAAGGTCTGCGAGCCAACCCGGCTGCAACCCCTGTTGGAGGCGGCTCTGGCGGCCAGCGGCGACGACCGGCGGCAAAAGCTGGAGGCCATCGCCCAGATAGTCTACGACGAGGTGCTGGTAATCCCCCTGTTTGACACCATCACCGTATGGGGCATGGCGAAGAATCTGGAGTGGCAGCCGCGGCTGATTGACGAAAGCATCCTGGTGAACACCATGCGGTTCAAGTAAGCCGCCAGTCCTCTCCCGTCCCAAAGAAGCGGCGTCCCAGTCCTGCCCAGGGGCCGGGGGCGCCGCTCCAGCGTTTTAGTAGCTGGGGCAAGGCTCCCAGTGTATACTGGACTGGTCACGCCCAATCATCGCCATCGCCCAGCCAAAAGGGACCCACTGCCCGCGAGGGGCACTGTTGCTGATAGACCTGCATACCCACAGCTACCCAGCCTCAGATGACAGTTTCATGGCCGTGGATGAGCTAATTGAAACGGCCAAGGAGCGGGGCCTGGATGGCGTGTGCCTTACCGAGCATGACGCCTTCTGGGACGTGGCGCAGGTCCAGGCCTTGGGCAAGAAGCACCGTTTTTTGGTGCTGCCCGGCGCTGAAATCAACACCGATGGCGGCCACCTGCTGGTCTTTGGATTGCAGCGCTACGTTTTTGGAATGCATAAACCCGAAGTTCTCCAACAATTGGTGGAACAGCAGGGCGGCGTGATTATTGCGGCGCATCCCTACCGCCGCCGGTTTTTACTGGAACGGCCCCAGGACTGGAATGCCATGCTGCGCAAGGCCTGGGCAGACCCCTTTTTTAAAATTTGCCATGCCCTGGAAACCGTCAACGGGCGGGGCTCCGCTCAGGAAAACCGGTTTGCCGGGGAACTGGGAGCAGCGCTGGCCCTGCATGCCACCGGCGCCAGCGACGCCCACCGTGTGCAGCAACTGGGTTCGGCAGCCACCAGGTTTGAGAAGCGCGTAGATACTTTGGAGGACTTGATAACCGAGTTGCGGGCCGGACGCTTTCAGCCAGTATTTTCAGCCAACGGGCAATAAGAGGGTGTTTAGAAAGTCATTGCGAGTCCCGATTGCATCGGGACTCGCAATGACCAGTGATTACCCCTTTAGGCACGCTTTGGCACCTCTGGACATCCGTCAGTGATAAGCTCGTGGCAAACTTGGCGCAGAGGGAGTGTCAAAAATGGCAGAGACTTTGCGCGTGGAAAACCTGCACGTCCATTACGAAACCGCTGCCAGGACAGTCAAGGCCCTCAACGGCGTAAGTTTTGTCCAGCAGCCCGAGGAAGTGTTTTGCCTGGTGGGGGAAAGCGGCTGCGGCAAAAGCACGCTGGCCCTCACCATTATGGGCCTGCTGCCCGCCACTGCCAAGGTGCTGGCCGGCCGGATTATGTTCGATGGGGTGGACTTGCTCCAGGCCAGCCCCAGCCATATGCGCCGTTTGCGGGGCCGGGATATTTCCCTGGTGTTCCAGGACGCCCAGGCTGCCCTGGACCCCGTGCAGCCCGTAGGCCGGCAACTGGAGGAAGTCATCATGGCCCACGGCGGCGCATCGCCCAGGGCAGCCAACGGCATGGCCCAGGAGATCCTAAAGGAGATGGGCCTGCCCGACCCCAAGCGCATTATGGGCCAATACCCCTTCAACCTCAGCGGCGGCATGTGCCAGCGGGTAATGCTGGCCATTGCCCTAGTGCTGCGGCCCCGCTTGCTCATTGCCGACGAACCGACTTCTGGGCTGGATGTAACCATGCAAGCGGAGATTCTGCTGCGCCTCAAGCGCCTTTGCCGGGATTTGCACTCCGCCATCCTGCTAATCACCCACGATATGGGCGTGGTGGCCCACATGGCTAACCAAGTGGGAGTGATGTATGCGGGAAGCCTGGTGGAGACTGCCCCGGCGGTGCCTTTATTCAAGCAGCCTCGCCATCCCTATACCTGGGCTTTGCTCCAGTCCCTCCCCCGGCTGGACAATGTGAACAAGCGGCTGGAGCCTTTGCGGGGCAGCCCCCCAGACCTGCTGGACTTGCCGGAGCAGTGCCCATTCCTGCCCCGCTGCGCCAAGGCCCTCAACCGCTGCCGCCTGGAGCGGCGTCCGCTGCTCCAACCAGTGTCCCCAGACCACTGGGTAGCGTGCCACAATCCACTGCATCCCAGCGAGTAACGGAGCTTCAAAACAAGAAAAGAATCAGGGCCAGCAATCTTTCCAGACTGCTGGCCCTTTTCATCGCTGCTGGCAAGGAGGGTTCAAACCCTCCCGCAGAGATAAGATCGCCCTGACGACTAGATGTAGTCGGGGTTGTCCTCTTCCTGCTTGCCTGCAACCGCCATGTTGGTCTCTACGCTCTGGTTAAGGGCGCGGGTCATTTCCTTGCGGAACTCGTCCATGAGCTGAGGAGTAACCTGGTTGCCAGAGGCCTTGGCCTTGGCCTTGAGGCGGTCGAAAGCCCACTCGCCGGTGTCGCCGTGAGGCATATCGAAGAAGCCAGCCTCGAACACCGGCAGTTCGCCGGGGCCGAAGTAGCCCTTGCCTTCCAGGGCGTAGCCTTCCAGGTCATGGGTGCCCTTGCCCAGCACCTGGCCAGTGGCGGCGTAGTGGTCCATGACGTTCTTCAGGCCATACTTCTGGATGGGGCAGACCTTCATGCACACGCCGCAGCCCAGGTAGCGGGCCATGACGGGGCGGCAGCGCTTGAAGTACAGCTTGTTCTTCTCAATGCCGCGCCACCAGATCTTGTCGCGCATGAGCGCGCGGCCGGGGCAGCGGTTGACGCACACCTGACAGACCTGGCAGAAGGCGTGGATGCCGTAGTCAATGGGCTTGTCATGGGTGACGTTGGCGTCGGTGGTGACGGAGACGATCCGGCAGCGGCTGCCCACGTGGGGGGTCAGCAGGTAGCCGCAGGCGCCCAACTGGCCTACGCCAGCAGCCACGAACATGGGGATGTAAGGGCCGAAGGAGTCGCCGGAGCCAGCCACCTGGGCGTGGTAGCCCTTGGACCGGATGAAGTTGCCCAACTCCAGAGCTGCCGCGCCTTCGGTGCGGTAGGTGCTGGAGTGAACGATTTCTGCGTCCACGCTGGGGATGGTCTGGGTCGGCTCAAAGTCCTGCTCATAAGCCAAGCAGATGATATGAGGGTAGTAGGTGGTGGCGCCGCGCTTGCTCTGGTACACATACCGGTGGTCAAAGGCAGCAATACCCACTTCCACAAAGCCCAGTTCCCGGGCCTTGTCCTTAATCTGCTGGGTCAGGTCTTCGCCGGTGGCCTTGGCGGTGGGTTCCAGGTCGGCGCTGAGGCGGGCCGCCAGGATCAGGGGCTTATTCAGCTTCTCGTGTTCCTTGCGGATCTCCCGCATCTCCACGTGGCCGTCGCGCAGATTGTTGGCCCAGTCGCGGGAAGCGCGCTCGGTGATGTTCATGTTCTCGATGGGATATTCCCGGGAGTACCAGTCCACTTCCCGCTGGTTCATGGGGATGCCAGGAACGGTCTCCAGTTCTTCAGGGATGGCGAAGGTTACGGGGGTGTCTCCGTACTTCTTGCCAGGCCGTACCACTTCGTGGCCTATCTTCAGCATGCCTGCTCCTCCCAAGTAATATGGCGGGCTTTCTTCTCAAGCCTTGCCGAAAGGCTATACCTTGTCAGCCCAATTGTCAATACCGTACACTAACTGCTTAATCAAAATGCTCTTTCCGTGCTGCACACCCGCATGATGTGACTATTATCGTCACCAGAGTTACGTAACTCGCAATCACTCCTGGCTTGGCCTTAACCGCCCTTGCGACGGCGAATCATGGCCTCTGCCAGGGGGCTGGCGCCGGAGCGGACAGTTACGTTAACCAGGGAAGGCCGTCCGGAGTTAATGGCCCGCTCCACCGCCGGGCCTACTTCCTCCGGCTGCTCCACGTATTCGGCATAGCCGCCGATGGCCTCCACCACCTTATCATAGCGCACCAAGCGCAGGTCGGTGCCCACGGCCCGCCCGAAGTAAGACATCTGGAAGGTCTTATCAATGCCCCAGGTATGGTCGTTGCCCAGGACTGTGGTAATGGGCAGGTTGTGGCGGATGCAGGTGTCGTACTCCATGGTGTAGAAGCCGATGGAGCCGTCGCCGCTGAACACCAGCACCTTGCTTTCCGGGTGGGCCAGCTTGGCCGCCATGCCGTAGGGAATGCCGGCCCCCAGGTGGCTGAGGGGCCCCAGGCGGATGAACCGGCCGGGCTGCCTGGCCTTCATGTAGCAGCGGCCCCACTGCACATAGTCTCCGCCATCCATGACGATAATGGTGTCCTGGTCAATCAGGTGCTGGATCCGGCTGTAAACGTCCATGGGGTGCATGGGCGCTTCGCCGGTGGCCTTGGCCTCCAGGCTGTCCAGCCAGGCCTGGCGGTCGGCGCGGATTTGGGCCACCCACGGGCCGATGTTGGCCTTCTTCTGCCCCTTGGCGGCGGCGGTTAGCTGCTCAGTGATGGCACCCAGGTCCCCCAACAGGCCCACGGCCACGCCGCGGTTGCGGCCAATTTCCGCGGGCGAGGGGTCGGCCTGGATAAGCTTGGCCGTGGGGCCAAAAATCTGGCCGTAGCGGTAGCGGTGATCCAGGCGCTTGCCCAGCAGCAGCGCCACGTCGGCCTCCCGGAAGCGGCGGGCCGCACCGTTGAGCGCGCCGTCGGCATAGCCAAAGCACAGGGGATGCTCGTCGTCCAGCAGCCCGCGGGCCTGCTCCACAGTGAACACCGGCGCGCCAGTGGCTTCCGCCAGGGCTTCCAGTTGTTCTGGGCTTATGGAGTAGCGGGCCGGGTTACCGGCAATAATCACGGGCTTGCGGGCCTGGGCCAGCAAGGCGGCCGCCTCTTTAATCAGCGCCGGGTCTCCCTGGGCGCGGCCCATGCTGCGGTACTCCTTGGGCAAGTAGGGCGGCATCTCGTTCTCAGAGATTGGCTCCTCCTGGATGTTGATGGGCAGGGTCAGGTGCACCGGGCCGGGCCGCCCGGACAGAGCGGTGCGGAAGGCGGTGGCAACGAACTCCGGGATGCGGCGCTTGTCGTGTATCAGCCAGGAGCCTTTGGTCATGGGGGCGGCAATGGCGGTCTGATCAATCTCTTGGAAGGCGGTCATGCCCTTTTCCGGCAACTCAGCGCTGCCCGCCACAAAGATGACCGGGCTTTCCGAAGTGTAGATGGCAGGCAGGCCGGAGATGGCGTTGGCGAAGCCCGGCCCGCCGGTGAACATGGCCACGGCGGGCTGGCCGGTGATGCGCGCGTAGCCGTCGGCCATGTGCATGGCCGCGCCCTCGTGGCGGGTGTCTATAAACTCAATACCCTCATCGGCGGCGGCGTCCACCAGGGGCAGGATGGTGTCCCCCACAATGGTAAACACTTTCTTAACGCCTTCCTGCTTGAGGCAGCGAATGAATAGGTGGCCCCCGTTCAGTTCAGCCATTATGATGATGTCTCCTGCGGCGATTTTTGGCTGCCTAGAGCTTACAGGGCGGAAAGGGCTGGGGCAAGGGGTGAACTACCTCCATCCTGACCTTCCTGACCTTCCCCCCTGGCAAAAGGGAAGGAACCAGAGTTCTCCCCCTTACAAAGGGGGAGCTAGAGGGGGTGCAGGTAATGGTTCAGTTTGCAGTCGCACAGAATGTAGTGTCTACTCGTCACACCGGCGAAAGCCGGTGTCCAGAAACGCACTAGGACATTGCAGTCTCCTGGATTCCGGCTTGCGCCGGAACGACGAGACTCTAAGTGAACCAATACCGGGGTGCAGGGTCGTTTCATTCTCACCCTGGCCGTAGGGGCGCTGCTTGCTGCGCCCGGATGCGGCAACGGAGCGCACCAATGGGCGCCCCTACCGCTATGGCGAAAATGAATCAGCCCTGTACCGGGGTGAAGGAACGATTCACCTACCCCCGCAACTGCGGTATGATAGTGTCCAGCACATTGCATCTGCACCGTGAGGTTGCCACCGCCATGTTCAGTTACCTGGATCACCTGGAATGCACCCGCTGCGGCAAGACTTACCCCCATACCCAACTCAGCAAGACCAGCCCTTGCTGCAATAAAGTGCTCTTCGCCCGGTATGACCTTCCCCGCCTGCGCCGTGAGCTGGGCAGGGATGCTTTTAATGACCGCCGGGGTGATATGTGGCGATTTTCGGAACTGATGCCAGTGGCCGACCCGGACAACATTGTCACCCTGGGAGAAGGGGGCACTCCCTTGCTGCCTGTGCCCAACCTGGGGCGCATACTGGGGCTGAAGAACCTTTACGTCAAAGAAGAGGGCCTGAACCCCACGGGCACCTTCAAGGCACGGGGCATTGGCGCGGCGGTCTCCAAGGCTTTGGAACTGGGCGTTACCGGCTTCACCATGCCTTCGGCAGGCAACGCGGCGGGCGCGGCGGCAGCCTACGGCGCCCGGGCTGGGACGCCAGTCAAGGTATTCATGCCCCAGGACGCGCCCGCGGCCAACAAGAAGGAGAGCATCCTGGCCGGGGCGGAACTGAACCTGGTGCAGGGCCTTATCAGCGACGCCGGGCGCATTTCCGTGACGGTGGCGGCGGAGCAAAACCTGTTTGACCTGGCCACCCTCAAGGAACCTTACCGTGCGGAAGGCAAAAAGACCATGGGCCTGGAAATCGCCCAGCAGTTGGGCTGGAAGATGCCCGACGCCATAATCTATCCCACCGGCGGCGGCACGGGCATTATTGGTATGTACAAGGGCTTCCAGGAACTGCTGGAACTGGGCTGGGTGGAAGGCCGTCCCCCCAAGTTCATTGCCGTGCAGGCAGTGGGATGCCAGCCCATTGTAAAAGCCTTCAACGAAGGCAAGGACACCGCCGAGCCGTGGCAGAACGCTGAGACCATTGCCGACGGCCTGCGGGTGCCCGGCCCCTTTGCCGACTACCTTATTCTGAAAGCCATCCGGGAGACCGGCGGCACGGCGCTGGCGGTGGAGGACGCTAAGATGGTGGCTGCCATGCACGAACTGGCCAGCGCCGAGGGCATCATCGCCTGCCCAGAGGGAGCGGCTACCCTGGTGGGACTGAAGCGGCTGCTGGCCCAGGACTTCCTGGGACCAGACGAGACCATTGTGCTGCTGAACACCGGCTCCGGCTACAAGTACCTGGAGCTGATTGAGGGGGCGTGATGGGTGTGACCAGCCGCCATCCAGGCAACTCCACCACAGGAGGTAAAATTGTGGAAGTCATCCTCAGCTCTCCCCGGGGGTTCTGCGCCGGCGTGGTGCGGGCGGTGGACGTGGTAGAGCAGTGCCTGCAAAAGTTCGGGCCGCCGGTTTACGTGAAGCACCAGATTGTCCACAACCCCTACGTGGTGGCGGAGCTGGAGCGTAAGGGGGCCATTACCGTGGAGACGGTGGAAGAAGTTCCGCCCGGCTCCCTGGTGGTGTTTTCCGCCCACGGCTCGCCGCCGGAGGACTTCCAGAAGGCTAAAGAGCGCAACCTGCGGGTCATTGACGCCGTGTGCCCTCTGGTGACGCGAGTGCATAACGAGGCCAAGAAGTACCACCGCGAAGGCAAGCAAGTGCTGCTGGTGGGCCACCGGGGCCATCAGGAGGTCCGGGGCACCATGGGCCAGGTGCCCATGACTTTGATTGACGACGCCGTTGCAGAAGTGCCTAAATGGGACGCCGCTACTACTGTGGCGGTGCTGACCCAGACCACCCTTTCGGTGGCGGACACCGCCCAGGCCATCGCCGCGGTGCAGCAGCGGTTCCCCAACGCCGTGGTGCGCAACGACATTTGCTACGCCACCACCAACCGCCAGACCGCGGTAATGGAAATGGCCTCCAAGGTGGACCTGGTGCTGGTCATTGGGGCGCAGAACAGCTCCAACTGCAACCGGCTTAGGGAGGTGGCAGAGGCCCGCGGCGTGCCTGCCTACCTGATTAACGGCCCCGAGGAGATTGATCCCGCCTGGCTGCAAGGCAAGCAGCGTGTAGGCATTACTTCCGGCGCATCCACTCCAGAGGTCCTGGTGGAGTGGGTGATTGAAGCCCTGGCTCCAGAAAAGCTGACCTTGCTCACCGGAGCGGTGGAAGATGTGGCTTTCACGCTGCCCAGAGAACTGCGGTAAACATGCTCTGTGATGGAAATCCCCCCTGGTCTCCCTTTAAACCTTGCCCAAAAATTGCCAAAGGACAGGCCGTCGTTCCAGCTTCCGCCGGAACCCAGATATGGACGAACCCGGCAGAGGGCCTGGACACCGGCTTACGCCGGTGTGACGATGATTTTCCGGGCAAAGCTCGACCCTTTACAAAAGGGAGGGATTTCCGGCCCGCCCTTTACAAAGGGGAGTGGGGTGGATTTATCCCCGCCCTGGCCCGCTAATGTTCGGGTCGCGGCAGTCACCGGAGACCCCTGTATCTCTGCAAAAGCGGGTATTTTCACCTTCCACACTGGTGTCGCTGGCCCTGGCGGTAGCGCTGCTGGCCTTTCTGGCAACACGCTTTCATGTTGACCTGGGCCAAACCTGGGAGCAGGTTCGCAGCAGCAATCCCTGGTATTTGGCCCTGGCCTTGCTGGTGCACTACACTACGTTCCCCCTGCGCGGCGCCCGGTGGCGAATACTGCTGTGCAACGTCCAGCCCCAGGAACAGCCCGTCCCAGGAGCCATGTACCTGGGACAGCTGGTCTTGCTGGGATGGTTCGCCAACTCGGTGGCCTGGCTCCGCCTGGGCGATGCCTACCGGGCTTACCTGTACCGGGACGAGCAGGGGGTATCCTTCTCCAGCACCATTGGCACCATATTGGCGGAGCGCGCCCTGGACACTATCCTGGTGGTGGCGCTACTGCTGGTCTCGGCGCCTTTCCTGCCGGGCGGCGACGCGGCGGCTTCGGGCGTTGTCCTGGCAATTGCCGTAGCGCTGTTGCTGCTGCTGGGGCTGTTACTGCTGGTCATGGCCTGGGGCCGACGCTGGCTGGCGCGCCTGCTGCCCCGCTGGCTGGCGGAGGGTTACGAAAGGTTTCATACCGGCGCCCTGGATAGCTTTCAAAAGCTGCCGCAGGTGACGTTGTGGGGCTTGCTGGGTTGGCTGGCTGAGGTGGCCCGGCTATACCTGGTGGCGGCGGCGTTGGGCCTGGACCTGGGCTTGCCCCTGGTGGTATTCCTGACCCTGGCTAACTCACTGCTCACTCTGGTGCCCACGCCGGGAGGCCTGGGCGCGGTGGAGTCGGGCGTAGCGGGGCTGGCAGTGCGGCTCTCGGCTATTGGCGCCAGCGCCGCGGTAGCTCTGGTGCTGGTGGACCGGGCCATCAGCTACATCAGCGTGATTTTGGTGGGTGCGGCAGTGTTTGCGATAAGGCAAGTGCGGAGGAGGTGACGCCCAACAGTGACCATGCCTTGTTGGTGCACCCAGGCCTTGCCCAAAAAGTATGGATTTCGATAGTTAGTAATGTTTTGCATACAATTATTGGCACCCTGAGTCCTTCGGCTGAAGGACGAAGAATCTAAAATCCTGGCATTTTAGACCCTTCGTCCCAATGCAATCGGGACTCAGAATGACATTTTGGGCAAAGCCGTGCACCCACAGAAAATTGCATTCTATCTCAAATTGAGATACTATTGCTGCGTGCACATTATATCCCGCAAGACAATTCGCTTGTTCTCAGAGCAGTACTCCGATAGTGAAAATGCCCTTACCCGGTGGTTCAAAATCATGCAACAGCACGACTTCCTCAGCTTTGAGGCTTTGCGTGCCACCTTCCCAAATGCGGACAAAGTCGGCGATTTTGTTGTATTCAATATCGGGGGAAATAAGCACCGGCTCATCACCGTCATCCATTTCAACCGGCGTAAGGCATACATTCGTCACGTGCTTACTCACCAAGACTATGCCCGCGGAGCCTGGAGAATATGACAGTAATCTCACAAGAATTACAAGACCACTGGATGGCGGTCAGTCCCTTCCTGTCCATTCGCAACGCGGCAGAGTACGACCTCGCTATTGCGCGTCTCAACAGCTTGCTGGATGAAGTGGGCGCTAATGAGCAACACCCTCTTTATATGCTGTTGGATACACTGGGCACATTGATTCATGAATACGAAGAACAACACTATTCTGCCCCGGAATGCAGCGGGGCTGAGGTGCTCCAGTTACTCATGGAAGAACATGGCTTGACTCAATCCAACTTACCGGAGATTGGGTCCCAGGGAGTTGTTTCTGAAATCCTCAGAGGAAAGCGAGAACTTAATATCCGGCAGGTCCGCGCCCTGGCAGACCGGTTCCATGTTTCACCGGCGGTGTTTATCTGAATACTCGATCCCGCAGAGGGCAGAGTATCCTAACATTCCTAAGAAAAGGGAGGCACAAATGCCTTCATTGCTCGGCACGGTCCGCGAAAAAATCCAGGCCCAGGGCTTTTGCAACCTGGATGACCGGACATACGCCCAGCTAAATTATCCCCTGCGCTTGTCCCCGGCCATCTGCATGGTGTGGACTGCCATCGGGACAGCCCTGGCTTCGCCAATTATCCTCTGGGCGCTGGCGCCCTTCGCCCTGTTGGGAGCGATTCTCCCTGGACATCCCTTCGATGTCATCTATAACTACGGTTTCCGCCATTTGACCCACACCCCTGCGCTGCCCCGCTACCCGCTGCGCAGACGCTTTGCCTGCGTAATGGCCGCCATCATGCTGGTAGCCGCGGCCTGGGGTTTCCAGGCTGGTGCGCCCGTCGTCGGCTATATATTCGGCTGGATGCTGGTAGGGGCGGCCCTGGTAAACGTGACCACGGGGTTTTGCATAGCGTCCTTTGTTGTCCGAATTTTCTTTGGCAAGGCGCCCACAAGCGCACCAGCCCGCTAGAATCGAACCAGGGCGCAGCAAGCAGCACCCCTACGGACAGCCCATCTGAGAGCTTGCGTTAAAAGTTCTTCCCCTCAATAAGGGGATGTTAGGCGGGGTGGCCAGACGCCCTCTAGCTCCCCTTTGGCAGGGGGGAGAAAACTCACTTTTGGCACAAGCTCTGGGAATGAAGCGGCCCTGCCCTCACAAAGTCGCGGTTGCGGAACCCAGTCGCTACGCCTATGATTACTGGGACTGCTTCAAATGACCCCTCACGGAGATAGTTTTGACATGTTTCCCCAGAACGTTTTTCCCGATACCTCCCGCATCAACTCCCGGGGCCAGCTGACCATTGGCGGATGCACCGCCCAGGCCCTGGCCCAGGAGTACGGCACGCCCCTGTACATTTTTGACGAAGCCACCCTGCGCAACCGCTGCCGCAGCTTCAGGCAGGAGTTTGAGCGGCGGCACCGCAACAGCAGCGTCCTCTACGCTTCCAAGGCGTACATCAATCCGGCCCTGGCCCGCATTTTCCAGGAAGAGGGTCTGGGCCTGGACGTGGTCTCTGGTGGCGAACTGGCGGTGGCCCAGCGGGCCGGGTTCCCCCTGGAGCGAGTCTATTTCCACGGCAACAACAAGACGCCGGAAGAGCTTTCCCTGGCAGTCACTTTGGGCCTGGGCCGCGTGGTGGTGGACAGCTTCCATGAACTGGAACTGCTGGACCGCATTGCCAGGGAAGCGGGCAAAACCCAGAATATCCTCATCCGGGTTTCTCCGGGCATTGACCCCCACACCCACTCCCACACCACCACAGGCATCCTGGACTCCAAATTTGGCTTTTCGATTCAGACCGGCCACGCGGCCCAGGCCATCCGCCAGGCTTTGGCGGCGCGCAATCTCAAGCTGCGGGGCCTGCACTTCCACCTGGGTTCGCCCATCTTCGAGCTGGAGCCCTACCAGGCCGCCGTGGACCTGGTGCTGCGCTTTGCCGCGGGCTTCCGGGAAGAAGGGCTGGAGCTCGCCGAGTTCAGCCCCGGCGGCGGCTTTGCCATCGCCTACACCCGGATGCAGCAGCCGCCCAGCATCGGCCAGTACGCCGAGACCATCGTGGGCGCCATGAAGTCCACCTGCCAGGAACTGGGCATGGAACTGCCCCAGCTGGTGGTAGAGCCGGGGCGCTCTATCGTCGGCCCGGCGGGTGTGGCGTTATACCGGGTGGGGGCCATCAAGGAGATTCCGGGGGTGCGCAAGTACGTCAGCGTGGACGGCGGCATGGGCGACAACATCCGCCCCGCTCTGTACCAGGCGGTGTACGAGGTGGTCAACGCCAGCAAGGCAGACCATGACCCGGATGAGACTGTGACTATTGCCGGCAAGTACTGCGAGTCCGGCGACGTGCTGGCCCGGGACGTGGCGCTGCCCCGCGTGGAATCGGGAGACCTGCTGGCCCTGCCCGCCGCGGGAGCCTATGCCCCTTCCATGGCCAGCACCTATAACCTCAACCCGCGGCCGCCCATTGTGCTGGTGGGCGGCGGCCGCAGCCACCTCATCCGCCGCCGCGAAAGTTACCAGGACCTGATGCGCGGGGATGTGCCGTATGTTCCCCAGCCCGCAGCCAGGGGAGGGCATTAGCTTCCATCTGTCAGCCATCAGTAATCAGCTTTTAGCTCTTCCAACCCACCAGGGCAGGACGTGGCCTGATGGCTGACGGTTGACGGCTTTATCTGCGCGATTTCAGGCAATTGAAGGTTTGGGAGCGGAGCCATCAATTGACTCTAGCGATCTATCAAGCAACTTCCAGCTTTCCCAAGGACGAACTTTATGGTCTGACTAGCCAGGTACGCCGCTCCTGCGCTTCCATCCCCGCCAACATCGCCGAGGGCTGCGGCAGAGACGGCAACGCTGAACTCTCCCGTTTCCTGAACATTGCAATGGGTTCCGCCAGCGAACTGGAGTGCCACCTCTTGCTTGCGCGGGACCTGACCATGTTGAGTAATGACGAATACAATTACCTTGCCGGAGAAGTAACCCAGGTGAAAAGAATGCTTGCCACGCTTATCCAGAGGCTCAAGGCCGAGAGCTAAAAGCTGATTACTGATTACTGACCGCTGATAGCTCTTATGTGGCCCATCCACGGACAAGACCACCTGCTGCGCCAACTGGAGCCGGCCCTCACGCAGGGGCGGCTGGCCCACGCTTACCTGCTGGCGGGGCCGCCCCACGTGGGGAAAATGGCTTTGGCCCTGGCGCTGGCGCAAGCCGTTAACTGCCTGGCAGGACTTGGCGCGCCCTGCGGCAGTTGCACCCAGTGCCGCCGCATCGCCCTGGGGCAGCACGCCGACGTGCGTGTGGTGGGCGTAGGCCAGGGCCAAGATGGCGGCCCCACTCGCACCGTCATTGGCATCGGCGATGTGCGAGAGGCACTGCGCCAGGCCAGCTTGAAGCCCTACGAAGGCAAATGCACGGTGATTATTTTTGATGGGGCGGAGGCAATGAGCGCCGAGGCGGCCAACGCCCTGCTCAAGACCCTGGAGGAGCCGCCGCCCCAGGTGCTATTGCTGCTGCTGACCACCGACGCAGATTCCCTGCTGCCTACTATTCGTTCCCGCTGCCGCTCCCTGGATTTACGCCCCCTGGCCAAACACCAGGTGGCCGCGGCGCTGGCCGCCAGGCCCCAGACCAGTCCAGAGCAGGCGGAGCGGCTGGCCCGACTCTCCCGCGGCTGCCTGGGTTGGGCCTTTAACGCCCTGACGGATCCAGACTATTTGGAGCAGCGGGAGGCAGAGCTGGAACAGGTGCGGCAAATTTGCCAGGCCGGGCTGGAGGGACGTTTCAGCTACGCCGCCGATCTGGCGGCCCGTTTCTCCCGGGACCGGGAACCGGCCCGCGCCACGCTGTATCTGTGGCTGCGCTGGTGGCGGGACCTGCTGCTGGTGAAGGAGGGAGTGGAGGCTTACGTCCAGGACCAGGAACGGCTTTCGGAGCTGCGGCTGCAGGCGGCCCAGTTGACCACTCCCCAGGTGGTTGAATTTATCAAAGCCCTGTACCAATCCCTGGACGCCCTGGAGCGCAACGCCAGCCCCCGCTTGGCGATGGAAGTGCTGATGCTGAAGGTGCCAGCCGGGGGCTAGCTATCAGCTTTCAGACCTCACGCTCTTCGGGGGGATGATGGGGACTGATGGCTGACGGCGCTATCCCGCCACGCTCCAGGGGATGTAGGGCCGCCACTCCTCCAGAATAGTCCGGCTCTGGAGCATCCGGTAGGGGTTGGGCTGAGGGGCTTTGGGCTGGCGCATCAGCCGCATATTGGCTTCGTCCGGGGTGCGGCCTGCCTTGTGCAGGTTGCAGCGGGGACAGGCGGCCACCACGTTTTCCCAGGTGTGGCTGCCGCGCTGGCGGCGGGGCACCACGTGGTCCAGGGTAAGGTTCTGGGTGCGCTTGCCGCAATACTGGCAGGTGAACTGATCCCGCAGGAATATCTCCTTTTTGGAGAGCTTGCGGGGAGCCAGCGGCTTCTTCACCAGATATACCAGGCGGATGATGGAAGGGGCATCAATTAACCGGCTTACTGTGCGGACCTGGCCGCGGTGGTTTTCCAGGAGTTCCGCCTTGCCCTTGTCCAGCAGAATAATGGCCCGGCGCACGGAGCAGACGTTGATGGGGACGTAGTTGAGGTTGAGCACAAGAACGGGAGAATTGAGGGCGACCACCACCGTGGCTTTTACAGCCAGGTGTCCATTGTCCTGGCTGGAGTCTATTATTGCTGTCCCAGGGTGACCGATTGGAGGTTGCTCCATCGCCGGCCCTGTACCTCAGTCAGCTTATTACGCTCGCCATCCGTTGAGTCAATTGGCCCAATCATACAAAAGTGGGCCAGTTTGCCGTGGCAGAAAGTCAAGGTTCCCATCGTCACACCGGCTTTCGCCGGTGCCCAGATGAAGGTGGGGCTGGGGTACGCTGCTGGATTCCGGCTTGCGCCGGAATAACGAGAAGCTCATTGACCTTGTCCAATTATATCAGATGCCGGGACTGACGCTACCATTAAAAAATTTTCATCTCCTGCATGATGGCGAAGGCTTCCTTGCCGATGGGCTGGTAAGCCGCCGGCGGCAGATGGCCGAAGTCCACGTGCAGTTCGGTCTGCCCGGAAAAGGGCAGAATGGCCACTTGCCGGTCGCCAAGCAACTCGTCATGGCCGCGCGGCATTAGCCAGAAAGCCAGCCAGGACAGGGTGAATACGGCGCATACCGAACCTATCCAGTAGAGCAACACGGTGGGCTGACGGCGCGCCCAAAAGACTTGCGCGCCCCGCAACCCATCTTCCAGAAACGCCACCGCCAAGAAGGCCAGCAACAGCACCACAAAGCAGACAAAGAATATGCCAAAGCTGGCAGTGAAGGCCTGCTGGCCGGAGAAGAACAGAATAATGCCGCTGAAGGCCAGGGTGGTGTAAAGACCTCCCCGGGTGCGCAGGTCAAAACTGGCAAGGGCCTGCACCAGCAGCAAAAAGTGGCCCAGGGGCAGCCAGTTGCCGGTGAATGCCTCCAACATTTGGGAGCGCATGACGAAGGAGAGAGCGATGACCAGGCCCGCAATGGCTAGAGGCCAGACCCGGGAGTGATGGCGCCGACGCAGCCAGCTCACACCGTAACCGGCAGTGCCCGCCAGGCCGCCCGCCAGGGCTAGCCAGGGTGTGCCGCCGGCCCGCAGCAGCGACACGGCAGCCAGCCACAAAAAAGCCAGCCCAATGAGCCACAGCCGGGGCGACTCTTCCACCCGGGCGGAAAATACCTGGCCCCGCCAGGTCCTCAGAGTGCGGCCCAACCGGTTCAGCATTGTTCCAGCGCCAGCTTGATCATGGGATCCAGGCTCAAGGGCTGGCCTGGGCGCTGAGGATCATTCCGCCAGATGGGTTCCAGCGGAAGGTAGTCTCGCCCTTCAGCCACAACGTTGAGGCCATAAACTTTGCCGCCGGTCTTGAAAATGGCGCTGTGCACCCTGCCTCCCGAGGACTTAACACAGTCCACCACACCCTCGTCCACGGCGAAGGGCCATGCATCACCGTACTGGGCCTTGCTCACTTGCAACCCGGAATCGCCGCAAGCGGCCAGCAGCACAACGCACATAGCAAAGAAGGCAGCGAGGCCCAAATTCCTCCATATCCCTTTTGCAAAAGGCAGCCGGGGGAGATAGTGGGTCAGTTTGCGCTGAAGGGTGCAGCAGAGCCTAACCGTCACACCGGCGAAAGCCGGTGTCCAGATAGCAACCTGGCGCAAGCGCCCTCTGGATTCCGGATTACGCCGGAATGACGAGACCCAAAATGAACCAGTGCCCCAGGGAGGACTTTCCACAACTTTATGGCTCATGGCTGCCATCCTCCTTGCCGGGACAACGGGGCAGAAGCTGCACTGCCGCCGCCCGAATCTTCCAGGTTGTGCCAGGCGTCCTGGAGTTGGCCGGGGCCGCAGCGCAACACCACGGCGCGCGCCTGGCGCAAAGCGGCCAGGTTATCCTCTGGAGGAGCAAGTTCCCCAAAATCTTTCAGAGCCACCACTGTCAGGCGTTCCAGCGTGGGGGCAGCCAGTCTCAATGCTTTGATGCCCTGTTGGTCGCCAGCTGAAACCACCGCAAGAGCATGGGATCCCGGAGGCAGCTTGCCAACGGAATATGCCAGGCTGGGACCATCTTCCGGCGCAGCCAGGGCCAGGCGGTGCAACAGCTGCTGCCACAGCATTTCTGAAGCCGGGTTGCCGGTGGAAGCATCACCAAGACCGCCGCCCCAAACTTGCACGGGAACGCCACGGCGCCGGGCGTAGTCGGCAACGCTGACGATAATTTTTATGGCGTACTCCAGGGTAGTCTCCCGGTCCTCGCCCCAGACCTGGGTAGCATCAAACAGCAGGTGCAAGGAGCGGTCGCTGGGGTCCTCCATCTCCCGCACCATGGGCCGACCCGCCCGGGCAGTGTTGCGCCAATGAATGTGCCGCCGGGGATCGCCGGGCACGTAGGGGCGGGAACCGGCAGTGTCCAACCCAATACGCGACGGGCGGGAATGGGCCGCCGTCTGGGAAAGCTCATCCACCAGTTCCAGCCGGCGCAGCGGATGAATTTGGGGATAGACCAGCACTGGCTGGGGCTGGGATAACTGCACCCACCTGCGGAACAGTCCAAAGGGAGCGCGGGACTCGGCCACCACCGGCCCCAGTTGGTGCATTCCCCGCTGGTAGGCAGACAGGGTAGTGGGCAACTGAAAAGAGCCTGCTCCCGGCAGGCGGGACAGAAAGAACCGGCGCACCCGCTGGGCCGGACCGGCCAGGGGACAGAAGTAAGACAAGTTCAGGAAAAAGCGGGGCCAGAAAGCATCGTTGCGCAGGGTCAGCCCGATATGGACGGTATCGCCTTCTGAAGGCCAAACACGGCCCTGGGCAGCGCCGGGCAGTTCTACCTTGCGCTCTGCTTTCAGGAACGCAACGCTGAGCCAGGGTAAAACGGCAGAAAAAAGCAGCATCCCCCACAACACAGCGTCCACCAGGTAAAGCCAGCCCACCTGGGTCAGCCGCCCCAGGAGAAACACCAGAACGTCGATGACCAGGAGCGCCGCCCCTTTGGTGGTTATCATAGCTATCAGCTTTCAGCCCTCAGCTATCAGACCCCACCCCGCCCTGGGGTGTGGGGTCTGATAGCTGATAGCTGATAACTGACTGCTTCATTCACACCGGCACCGGCACAGTCTTGAGCAGGCGGACAACAGCCTCCCGGCCAGAGGCAACACCCTGCTCATCCCGGAACATCACCCGGTGCCCCCACACGTAAGGGGCCAGTTCCTGTACGTCCTCCGGCACCACAAAGCAACGCCCGGCAAAGGCGGCCCAGGCCTGGCATGCCCGCAGCAGGGCCGCAGAGCCGCGGGGGCTGACCCCCACCGACAGGTAGTCACAGGCGCGGGAAGCAGCCGCCAGGTTGACGATGTACCGCTGCACCGGCGCCGCCGCCGCTACGCTAAGCACTTCCCCTTGCAGCTCTGCCACCTGCTCGGTGGTAAACACCGGATGGACTTCTGCCAGGCCATGTTCGGCCCGGCGGAGAATTTCCAATTCCTGTTCCGGCGTAGGCAGGCCCAAGGTCATGGAGACCATGAAGCGGTCCAGCTGGGAGTTGGGCAGTGGGTAGGTGCCGGAGCTTTCGATAAGATTCTGGGTAGCTATGACCACAAAAGGCCGGGGCAAAGGCATGGCTGCCCCATCGGCGGTGACCTGATATTCTGCCATTGCCTCCAGCAAGGCCGACTGCGTGCGCGGGCCGGAGCGGTTCAATTCGTCCGCCACCACCACGTTGGCGAAGATGGGGCCGGGCACAAACTGGAAGGTCTGCTGCCGCAGGTCAAAGACCGAGGTGCCAGTGATGTCGCTGGGCAGCAAGTCCGGGGTGAACTGAATACGGGAGAACTTGCCGTCAATAGATGCGGCGATGGTCTTGGCCAGCAGGGTCTTGCCCACGCCGGGCAGGTCCTCCAGCAAAACATGGCCCTGGGCAAACAGTCCCAGCAAGGCCAGCCGCAGGTTCTTAGGCGAGGTGACCACCACCTGGGAGACGTTTTCAATCAGCTGGTCAACGCGACGCTGGAAATCGGTAGTGGTGGACTGGCCGGAATGATGGCCGTTGGGACCACTGGCCGATGGCCGCTCCTGGGCAAAGGGAGAGTGCGGCGGGCCAACAAAGCGGGATTTATGCAACAAGTCCAATGGTCTTTGTCCCCTGGGAAGGCCGCTCCCATGCCTGCCTGGGCACGGCCCGTCTGCCTGGGCAGCAATCCGCTACCCATTCTAGGGACAAAGGTAGTGGATGGTCAGAGGGATAACCCTGGGACGGCGGCGGGGGTTACACCCCGTTTGAGGAGAATACTGTAGTCACGCGTACTGCCCGGCGCAGTAACCGGAGGCCCAAGCCCACTGAAAATTGTAGCCTCCCAGGGGTCCCGTCACGTCCACCGCTTCGCCAATAAAGAAAAGACCGGGCGTCTTTAATGCCCCCATGGTCTTGGACGAAAGGCAGGCGGTGTCCACTCCGCCCAGAGTGACCTCTGCCTTGCGGTAGCCCTCCGTCCCATCCCAGGGAATGTTCCAATCCTTTAACGCGTGGTCAATGGCCGTCAGTTCCTTAAGAGAAAGCTGGCCCATGGCGCGGTTGGGGAGGGATGTATCGCACATAGCCTCGGCAAAGCGCCTGGGCAGCAGCCCAGAGAGAATGGTCCGCAGCTCGGCTTTTGGTCTGGCCGCTTGCTGCGCTTTCAAATGGGCAAGGCAGTCAAGACCTGGAAGCAGATCAATATGGACCTGTGCGCCCGCTTGCCAGTGGGAAGAGACTTGCAAGATTGCTGGGCCGCTGACTCCCCGGTGGGTGAAGAGCAAGTTTTCAGCAAAGCTGGCGCCGTTACAGCTAGCCAGGCAGGGAATAGAAACTCCTGCCAGCTTTCTGCAAAACTCCAGGTTTTGGCCGCTGGCGGTGAGGGGAACCAAGGCTGGGCGGGTCGGCGTTACGTCCAGCCCAAATTGGCGGGCTAAGGTATAGGCGAAGCCAGTTGCGCCCATTTGGGGGATGGACAGGCCGCCAGTGGCTACCACCAGGGAATCGGCGGCCACTGGCCCAAGGTCTGTTTCTGCCAGGAATCTGCCGGCGCACTGGATGCTAGTGATTTTGCACGGCAATCGAATTGTCGCGCCAGCCGCTTCGGCTTCATCCAGCAGCATGCGGACAATTTCCTGGGCGGAACCGTTGCAAAAAAGCTGTCCCAGTTTCTTTTCATGGTAGGGAATGCGGTGCTTTTCCACCAGGGCAATGAAGTCCTGGGGCGTGTAGCGGCTCAACGCCGAGACGCAGAAGAAACTGTTTTGGGACTGGTAATCGTCGGGCGCGGCGTAAAGGTTGGTGAAGTTGCAGCGCCCGCCGCCGGAGGCGAGGATTTTCTTGCCAGCCTTGCTGGCGTGGTCCAGCGCCAGGACTCGGCGCCCCCGGTTTCCAGCTTCGATGGCGCACATGAGGCCCGCCGCCCCCGCCCCAACGACTAGCACGTCGTAGCGCGGGAGCATTACGGTTTCAGTAGAATGCAAAGTTGATTCATTCTCAGTGAGGGTAGGGGCAAACTGGAGCCTGCCCTGAGTCAACCGAAGGGTGTCTGCCCTTTAGCAAGGATTCTACTCTGGGCGCACCTGCAGGTGCGCCCCTACGGATATTGTGAAAATGAATCAGCCCTGCAGCAGAACGGTGCGCCCCGTGGCGCAACTTTGTACCTGGGCAGTTACAGACCCTTGCATAGCTTGTCGAACCGCTCGTGGTGAGCTTGTCGAACCGCTCGTGGTGAGCTTGTCGAACCGCTCGTGGTGAGCTTGTCGAACCGCTCGTGGTGAGCTTGTCGAACCACGCGACTCCACACCCTTCGACAAGCTCAGAGCCTGCCCTGAGTCAACCGAAGGGGTGAGCGGGGCAGTTGCCAATTTAGCAACTCATGCAAGGCTCAGTCAGATTTGCTACCACCCGATGGCGCAGCCGTCCTTGCGGGGTTCCGAGCCGCCCCACAGCACGCCGGTGTCCAGGTCCCGCTGGATGACCTGGCCGCCGCCCATGCCCACCCGCTGGTAGCTGGTCATCAGGTGGATGCGGTGGCCCATGCGGGACAGTTCCTGGAGGGTATTTTCTGACAAGCCCTCCTCCAGGCACACACCGTCCTCCACCACCTGGAAGCGCAAGGCGTTCAGCGCATCCTGAGCATCCAGGCCAAAGTCCACCATGTTGCTGATGACCTGCAAGTGGCCCTGGGGCTGCATCAGGCCGCCCATAACGCCATAGCACAGGTACAGTTCCCCCTCCCTGGTAGCCAGGGCGGGAATGATGGTATGGAAAGGACGCTTGCCCGGCTCCAGGGCGTTGGGATGGTTGGGATCCAGGGAGAACAGGGAGCCGCGGTTGTGCAGCACAATGCCCGTGCCTGGCGCCACCAGGCCGGAGCCAAAGTTCACAAAGATGCTGTTAATAAAGGAGCAGGCATTGCCCTGACCGTCCACGGCGCTGATGTAAACCGTGTCGCTGCCCGCCATGACTTTGCCGTAGGGCGCGGAGGTCATGGCCCGCTGGGAGCTGATTAGCTGGCGGCGGCTGGCAGCGTACTCCTTGCTGGTCAATTCATCAATCGGCACCCGGGCCTGGCGGGGGTCCGCCACGTAGCGAAAGGCGTCGGCGAAGGCCAGGCGCATGGACTCGATGAGGTGGTGGTAGGCGCTGGCCGTCTGGAGGCCCATGCCCTGGATGTCAAACCCCTCGGCGATGTTCAGCGCCTCCAGGGCGGCGATGCCCTGGCCGTTGGGCGGGCACTCCCAGCAGGTGACGCCCCGGTAGTCGGTGCGAATGGGTTCGTCCCAGTCGGAGGTGTGGCTAGCCAGGTCCTCCACAGTCATGCAGCCCCCCTGCTCCTGCATGAAGGCGGCGATGCCCTCCGCGATGGGGCCGGTGTAGAAAGCCTGAGCGCCGCCTTCCGCAATAGCCCGCAGGGTGCGGCCCAAGGTAGGCAACTTCATCACCTCGCCGTGGCGGGGCGGGCGGCCCTCCAGCAGGAACTCCTGGCCGGAAGGCAGACGGGCCAGCTTGGGCCCCTGGCTGGACCACTGGTTGGCGATGATGTCCGAGACGGGGAAGCCATCCTCGGCGTAGCTGATGGCGGGTTTCAGTACCTGGCTTATGGGCATGGAGCCGTGGGCCTTCAGGATAGTCTCCCAGCCGTGGACCGTGCCCGGCACCGTTACCGAGTGGACGCCGATGCTGGGCACCTGGCGGAAGCCCTTGGCCCGCAGGCTGGCAATGGAAGCCGCCGCCGGGGCGCGCCCGCTGCCGTTGAGGGCGTAGACTTGTTTTTTGCGGTTGTCCCACACCAGGGCGAACATGTCGCCGCCGATGCCCGTGGACTCCGGCTCCACCACATTGAGCACGGCGGCGGCAGTGACTGCCGCGTCCACGGCGTTGCCGCCCTGCATCAGGGTTTGGAGGCCCGCCTGGGCGGCCAGGGGCTGGCTGGTAGCCACCATGCCTTTTCTTGCCAATACGGTGGAGCGCCGGGAGTTGAAGAACATGGCTGGGGCCTCCTTGGGAGGGAAATTTGGGGAGATTGTAGCATACCCCTTTGACGCCCCTGCACCCCCAGGCTACAATTCCTCCCATTGAACCCACCGGATAGATTTCAGTTTGTCCCGATACGTCGGGGCGGAAAAGGACGGGTTGGCAATGCCGATGTATGATCTGATTATCAAGGGCGGGACGGTGATTGACCCGTCCCAGGGCATTAACAAAGTCAGCGACGTGGCGGTGTCCGACGGCAAGATTGCCCGCATCGCCGCCAGCATTTCGGTGCAGGAGGCCCGCCGCACCGTGGAGGTCAAGGGCAAGATTGTCACCCCTGGCCTCATTGATCTGCACACCCACGTTTACCACGGGGTCAACGCCAACGGCGTCAGCGCCGACGTGGGCGGCGTCCACGCCGGAGTCACCACCATGGTGGACGCGGGCAGCTCCGGCTGCGACAACTACGGCGGCTTTCCCCAGCACATCATCCCCAACAACAAGACCGAGATCGTGCCCTTCCTGCACATTTGCCGCACTGGGCTGAACACTACCCCCGACATCTTCAGCCGGGAGAGCATTGACCTGGACCGCACCATCAAGACGGTGGTGGAGAGCAACGGCGTCATCCGGGGCATCAAGGCCCGCATGGTCTCCCCAGCTCTGGAGATTTTCGGCATGGAGATGCCCCGTCTGGCCAAGCGCGCCGCCCGGGAGGCTGGCGTCAAGCTGATGGTTCACATCGGCGACACCGAGAAGCGCTACGACGCCAACGTCATCCGCCAGCTATTGCCCATCATGGACGAGGGCGACATTATCACTCACCTGTTCACCGCCAACCCCGGCGGGATTCTGGATTCCCGGGGCAAGCTGGTGCCGGAAGCCAAGGAGGCCAACGAGCGGGGCGTGTGGCTGGACACCGCCCACGGCCGCGGTAACTTTGCCTTTGACGTGGGCGCCAAGGTGCTGGACCAGGGCCTGGTGCCCCACTGCATCAGCACCGACCTGACCCTGCCGGGCCGCCAGCGCACTGTACACAGCATGACGGAGATGCTGACCCGCTTTTTGGCCCTGGGCTTCAACCTGGAACAGGTCATCGCCATGTCCACTATCAACCCGGCCAAGGCCCTGGGCATGGAAGACCGCATTGGCAGCCTGCGCACCGGCTGCCAGGCGGATATTTCAGTGCTGGACGTGAAGGACGGGGACTGGATAGTGTATGACGTAATCCAGGGCGCGCGTAAGACCGATAAGGCGGTGGTGCCGGTGCTGACGGTAAAGAAGGGGGAGGTGTTTGAGGTGGGCTGGGGTCCGCGGCCCTGGGGCTGGGAGCCGGACCAGGCGTAAGTGTAAAGGCGAAATCCCTACTGGCCTCCTTTCAACATCAATCAGGGGGTTGGGGGATTTTCGAGGGCTTGTGTCAAAAGGTAGTTAGTACGTCCAGGCTCACCCTTCGACTGGCTCAGAGCCTGCCCTGAGTCAACCGAAGAGTCTCTACCCTGGTGGTTGAATCGGTTAGGGGCGCACCTGCGGGTGCGCCCCTACGTTTTCTTAACAGTAAATACCCGATGCTTCCACTGCCTTATTTTGCTGCCCAGCCGGAAGCGGGGCCGCAGGTTCTGGGCAATCAGCGGGGCCACCTGTTTGTTGCCCGCCACCAGGCCCGCCGTCCAGCCTCGCAGCTCCTTAAGCGTGGGGGCCTTCTCCTCCCAGGAGGGCACCAGGGATTGCATGGGTTGCCACTGCTTGCTCTTGGGCAGCCGCGTCATCACCGTGCCCTGGGCTTCCTGCACCGCCAGCGCGCCCGCCGCCATGTCCCACAAACGGGGCGCGCCAAAAATGGAGTATTGCATGAACCCGCAGGCAGTCATGGCCAGCTCGTAGGCGATGCTGCCGGTGCTGCGCGGCTCGCCTACCGGACCGCGGTGCTGGCGGCTGAAACGGTTGTAGTGGTGGAAGGATGCGGGCAGCCCGATGAGCCGGTTGTTTACCGGCTGCTCCGACTGGTGCACCGACACCGGCTGGTCGCCGGCAAAGCAGCCGCCGCCCCGGCGGCAGTGCAGCACAAACCCGCCCTCCGGCTGGGGCCAGGGCAGGTAAAGCGCCCCCGCCAGAGGCCAGCCCCGGTGCAGCACGGCAATGGATACAGCGTACACGGGCAGGCCATTCATGAAGTTGGTGGTGCCGTCCAGGGGGTCCAGCACCCAGAGATAATCTGCACCAAGAGTTTGGGCTTCGTTATCGGAAGCGCCTTCCTCACCCAAAATGCCGTGGCTGGGAAAGCGGCGGGTAATCTCTGCCGTCAGGTATTCCTGGCTGGCCTGGTCCGCCTGGGTCACCGGATCCCGCTGGTGCTTATCCTTGAACTGGACAGATATCTGACGGCCAAAGTAGCCCGCCAGCAACTGCCCCGCGCCGCGGGCTAGCTCTACGGCGGCGGCCTCTATCTCCTGGGCAATTTTTTGGTCGGCTGGTGTCACGGGCGTCTCAGTGGATTTACAAACACTTTCTGCTTAATGGGATGCCTGGTAGATTACCGGACGATAGAGAGGTGGAGGAATGAGGTCTCCTTTCTCACGGGCGACGGCCAGCCACGCTTCTTTCGCTTTCAGAGCCTCTTCCAACGCTTCCACTGGCGTTGCGCCAAAGGCAGAACAGGCTTCCAGGTCAGGAATGTCCGCCACGTAACAAGCATCATCCTCTGACCAGAAGACATTGATATGGCAGTCCTTCACTCACTCCTACCCTTTCGCTCCCTGCATCTCCTTCAAATGCCCGCTCCAGTGGTGGGCAATGGTCCGCAGCCGGTCCTTGGCAGTGGGCGCGGTGCCATCAAAGCGGCGCATCAGCGGCACGTCTGGGTCCGGCAGATCGCGGATGGCTTGCAGCAAGTCCTGGTGGGCTTCCCTAAGCTCGTCCACTATGTCCGCCAGGCCCATGCCCGCGCAGTGGGCTACCGCTTCTTCGTTTATGTCGTCCACCGGAGAGGTAAATCGTTTCGGAGGCTCCCCCTGGGCAACACCCTGGGCCGCCTGGGCGGTGGTGCGGTGCCAATAAAGCAGGTGGGCGGCAACCTCCCAAATACCCCAGCGGCCAATGCGCGTGCTGGACTTGGCGCCTGGGCCTTCCAGATAACGCAGGGTTTGCTGCACCATAGTATCCGCGTCCCGGATAAGCTGTTCCAGAGAAGGAGTTGTTGGCGTAGTCATGGGGCCTCCTGTTCAGGGGGTGTTACCCTATCATTGCCTTCCCCCTTGCCAGAGGGAAGGAATCTTTCATTCCTCGTCGTTCTGAGGGGCAACCACTCCCCTTACTTTACTAAGAGCGTGTGTGAGAAATGCCGTCTACCCAACCCGCTCATCCTGACCTTGTCGAAGGAGCGGCAGACTCTAACCCGCCCGTGGTTCGACAAGCCCCGACCTGGTCGGGATCCCGATACGTCGGGACTCACCACGAGCGGGAATTGTCACACACCCTCTAAAAGCGTGTTTAAAAAGGCTAGGTGCTCGTGGTTCGACAGGCTCACCACGAGCGGTCCTTCAGCCGAAGGACGCTCATCCTTCGACAAGCTCAGGATGAGCGCTGGTAGTGCACAGCACTTTTTAGACACATTCTAAGAGGGAGAACAAGCGTGGGTGGCGCCACCCCAGCTCGCCCAGTATAGCACGCTAAAAACCGGAGTCTGGTATAATTCCCACACATTTAAAAGGCAGGTGTTCTCCATGGACCTGGAGTTGCAGGGTAAAGTAGCCATTGTGGGCGGCGGCAGCAAGGGCCTGGGCCGGGCCTGTGCAGAAGTGCTGGCCCAGGAAGGGGTCAAAGTAACCATTTGCAGCCGCACCAAGGCCGACCTGGACCAAGCGGCGGCGGAAATTCAGGACAGCACCGGCTCAGAAGTAATGGTCTTTGCCGGCGACCTGGATAAAGAAGACACCATCAAGAAACTGGTGGCGTCCACGGTGGCGCGCTTTGGCCGCCTGGATATTATGGTCAACAACAACGGCGGCCCGCCCCTGGCCCGCGCCGCCACCGCCACCGAAGACCAGTGGTCAGTGGCCGTGCAGCGCTCCCTGCTGTTCTTTGCCCGCATGTCCCGGGAAGCCGTGCCCCACCTGAAAAAGCAGGGCGGGGGACGCATCATCAACATCCTGGCCAGCACTGTGTACCAACCCATCCCCAACCTGGCCCTGTCTGGCGCTACCCGCATGGGCGTGGTGGCCTTTGCCAAGAGCCTGGCCGATGAAGTGGGCCGGGACAACATCATGGTCAATAACGTCTGCCCTGGCTCCATCCTTACCGACCGGATGCTGTCCAACGTTACCTCCCGGGCCAAGGAGCTGGGCATATCCGTGGACGAAGCCCTGGCCCAGCGGGCCAAGGAGACCGCAGTGGGCCGCATTGGCGACCCCAAGGAACTGGCCTACCTGGTGGGGTTCCTGGCTTCGGGCAAGGCCAGCTACATTACCGGCACCACCATCCTGGTGGATGGCGGCCTGGTGCGCTCGGTACTGTAGGCAGACCGCTATGCGACCCAGGGCCGCCCAACCGCCTGAAGAACCCAAGGATGCCCAGGGATTCAACCAGCGGGGCAATCGCTACAGCCGCAATGGGGTTTACGACCAGGCCATCAGGGACTACACCAGGGCCATTGAACTGGACGCCGATTACGCGGAAGCCCTTTTCAACCGGGGCGTGTCTTATTACGAGATCCAGCGGTACGAGGAAGCCATCGCCGACTTTAGCCGCGCCATTGCCCTGAACCCCAGGAATGATAGCGCCTACAGCCGCCGTTCGCTGGCGTACCTGCTTACCGACCAACTGGATTTAGCCCAGGCAGACCAGGACAAGTGCGAGGAGTTGCGTGGTAGCTCCCCAAAGTGAAGCAACCAGGCCGGCCCCCACGGGCCAGTTTGTGTATGTGGTGGATGACGACCTTTCCACCGCCCGGCTCATAGAGATAAATCTCTCCGCCCGGGGTTATCGGGTGCGGCAGTTTGACCGGGGATCCCCTGTGCTGGAGGCGCTTAAGGATGAGCAGCCGGACCTTATCATCCTGGACGTGATGACGCCCGGGGTGAACGGGCTGGAAGTGGCCCGGAGAGTCCGCCGCACTTCTCTGGTGCCTATACTGGTGGTATCGGTGCGGGAAGAGTCCGCCACCAAGCTGGCGGCCCTGGACCTGGGCGCGGACGACTATCTTACCAAGCCCTTCAGCATAGATGAACTGCTGGCCCGGGTGCGTGCCTTGCTGAGACGGGCCCAACAGGGCCAGCCGCCGCAATTGGCCCACTACAAGTGCGGGCCGCTGACCATCAACCTTTCGGCCACCCAGGTGGCTCTGGGCCGCCAAACCATCAAGCTGACGCCCCGGGAGTGGGACGTGCTCCGTGTCCTGGTCAAGCACTCTGGGCAGGTGGTTTCCGCCCGCCAGGTGCTGCAACAAGCGTGGGGACCGGATTACGGCAACGAGAGCGACTACGTGCGGGCTTACGTCAACCGGCTGCGCCGCAAGCTGGAGCCAGACCCGGAAAACCCCCGCTACATTCTGTCGGAGCGGGGCATGGGCTACCGGCTGGCGGAAGGGGAAAAGTAGGGGCATACCTGCGTGTAAGCCTTTACGAGCGCACAGGGCAGACCCGTGCGCCTGTCCCTACCACCTTCGGGAAAGAAGCAGCCTCGGCACTTGCCCAGCAGCAGGTTTTCGACCCCCTGGCCCTATGCTATAATCGCCGGTGCCGCCGCCAAAGGCAAAAAGCCTGCCTTGAGTAAACATGCCTGAGTACCAACACATACTGCTGGACAAAGACTCCAGCCAGGGCATTGCCCGCCTGGTGCTGAATCGTCCGGAGCGCCGTAACGCGTTGAATGACCGGATGCAGAACGAGCTGGGCGACGCCATTGAGGATGTGGCCGCCGACGATGGCGTCCGTGTGCTGGTAGTCTCCGCCGCAGGCCAGATTTTCTGCGCGGGCGGGGACCTGGCTGCCTTGAAAGGCGGCAGCGAGCCGGGGGCCTGGGTCTCCGACAACGTGGACGATATCCGCCGCAGTTTCCGGCGCACCCAGCGGTTCATGCTGGGCCTCCAGCGCATGGAAAAACCGGTCATCGCCATGATTAACGGAGCTGCCGTGGGCGCAGGCTTTGACCTGGCCTGCGGCTGCGACATCCGCATCGCCACACCCAAGGCCCGTTTCATGGTGGCCTACGTGCGCATCGGCCTGTTCCCAGGCTTTGGCGGCACCTGGCTGTACCCGCGGATGCTGGGCAGCATGGGCAAGGCCGCGGAAATGCTTTTTACCGGCGACTTCATGGAAGCGGAGGAGGCCTACCGCCTGGGGTTCCTTAACAAACTGGTGCCGGAACCAGACCTGGAGAAGACCACCCTGGGAATGGCCCGCAAAATTGCCAACGGGCCGCCCATCGCCATCCGCCTGTCCAAGCTGATGCTGTACAAGGGACTGGAAATGGACCTGGAGACGGCCATGCAGGTGGCCGCCGCCGCCGAGACCATTACTCTGACCTCCCGCGACCACTCCGAAGGCACCGCCGCCATACGGGAGCGCCGCACGCCGCACTATGAGGGAGGATAAATGGGGCCTGTAATTGATGAGCTGAAAATCTTCAGCGGCAACGCCCACCGGGGATTGGCAACGTCGGTGTGCGATTACCTGAACATCCCCCTGGGCAAGGCTGAGGTTTTCAAGTTCGCCAACGACAACACCTTTGTCCGCATCATGGAGAACGTGCGGCAGCGGGACGTGTTCATCGTCCAGCCCACCTGCGCGCCGGTCAACGACAACATCATGGAACTGCTGATAATGATTGACGCCTGCAAACGCGCCTCGGCAGGCCGCATTACTGCAGTGGTGCCCTACTACGGCTATGGCCGCACGGATAAAAAAGACCAGCCAAGGGTGCCCATTACCGCCCGGCTGGTGGCGGACCTGCTCACCGCCGCCGGCGCGGACCGGCTGGTGACCGTGGACCTCCACGCCGGACAAATTCAGGGATTTTTCAACATTCCGGTGGATGAGCTGACCGCGCTGCCCATCCTGGTTAAACACTTCAAAGACAAAGAGATTAAGGACCTGGTGGTGGTGGCGGTTGACATCGGCATCAGCAAGCGAGCCAGGGACGTGGCCGAACGGCTTAACGCCCCGCTGGCGATTATTGAGAAGCGTCGCTTGGGCAACAACGACCACTCGGAAACGCTGAACGTCATCGGCGACGTCAAGGGCAAGGCGGCCCTGACCTTTGACGACGAGATTGATACCGGCGGGACGGTGGTCAACGCCGCCAGGGCGCTGCTGGACCACGGGGTTACCCAGGTTTATTGTTGCGCCACGCACCCAGTGCTGTCCGGCCCGGCGGTGCAGCGCATTGCCAAAAGCGACTTTCAGGAAGTGGTGGTCACGGACACCATCAACTTTCCGCCGGAAAAACGCAACGGCAAGTTCACCGTCCTCTCAGTGGCTCCCCTGCTGGGCGAAGCCATCCAGCGCATTCACCAGGGTCAATCTGTGGGAGCGCTGTTTAGTTAACCAGCCTTGCACATCTTCATTAAACTGCTCGTGGTGAGCTTGTCGAACCATGAGCAGGAGAGCCGCCTGCCCTTCGACTGGCTCAGAGTAAGCGGTTTTCCCCGCTCGTGGTGAGCTTGTCGAACCATGAGCGGCCTACATTTAACACGGGCTCTTAATCAGACCCGTTTCATTCTCAGTCAGTCCGTAGGGGCATCCCTTGGCGCACCCCATCGCAATGCCAGGGCGCAGCAAGCAGCGCCCCTACTCCACACCCGTTTTTCCCCCAGTCCGCCTGTGTTAATATACTTAACGCCAGATAATCAACTGGCCAAGTGAGAGGAGGCCTTCTTATGGCAGTAGAAGTTGGGCAGCGCGCCCCTGATTTCAGCCTTTACGATACCGACCGCAAACTGCGCAAGCTTAGCGAGTTCAAGGGCAAGAACGTGGTGCTGGCCTTTTTCCCCGGCGCTTTTACCGGCACCTGCACCAAGGAAATGTGCACCCTGCGCGACCAGATGAGCCAGTACAATACCATGAACGCCCAGATGATTGGCATCACCGTGGACCCCGCCCACACCCTGAAAGCCTGGGCCGAGCAGAACAAGGTCGCCTACCCCTTCCTCAGCGACTTCAAGCGCGAGGTAGTGAATCAGTTTGGCATCGCCATGCCCAACATGGGCGGGATGGAAGGCTACACCACCGCCCGGCGCTCCGTGTTTGTCCTGGACAAGAACGGCGTGGTGCGCTGGAAGTGGGTGGCCGAGGCCCCCGGCGAACCCAACTACGACGAGGTCAAGGCGGCAGTAGCCAAGCTGCCCAAGTAGATCTTCAGTCTCCGTGACGTAAACGCCGTGAACGCGCAGTAGGGGCGGGTTTGAAACCCGCCCCTACGTGATTATGGAATTGCCCAGCCGTAAGGTAAACATCTCCGTCACGCCTCCAGCATCCACGCCAAGACACACCTTTACATTGGGCGGCCGGCCTGTTGTCTTGTTCCTGTCCGCCACCGTCTGTCCCCGGCATAGCTCACTGCCCGTCTCCACCGCCACATACAAATCTTCGGTCTGGAACAGGCCCGGGTTAATGGCGTAAGCCACCGCAGGCAGGTCATTGTAGCGAACGCCAGCGCCCTGGGCCAGCAGTCCGCGGCGCTGGTAGGAAGCTTGCAGGCAGGGAGTAATGGCCTGGAGCAGCTGGGCGGCGGCATGGCCTGCACCATAAACTGAATCTAGCTGGGGCTGGCTCACAGTTATCTGGTTGCATACGTCCAGCCCCACCTGCACCAAAGGTGCTCCGGAGGCCCAGACCATCGCCGCCGCCTCTGGATCCTCATACAAGTTGGCCGAGGCCACCGGAGACACATTCCCCGGAACACCCACCGCCCCACCCATGGCCACCACCTCAACTAACTGCTGCGCCAGCCCAGGTTCAATGGCCAGGGCCAGGGCCAAGTTGGTCATCCGGCCCAATGCCAGCAGCGTGATTTCCCCCGGATGGGCCTTGACCTGTCGTATAATCTCCAGTGCGGCGTGGCCTTCCCTCGCCTGGCACTGTGAATCTGGCGGCGTGGAGACGGCGGCATCCCCCAGGGCGTCAAGGCCGTGAATGTGCCTGGCAAATCCTGGGTTAGGCTCTCGGAGCAAAGGTTTGCCTGCGCCCTGGTGCACCGGTATGTCCAGCCGCCCGGCGGCGTGGAGAATACGCCAGGCGTTCCTGGTGCACTGGGCTACGGGGCCATTGCCATAGACTGTGGTGAGGGCTTGCACCGACAGCTCCGGGCTGGCCAGGGCCAGCAGGAGGGCTGCGGCGTCGTCAATGCCGGGGTCGGTGTCAATGATGATGCGTTTCATAGGCCTGCCGCCAGGTAAAAATGTGCAACCAAGCAAGATTATTCCTCCGGCAGCAAGGGTACAAGGGCATGGGATTATCAGCAGGGCTGATTCATTATCGGCAAGAGTAGGGGCAGACCAGAGCCTGCCCTGAGTCAACCGAAGGGTGTCTGACCTGTGCCAGGGATGTTTAACCAGGGAGCAGTCCCGGCTCGTCGGGATGCCCCTGCAAATAAGCCGAGAATGAAACAATCCTGGAACTATCAGTTTAATCCCGGGCAAGGCTTTACCCAAAATGTGATTCTGAGCGCAGCGCAGAATCTAAAGCCCTGGAAATTTAGGCCCTTCGTCCTTCAGCCGAAGGACTCAGGGTGACAATATTTGGATGCAAAACGCTTCTGAATGCCGAAAGCCGTACTTTTCGGGCAAAGCCTCACGGGCAACAAAACCAGCGGAGCGGCAGTTACATTGCATACTAATGACGAGACTCGAACTGCAGGGAATAGGACAGCGACCCCCGGGACGCCTGCGCCTGCACGGCGGACCAGGTGGAACTGGACCGGCTTCCAGGGAAAGACAATTTGGGACTGGCTGAGCATTCTGGCCCTGCCTCTATCGCTGGCGGCACTGGCAGTTGTGGTGGCGGTGCTGGGGAACTGGCACTTGCAGAGCCTGGCCAGGGTGGACGAGCTTAACGCTCAAACCGAGCGTGAGATTGCCGACAGGACGGTTAGGGAAGAGACGCTGCGCGCCTATTTCAACATGATGTCCAACCTGACCCTGAATAACGGACTGCGCCAGTCTGCGCCAGGATCAGAGGTGCGCCTGAACGCACACGCCCGCACTTTATCCACCTTGCGTCAGGTGGACCGGGACCGCAAGGCGGCGGTGGTGCGGTTCCTGTACGAGTCCTCCCTGATTGATGCCAGCAATACTATTGTGGACCTGGCCAAGGCCGACCTGCGGGGGATAAACCTGTCCGGAGTGGACTTGCGCTTTGCCAGCCTGCCGGAAACCGACCTGAGAAACGCCAACCTCAAGGAAGCAGACCTGCGGGGCAACAACCTGCGGAGCGTGGACTTGCGGGGTGTGGACCTGCGCACCACCAACTTACGGGGAGCCAACCTGGTGGGGGCCAACCTGAACGCCGCTAACCTGGAGGGGGCCACCCTGATTGACACCAATTTGCGCGGAGCCAGCCCCACCGGGGCCAACCTGTCCGGAAGCAACCTGCGGGGCGCAAATTTGTCGGAGTCCAACTTTACCGCGGCCAATCTGTCGGCGGCCCGGCTGCCTTTTGCCAACCTCAGGCTGGCCAACCTGACCGACGCCGAATTGGCCGGAGCCGACTTGAGCCAGGCCGACTTTTCTGGAGCGGTAGTTACCCCAGAACAACTGGCTAAGGCGGCGTCCCTGCGCGGGGCCAAGATGCCCGACGGCAGAATCCACGAGTGATGCGGGAAGAGCGCCATGCCGGAAATAAGCCGATTCCTGGGCATTGTTATTGCGATGTATTATAGGGAACACAACCCTCCCCACTTTCATGCCAGGTATGGAAGCTATCAGGTAATTGTCCATATCTCTGACGGTGTTGTCGAAGGCAGGTTCCCCCGGCGGGCTTTAGCCCATGTCATGGAGTAGTATGAGCTTCACTGGCAAGAGTTGGTAGATGACTGGGCGCTGGCAGAACAACGGCGACCCTTAAAGCCAATTGACCCCCTGGAGTAAGCATTATGATTACACGTATCACCAAAATGAAGTACCAGTCTGGCTACCGCATCTGGCTGGAGTTTCAGGACGGACGCCAGGGGGAGGTAGACCTGGAGCCGGAGCTGTGGGGCGAAGTGTTTGAACCTCTTAAAGAAAAGCAGTTCTTCAAAAAAGTCCGCCTAGATAAAGAGCTAAACACCATCACCTGGGATAACGGCGCGGACTTTTCCCCGGAGTTTCTGTACCAGATGGTCACATCCTCAAGATAAGGAGCACCTATATGGTATCCACCCAAATCCAGGCCTGCATATTCGACGTCTTTGGCACAGTGGTGGACTGGCGCGGCAGCATCATCCACCACTGCTGGGAGTTCGGCAAGGCCCGGGGCATTACCGCCGACTGGGCGGCCTTCGCCGATGGCTGGCGGGCCAAGTACCGGCCCTACATGGACAAGGTGCGCCAGGGTGACCTGCCCTGGACCAACCTGGACCGGCTGCACCGCATGGGGCTGGAGGAGTTGCTGGCGGAGTTTGGCCTGACCAGCCTCAGCGAGGCAGACAAGGCGGAGATGAACCTTTTCTGGCACCGCCTGTACCCGTGGAGCGATTCCGTGCCCGGCCTGTACCGCCTCAAGCAGCGGTTCATCATCGCCCCCATGTCCAACGGCAATGTGAAGCTGATGACCGACATGGGCAAGTTCGGCGGGATGCCCTGGGACTGCATTTTGGGAGCAGAGCTGGCCCGCCACTACAAGCCCGACCCGGAAAGCTACCTGACGGCAGTGGAACTGTTGATGCTGCGCCCCGACCAGGTGCTGATGGTGGCCGCCCACCAGCCGGACTTGCGCTCGGCGCAGAAAGCTGGGCTGCGGGCCGCCTTTGTGCCCCGGCCCATGGAGTTCGGGCCTAACCGCACTCCTGATCCCACGCCGGACCCCAAGTTCGACTTTGTGGCTACCAACTTTGTGGACCTGGCCCGGCAGTTGGGGGTGTAGGCGGACTAGCTTGCCAGCCGCGAAAGCTGGTATCCTGGGCCTACCAAGCGCAGCCGAGGCGACAAGGTGAAGACGTACATTTTCCGAGTAGTGGTTGAACCTGATGAAGACCGCTGGCACGCCTATTGCCCGGTGCTGGAGAAATACGGCGCTTCTACCTGGGGTTATACGCGAGAGGAAGCTCTCAAAAACATCCAGGAAATCTTGGGGATGATTCTGGAGGAGTTGGTTGAGGAGGGCAGTTCTATACCAGCTGCGGAGCAAATGACTGCACCGACAGGCGCTTCGGTGACAGTGAGTATGTAAGCCCGTGTGCGAGAAAGCCCGCTCGTGGTGAGCCTGTCGAACCATGAGCGGGCCGGAGTCTGCTCATCCTTCGACAAGCTCAGGATGATCGGGATCCCGGCATTGTACGTGTATACGTGTATTTGAGGGAGGAATCTGGCAATGGACCTGAAACACGGCGCAGCCATTGTGGGCATCCACGAGCACGTGACCCGCTACGCCCCGGACAAAAGCGAGCTGCAAATCCAGGGGGAGAGCGTCGTCAAGGCCCTAGAGGACGCTGGCCTGTCCAAGAAGGACGTGGACGGGCTATTCACCGCCTCCAGTTCAATCCGCAACAGCGGGCTGAACCTGGCCGACTACCTGAATATGTACCCCAAGTACCTGGACAACACCACCGTGGGCGGCGGTTCTTTCGAGTTCCACGTGTCCCATGCCCTTACCGCCATTGCCGCGGGGCGAATCAACTGCGCCGTCATCACCTACAGTAGCCTGGCCCGCTCCGGCGGAGTTTCCGTGGGCACCGGCGGCGTGGCCCGCTTCGGCCATCCCAGGCTGGACCCCTCGCCGGACAGCTTTGAGGAGCTGTACGGACTGACCACCGTGGGCCTTTACGCCATGATTGCCCAGCGACACATGCACCTGTACGGCACCAAGCCGGAGCAACTGGCCGAGATTGCCGTGGCGGTGCGCAAGCACGCCTCCATGAACCCCGAAGCCATGTTCCGCGACCCCATCACCGTGCAGGACGTGCTCAGCTCCCGCATGGTGTCCTCGCCCCTGCACCTAATGGACTGCTGCGTCATCAGCGACGGCGGCGGCGCGGTGGTCATCGCATCGCCGGAGGTGGCCCGCAACTGCCGCCACACCCCGGTGTGGGTGCTGGGCGTGGGCGAGGCCGCGGCCCACCAGGGGGCGGGCAAGCGCGACCTGATATACATCGCCGCCAAGCAGAGCCACGCCCCGGCCTTCGCCATGGCCGGCGTGACCCACGCGGACATTGACATGGCGATGATTTACGACTCCTTCACCATCACCGTGCTGGAGACTTTGGAAGACCTGGGCTTCTGCCAGAAGGGCGAGGGCGGCGACTTCGTGTCCGGCGGGCGGCTGCAAGTGGGCGGGGAGCTGCCCATCAACACCGACGGCGGCGGCCTGTCCTCCAACCACCCGGGGATGCGGGGCATCTTCCTGTTAATGGAGGCCACCCGCCAGCTCCGGCGCCAGTTCCAGGGCACGCCGCGCCAGGTGCCTAATTGCAAAATTGCCCTGTGCCACGGCACCGGCGGCGCACTGGGTTCCCGCCACAGCGGCGGCACCGTAATTTTGGGGAGGGACTAGCCATGCCTGATTGGAATAAGCCGTTGCCCAGCATTGTGGGGGAGACCCGGCCCTATTGGGAAGGGTGCCGCCAGGGATACCTGCTCATCCAGAAGTGCGAGTCCTGCGGCGAGCACCAGTTCTACCCGCGGGGCATCTGCGCCAACTGCTGGGCTGGGGAACTGGAGTGGGTCAAGGCCAGCGGCAAGGGCAAGGTATGGACCTTTACCGTGACCTACCAGAACCGCACGCCGGGCTTTGACGGGGGGCCTTACGTGCTGGCGTTGGTGGAACTGGAGGAAGGGGTGCGCATGTTCAGCAACATTGTGGAGTGCAACCCCCGGGACGTGAAAATTGGGATGCCGGTGCAGGTAACTTTCGTAAAGGCCAACGACCAGGTGAGCGTGCCCTACTTCAAGCCCGCAGGGTAGGGGGAAATGCAGCCCTTCATTGCGGCCCATCAGGCTGAACTGGCCGAGCTGTGCCGGCTCTTCTACGTGCGAAGGCTGGATGTGTTCGGCTCTGCTGCCCGGCAGGACTTTGACCCGGCCCGCAGCGACGTGGACTTTCTGGTGGAGTTTGTGTGGGATAGCCCCCTCAAAGCCCTGGATCAATACTTCGGCCTTAAAGAGGCTTTGGAAGCCCTCTTTAACCGGAAGGTGGACCTGGTGGAAGCCAGCGCGGTCAAAAACCCCTACTTCCAAGCCAGCATTGACCTGAGCCGGGAAACCGTCTATGCAGCGTGATCCGTTATGCTACTTATGGGACGCGGCACGGGCCGCGGATGCGGTCATCGCCTTTACCAGTGGCCGAACCAGGGACGACTTTCTGAACGACTTGCAGCTAAGTTCCGCAGTGGAGCGGCAACTGGAAATCATCGGCGAGGCTCTTAGCCAACTATCCAGGGTAGAACCCTCAATGGCCCGCCGGGCGCCAAATCTAGGCCGGATCATTGGCCTCCGCAACATCCTGGTGCACGGTTATGCCCAGGTGGACCTGGGTAGAGTTTGGCAAATCATTCAGGAAAACCTGCCTGAGCTTCGTGCCACACTGGCACAATTGCTGGGAAAGGCCCCACCGCCTGGGCACATTCCGTAAATGCCCACCCTCTACATCGTCGGCACACCCATTGGCAACCTGGAGGACCTGACCTACCGCGCCGCCCGCGTCCTGGGCCAGGTGTCCCTGGTGGCCGCGGAAGACACCCGCATCACTCGCAAGCTGCTGAACCACCTGGGCCTGCGTGTGCCACTGACCAGCTACCACCAGCACAACCAGCAGGCCAGGCTGCCGGAGCTTTTGGCGGCCTTGCAGTCCGGCGACGTGGCCCTGGTCACCGACGCGGGTATGCCCGGCATCAGCGACCCCGGCAGCGAGCTGGCAGCCCAGGCCGCCGCCGCTGGCTTCCCGGTGGAGGTCATCCCCGGCGTGTCGGCGGTGACCACCGCTCTGGCCGCCTCCGGCCTGCCCGCCGATAGCTTCTTTTTCCTGGGCTTTCTGCCCCGGCGGGGCGAGGAGCGCCGCGCCCGCCTGACGATGGTGTCTATACTGCCGGATACCCTGGTCATCTTTGAAGCGCCCCACCGGCTTCAGGCCACTCTGCAAGACCTGCTGGCTGTCCTGGGCGACCGGCACATGGCCGTCTGCCGGGAGCTGACCAAGCTGCACCAAGAGGTGTTCCGGGGCAGCATCTCCCAGGCCATCCAGCACTTCCAGACACCTCGCGGCGAGTTCACCCTGGTGGTGGCTGGAGCGGGCATCGAAGCGGTCGGAACAGCGTCGGAGGCTCCAAACCTGGATGCCGCCCGGCAGGAGTTAGCCCGGCTGCGCCAGTCCGGGGCAAGAGCCAGGGAAGCGGTAGCCCAGGTGTCGGCGGCGCTGGGCATTCCCCGCAAGCTGGCTTACCAGCTCTGGCTGGAGACGGGAGACCACCCCCATCCCTTCGACGGAGCTCAGGGCAGGCCCAACCTTCCCCCTTGGCAAGGGGGAAGGGACAAAAATTCTCCCCCTTAACAAGGGGGAGCGAGAGGGGGTCGTGCCTCTTTCGCAAAGGGGGTTCTCCCTCACCTCTATTCCTCTCCGCGTACTCTGCGTACTCTGCGGTAATTCGTTCCTGATTCCCAAGTGGGATTCCCCCTCCCTGCTGGGGTACAATGTTCCCGTAGCAGTTTAGCCAAGGCAGGAGGCGGCGGATGTCCAGCAGCAAAGAAGAGTGGCGCAGGAAGACTCTTGGCCCTGCCGTGGGCCGGTCCCCAGAGCGCCAGCCAGCCTTCCACTCGGACAGCGGGCTGGAACTGGACGCCGTTTACAGCCCAGAGGACGCCGCGCCGCCGGAGTTGGACTATCACCGGGACCTGGGCTACCCTGGCGAGTTCCCCTACACTCGCGGGGTGCAGCCCAATATGTACCGGGGCCGCGTCTGGACCATGCGCCAGTACTCTGGCTACGCCACCGCCGCCGAGACCAACCGCCGCTACCGCTATCTGCTGGAGCAGGGCCAGACCGGCCTCTCAGTAGCATTCGACCTGCCCACCCAAATTGGCTACGATTCGGACCACCCCCAGGCGCAGGGCGAGGTAGGCAAGGTGGGCGTGCCCATTTGCACACTGGAGGACATGCAGACCCTGTTCGAGGGCATCCCCCTGGACCGGGTCAGCACATCCATGACCATCAACGCCACCGCTTCCGTGCTGCTGTGCTTCTACATCGCCGCCGCCCGGCTTCAGGGCGTGGGACAGGAGCAGTTAAGCGGCACCCTGCAAAACGACATCCTCAAGGAATACATCGCCCGCGGCGCCTACGCCTACCCGCCCCGGCCTTCCATGCGCCTGGTGGTGGACGTGTTCAAATACTGCGCCCAGAACATCCCCCGCTGGAACACCATCAGCATCAGCGGCTACCATATGCGTGAAGCCGGGGCCACTGCCGCCCAGGAGTTGGCCTTCACCTTTGCCAACGCCATCGCCTACGTCCAGGCCGCCCTGGACGCTGGGTTGAAAGTGGACGACTTCGCCCCGCGCCTGTCCTTCTTCTTCGTGGCCCAGAATAACCTCTTTGAGGAGGCGGCCAAGTTCCGGGCCGCCCGCCGCATGTGGGCCAGAATCATGAAGGAACGGTTTGGGGCTAAAGACCCGCGCTCCATGATGTTGCGCTTCCACACCCAGACCGCCGGCGTGACTCTCACCGCCCAGCAGCCGGACAATAACCTCATCCGGTGCACCGTCCAGGCCCTGGCCGCCGTGCTGGGCGGCACCCAATCGCTGCACGTCAACTCCCGGGACGAGGCCCTGGCCCTGCCGACAGAGGAGTCGGCCCAGCTTTCTCTGCGCACCCAGCAAATCCTGGCCCACGAAAGCGGCGTGGCCGACGTGGCGGACCCCCTGGGCGGTTCCTACTACGTGGAAAACCTGACCAACCGGCTGGAGGCGGCGGCCCTGGACTATATCAGGCGCATTGACGGCCTGGCCGGCGCAGTGGCGGCCATCGAGCAGGGCTTCCAGACGCGGGAGATTGGCGAGGCGGCCTACCGGCACCAGCAGGAGGTGGACACCGGCCAGCGGGTAGTGGTGGGCGTCAACCAGTACGTCACTGAATCGCCACCCCTGGACAACCTGCTGCGGGTGGACGCCAGCGCCGCCCAGGAGCAGGTGGCGCGGTTGCAGCAGTTCCGTAAGCAGCGAGACGGGCGGCAGGTGAAGGCAGCCCTGGCCCGTTTAGAGGAAGCGGCCTGCAGCGAGGCCAACACCGTGCCGGTCATCCTGGAGTGCGTGGAAAGCCACTGCACCCTGGGGGAAGTCTGTCAGGTCTTCCGAAGCGTCTTTGGCGAGCAGCAGGGCATGGCGGGGGTGTAAAAAGTCCTCTCCCCTTGCTGGAGAGGATACAGGTGAGTCCCGATGGCATCGGGATCACCCCTGCCCTCTCCTTCGATGGGCGAGGGAGCAGTCATGGCCAGAGCTGAATGGAGGCATCATCAGTGACTACCCGAAGAAATAATGCAGAGACATGGAGATTCCAGAGCCAAAGAAGCGGCTTTGAGCACGTTGCCACGTTGGCGGCATATTGGGAAGTATCTGGGGATTCCATAAGTGACGATTTCGCTCCCAACGAAATTTCCGCGGACGAACTCTTTGCCAAGTGGATTTCGGGTTATGCTCATAAATACCCCGATGGTCTCATTCCAATTGGTTGGTATGTACACCGTGAAGGCAACAGTGGTTCCGGTTATGATGTCATGCCTTTCCAGTATCGTCTTTCAGACCGAAACTTTCTGACCATCTTCACGTGGCCAATAGAAGTCAAGACGGGCAAACCACTGAATTGGTTGAGACTTCCCGTAGTGGATAAGCTATGGAATTCTAAACGGGCTGACAAAGGTGGGTTTATTCAGGATGCTACGGGCTGGAAGCCAGCGATCCTTCAGCCCTATGTTTACCTTCCCTCCCTCCTTGAAACGAGGTCCCACCAATAGGCTTGATTGCCATGAAAGTTATTTATGACTCTGCAACCAATACCCTCACCATACGACTGAAAGAGGCGCGCATCTCGGAGAGCGATGAACTCCAGGAAGGCATGATTGCTGACTATGATGCTAAGGGGAACATCGTGGGCGTGGAAATACTTGATGCCTCAGAGCGCGTAACTGCGCCCCAAAACCTGCTCTTTGAGTCTATGGGACATCGGGTAACCGATGGGAAGGGCTAGGTGATTGAGGCCGTCTACCGAGAGCTGTGCCGCGTGGCCCGCCGCGGCGGCGTCACCCATTACGCCAACATTGCCTCCCTGCTGGGCGTGAGCATCGGCGAGGCGGCGGGCCGCCAGCGGGTGGCGGAACTGCTCAAGCAAATCAGCGCCGCGGAGCACGCGGCCGGGCGGCCCTTGCTCTCGGCGGTGGTGGTGATGAAGGGCAAGAAACTGCCCGGCGCGGGCTTCTTTGCCCTGGCCCAGTCCGTGGGCTTATATGATGGCGCAGACCCCCAGGGATTCTGGCAACGGGAAGTGCAGCGGGTGTGGGAGTATTGGGGGACGGAGCAAGTTGCTTACTTTTGACCCCAACCCAACCCTCCCCCTTTGTAAGGGGGAGGGAGCATTCCTTCCCCATAATAGGGGGAAGGCCAGGATGGGGGTAAGTTCAGATGCCAAGCAAACTTTGAGATACAGGAGGTCCATCATGTCCAACCTGCTGCTTAACGAAGAAGAAAAAATGCTCCAGTCCCTGGTGCGGGACTTTGCCGACCGGGAGCTGGCCCCCCGCGCCCGCGCCGTGGATGAAAGTGAACGGTTTTCCTGGGAGAACTGGCAGGGCATGGCCCGCCTGGGCCTCACCGGCATCAGCCTGGACAGCCAGTACGGCGGCAGCGGCGCGGGCTACCGGCAGGTGGCCATCGCCGCCGAAGAGGTGGCCCGGGGCGACGCCGCCGCGTCCGTCACCCTCATCGCCCACCTGTCCCTGGGTTCCAGCACCATCCAGCGCTTTGGCAATGAGGAGCAAAAGCAGCGCCTGTTGCCTTCCCTAGCCGCCGGTAAAGGCATCGCCGCCTGGGCCTTGACCGAGCCGGGCAGCGGCTCCGACGCCGCCGCGCTCCAGACCACCGCCGCCAAGCGCAACGGCCGCTACTACCTCAACGGCAGCAAGATATTCATCACCAACGCTGAAGTGGCCGAATCTATCGTAGTTTTTGCCACCCAGGACCGCAGCCAGGGCTACCGGGGCATCAGCGCCTTTGTGGTGCAGCCGGGGATGCCCGGCCTGACTATTACTCCCATGCACGGCAAGCTGGGGATGCGCGGCTCCAGCACCTGCGAGGTGGCCTTCCAGGACACCCCGGTGCCCGCGGAGAACCTGCTGGGTGAGGAGGGCCGGGGCTTCCGATACGCAATGGAGATTCTGGACTCCAGCCGCATCTCCATTGCCGCCCAGTGCGTGGGCATTGGCCAGGCGGCGCTGGAGGCGGCGGTGCGTTATGCCCAGCAGCGGCAGACCTTTGGCAAGCCCATTGCCCAGCACCAGGCGGTGCAGTTCATGCTGGCAGACATGGCCGCCCAGGTGCACGCCGCCCGAGTCTGCACCACGCAAGCCGCCACCCTGAAAGACCAGGGCCTGCCCTACGTCAACGAAGCATCCATCGCCAAGCTCATCGCCTCGGAGATGTGCGTCCAGGCGGCCTCCCAGGCGGTGCAGGTCCACGGCGGCGTGGGCTACTTCAAGGAGGCGGGGGTAGAGCGCATCTTTCGCGACGCCAGGGTCACCACCATCTACGAGGGCACCTCCGAGGTGCAGCGGCTGGTCATCGCCCGCCAGGTGCTGGCCCAGTACCCGGTATAATTGGGGAAGGAAAATGATATGCCAGAAGTCACTAATGCAGAACAGGCGACAGCAGTGGCTGTTGCATTTCTCAAGAGCTACTACCCCATTTCTCAGAAACCCCTAAGCGCCAGATTTCAGAAGGGAAGAGTGGTGGCTGAAGACGCTTGGGTGATCGAAGTGGATGTGGGGGCATTCTATCCCAGAATTGCTACCGTGACAGTGAACGCCCGTACCGGAACCATACCTCATTATGAGGTTGAGAGGTCCGAAGCATTGCCACCCTCACCGGGAGCGGCCGCCTAAACAGGCTATACAGATTTGTCATGACATCGGAGAATCGCGATATTCCCCAGCAAGTTCTTGGATACGTCGCCAGGAGTCGCCACTACCTGGAGAATGCCTACATATCCCTGGAACGGAACGAAGTGGAGAAGGCGGGAGAGTTTCTTTGGGGTAGCATGGCCCAGGCCATCAAGGCGGTGGCAGCTTCTAAGGGTCGCCAATTGAGGCATCAACGCGAAGTTGGTGAATACCTCATGGAGTTATCCAAGGCGCTGCGCGACCCAGGCCTCCGAGACGCTTTCAGAGATGCCAACTCCTTGCACCAGAACTTTTATGAATCCGGCCTCAACCGTGCAATTGTTTTGGAGTACGGTGAGCGCATCAGGCCGGCCGTCGGCAGACTGCTCAGACTCATTCCCCGCGAGATGCTGGAACAATGAATGCTTCCCCCACCTGCACCATCAACCACATTGACCACGTGGGCGTGGCCGTCAAGGACATCCAAGCAGCTTTGCATTTCCTCCATCGGGTCTTTGGCACGCCGGATACTGAAGTGGCGGAACTGGCCGACCAGGGAGTGCGCGCCTGCCTGATTCAGGTGGGCCAGACTCGCCTGGAACTGCTGGAGCCACTGTCCGAGAATACCCCCGTGGGCCGGTTTATTGCCCGCCGGGGCGAGGGCCTGCACCACCTGGCGTTGAACGTTACGGACCTGCAAGGCAAACTGCGGGTCCTGGAAGCCCAGGGACTGGAACTTATAGACAAGCAGCCCCGGGAAGGCCTGTCCGGCAATGTAGCCTTTGTCCACCCCCGGTCGGTGTTCGGAATCCTTACCGAACTGGTGGAGAGCAGGGAGTAAGGCGTAGAGCAACTGGCCGTGTCTCAGAGCAATCCCCCCTGGCCCCCCTTTGCAAAAGGGGAGGTGCGGGGATTTATTCGGGTGCATAAATGCCCGCCCACGTAATATATGGAGACAGCTTCCTGGCGGCCCAGAGCCTCAAGGCTCTGGAGGGCGGCACCCCGCTGCTGGAAGCCAACCACCACCGCCTGCGGGGCGGCCAGGCCCGTCCCGGGGATCTGCTGGAGCTTTGCCAAGCCATGCCCTTCCTGGACAACCGCCGCCTGGTGGTGGTGGAGGGATTGCTAACTACATTTGAAGGAAGTCCCGGCCGCAGCGGCGCCGGGCGCTCCCGCAGCCGCCGGCCTGATGCTGCACCGACGCACGATGGCCTTCGGGGGTGGGAAACTCTGGCCCAGGCCATTCCCCACATGCCCGAGACCACCGTGCTGGCGCTAGTGGACGGCCCCCTTGCCGAGAGCAACCCTTTGCTGTCGGCCCTGCGGCCCGTATCCCAGGTGCAGCGGCTGGCTGCTCCCTCTGGCGAGGCCCTGGCCCGCTGGATTAAATCCGCAGCCCAGGAAAAAGGCGCAGGCATCAACCCCCCGGCCATCCGGTCCCTGATGGACCTGGTGGGCAGCGACCTGTGGACCCTGGACCGGGAGCTGGAGAAGCTGGCCCTATACGCCGCCGGAAAAGGCGGCGCAGCCAATGTACCCAGCATAGATGAGTCCGATGTCCAGCAGCTGGTGTCCCAGGTGCGGGAAGCCAGCATCTTCAACGCCGTGGACGCTATTCTGGAGGGCAAACCTGCGGTAGCCTTGCGCCTGGTGCAGCAACTCCAGCAAGACGGGCGGGACCCCAGCTACATTATCGCCATGGTGGAGCGGCAGCTCAGGTTGCTGGCCCTGGCCAGGCACTTGTCAGAGCAGGGCGTGGCCCAGGGCGAAATGGCTGGCCGCCTGGGCGTAGCATCCCAGTTCGCCGTCAATAAAACGTTGGAGCAGTCCCGCCGCCACTCCTGGCTGGACATTTACTGGCGCTTCCATCGGCTTCTGGATGCCGACCTGGCCATCAAGACCGGCCGTCAAACCCCAGACCTGGCCTTGGAGCTGCTGGTGGCAGACCTGGCCGGGCGCGGCAGGCGTTAATACCGCCCTGAGGACGCCCCTCCCCATCCAAAAGCATTCTGCTGCCACACCGAAACCATCCAAATTGACCATGACTGATATTCGCAAAAAGAATATAATTTTACATGCACTATAGTATTGACAAATCGCCGGGGAGGGTATAGCCTGTGCCCAGGCTTGAGTGCTAGAAGCCGGCTTAATATTTTTTGGGAGGAGCAGGCATGCTGAAGATAGGCCACGAGGTGGTCCGACACGGCAAGAAGTTTGGCGACGCTCCGGTAACCTTTGCAATTCCTGAAGAGCTGGAGACCGTTCCTGGCATCCCCATGAACCATCGAGAAGTGGACTGGTACTCCCGGGAATATCCCGTCGAGACTATGAACATCACCGAGCGGGCTTCCCGCGACTGGGCCAACACCATTCGTGACGGCCACGCAGAGATGCGGGAGATCCGCAAGGAACACGACAAGCTGAACAAGCCCCTGATCATGGCCGCCCGGTTGACCGGCGATTTGGAGCCTTCCGCCAAGCCCACCGGCGAGGACGTCACCGAGAAGATCCGCGCCAAGGCCTTTGAACTGGGCTTCACCGAGGCCGGTTTCACCTCCTATGACCACCGGTACACCTACCAGAGCAAGAAGGACTGGGTCAAGTTCCCGCACGTACTGTGCTTGGCTTATGAGCAGGACTTTGAGCCGACCCAGACCATCCCCAGCGTGGACGCAGAAATCGTTCACTCCAGCACCTACCGCACCGAGGGTGCCGCAGGTCTGGAGTTGGGCAACTTCATCCGCTCCCTGGGCTATCGCGCCCAGGTGCACAGCCCCAACGACAACACCGGCCCCTACATCCCCATGTTTGTGGCCGCTGGTCTGGGCCAGTTGGGTGCCTGCGGCTACCTGCTGACCCCCCACGTGGGCAGCCGCTGCCGCATCATGCTGGTTACTACTGACGCCAACGTCACCCATGACAAGCCCGTGGACTATGGCATTCACGCTTTCTGCCAGGTCTGCCAGGTGTGCGTCAACCGCTGCCCCGGCCGCGCGCTCATGCGCGACAAGATCTGGTGGCGCGGCATTGAGAAGAACAAGCTGTACTTCAAGCGCTGCCGCCCCGTCATGGCCCGCTACCTGGGCTGCGGCGTGTGCATGAAGGTCTGCCCCATCCAGAAGTATGGCCTGAAGAACGTCATGGACCACTACGCCGCCACTGGCCAGGTGCTGGGCAAGGGCACCCATGACCTGGAAGGCTACGCCCTGGAAGGCAAGGGCTACTTCGGCCCCGGCGAACTGCCGGTGTTCGAGGCTGGCTTCTTCGATATGCCTCACGGCGACGCCGGCGAGTGGGCTTTCGACCGCCTCAAGGCCAAGGCCAAGGCCTCTGGCAACCAGGTTACTCCTCAGCTCATGGACGAGTTCCGCAAGGAAATGACCCGCGCCCTCAACCTCAAGGATGACATGATGGTCATGGCCAGCGGTGAGGACAACCCCGACTACATCTAGTAGCCGGTCTCCGGTTCCGGGTGAACATTATCACTTGGAACTAACCAGGGTACTTAACGGGCCGGTCCCAGCAACTGGGACCGGCCTGTAGCTTTTACATCAGGTCGGACTGAAAGCGTCCGGGATTGCTTTCCTAAATAACTTTGTCTTGGTTAAGCCGAAAAGCAATATCACCAAGCAGAATGGGTATATCTCCGGTTCCCAGAACTCAACCCCATACTACACTGCCCTTAACCGAGCGGTCGTCAATAAAAACTGATGTGCGCCAACGTGGAGGCGAGGATGGGTTTATTGTTGTTAGGCGGCTTCCCTGGCGGCGCAGGTTAAAGATGTTGCCATGAAAGCAACCATTCCTTACACGACGGAAGCGCTCCAACTCTCTGGGCCAACTCCATGGAACAGTGCCATAATGTCCGCTGATTTTGCTCTTGACTCATTCGTATGCCGAGCCAATGCACACTTGGGTAATCGACTTCCAAACGTCTGGTGGAACAACGTAGTCCGGAGCACGCTGATTCTGCCCCTCTTGGGGATAGGACACCTTGGCTTCATCATAGATTAGCTGATTCGGAACGCCACCGTTACTCAAGGCAAGAACTACCGCATCCGTATTCCTGAGTATCGAGTCCACTACAAGCCCCCTATTCAGTATGAAATTCTTTGGGGGCAGGCTTTGCCCACTTTTTAGGTAATGGACAAAAGTGACGGAGACTTGGGCAGTGCCGTAGACTAGAACCTCGGAGAAGAGTGGGTGGGTAGGCTCAAACAGAGGCATACGAACCTTTGTTACATTGTGTTAGATATATGGGTGTGTACAACAGAAAAATCTAACATTCCCGCTCATCCTGAGCCTGTCGAAGGATGAAGATTTTTTACCCGCCCGTGGTTCGACAGGCTCACCACGAGCGGGATTTTTTATTCGTCCTCGAACGGCCTCTGTCTTTCACCCAGACCTTGGGGAGTATCTGGGGTTACAACTGGTTGGGGTCGCCGTTGCCTGCCGCCGCAGCGGGAGCTCCCGCAGACGCGGGCTGAGTGCGCTTGAGATTATCCACCAGACGGGCCAGTTCCTTCTGGTAGGCCGCCTGGTCGCTGTCCCGGCCGCGCAGGTCAAACACCACATGCTGCTCCAGCAGGCCCCTGGCTACACGGTGGCGTCCCTGAATCATTACGTTGTCAGAGGCTACCAGGTAAGCCAGCCACTGGTTGCGGGACTTTTCCTGCTCCTCAGCATGGACAATGTCATTGCGGACAACCTCGCTATCCAACCCTTTCTGAGAGCAAACCACAATCAAGCGGTCGTAAGCCCGCAGCCACCGCTCCACCTCCTCCTGGTCCGAGGTGCTGTGCCGCTCCACCAAGGCTACACCGCGGACGTCTTCCGAGAATATCCATGACCTTATGCCGCAGGCGCGCAGGTCTTGCTGCAAGTTCCGCGCAATGGGTACGTCCGCTTCCGCGCAGGAGATAAATATGTCCCCACCCAACCCAGGGCCGCCCTGCAAAGATTTCTGCAAGGCCAGAATAGCTTCTGGCACCCCCGCACCATGCAAGAAGGCATCTGGGATACGCCCTCCGGAACGGAAGAAGGTGTCTATGCCGATGGTGCTGGGGCCATCGTGCCGCACCTGCTCCAATCCCAGAGCGCCGCTCAAGTCCAGGTTCTGGAATACAGTGTACCCCAGGATGCTGCTGGCAAATTTGGCGCCGGTCACCACCGCATTGTTGAACACTGCTTCATACAGGTCGCAGCCGGAAAGTTCGGCATTGGCAAGGTTGGTCCGGGTTAGCGTCGCCCGGTTCATGTTGGTATTGGAAAGATTGGCACCGGTGAGGTTGGTCCCCACCAGGCTCACCCGCGCCAGGTTAGCCCCGCTCAGGTTGGCGCCGGTCAGGTTGGCTTCCGACAAAATCACCCGGTCCAGGTCGGCCCCCTGCAAGTTGGCCCCCTGCAGGTTGGCCCCGCGCATATTGGCGCCGTTGAGCAGAGACCGGCTCAAATCAGCCTGGGCCATGTTGGCCCGGTACATATGGCATGGATTGAGACGGCACCCGGAAAGGTTGGCCCGGTGCAGGACCGCCCCCATCAAATCGGAGTTGCGCACATCTGACCCATGCAAGTCCACCTGAGGCAGCCGGGCATGGCTCAGATAAGCGCCGTTAAGATCGAAAACCTCTCCAGAGTGTTCCTGCCTCCAGCGGGCTACCGTATCCCGGCCTCGCTTGACCAGTTGCACATGATCCATATTAGCCATGATGCTTCTCCCAACTCGCACTAAGATGCCCCGCCAACAAGTTCAGGGCTTGGTTAGACACCTGTCCGGACAGACTGAATTGTCTGTGACAAACGGGACGGTGGACGCATGGGGATTTTAGCATACGATACGGGGCGCAGGTAAACCCTGTAAAACCTTTTAACCTTGAAGCAGCCTGTTTTTTGAGATAACATGCACCCGCCTGGTATAGATGTATTGTGTGTTATGGTAAATAAGCGGGACTTCCTTTCGGTTACCGATCTCAGTCCGGCGGAGACCCGCCAGATTATTCAACGGGCGCGCCAGATGAAGGCCCAGGGTTGGGGCCAGCCCTTGGCGGGCAAGAACATTGCCTTGCTCTTTGAAAAGCCCTCCCTGCGGACCAGGGTTAGTTTCCAGGTGGGCATCCAGCAACTGGGCGGCTACTCTATTTACCTGGGTCAGCAAGAAGTCGGCCTCGGCGTCCGGGAGCCAGTTTACGACATTGCCAAAGTGCTGTCAGGATACGTGGACTGCATCATTGCCCGGGTATTTTCCCACCAGCACCTGGCCGAACTGGCCCGCTATGCCAGTGTGCCGGTCATCAATGCCCTTTCGGACCTGGAGCACCCCTGCCAGATAATGGCGGACTTGCTCACCATAGCTGAGCACAAAGAAACCCTGGAAGGACTAAAGCTGGCCTTTATCGGGGATGGCAATAACGTCTCCCGCAGCCTATGCCTGGCAGCCACAGCCGTGGGCATGAGCTTCGCCATCGCCTCGCCAGCAGGGTATAATCTGGATGAGGCCTCAGTAAAGGCGGCCAGGCAACGCAGCACCAGCAAATCCGTCCAGGTGCTTTCTTTGTCGGACCCAGCAACGGCGGTCCAGGGGGCCGACGTAGTGTACACCGACACCTGGACCAGCATGGGGCAGGAGGCGGAGGCAGAGGTGCGCCGCCGGGATTTCCGCGGCTACACCGTGGACGCCACCCTGATGTCCAAAGCTAACCCGGATGCCCTGTTCATGCACGATATGCCGGTGCACTATGGCGAAGAAGTGCCTCCTGGAATGCTGGACCACCCGCAATCGGTGGCTTTTGCCCAGGCCCACAACCGGCTGCACGCCCAGAGAGCGGTGCTGGAGTTCTTCCTGGGACAGTAGGCCAGCAACGTTCAAAGCGTCATCTAAACTCCTTCTCCCCTTGTGGGAGCGGATGCCCACCCTAAAGGACTCGATAGGAATCCCCCGTAGCCTCCTTTGTAATGGGAGTTGGGGGATTTCCCCAGGCGGTAGCTATGCCAAACCCAATCATCGCTATTGTAGGACGGCCCAATGCGGGCAAGTCCTCCCTTTTCAACCGGATTTTGGGCCAGCGCCACGCCATTGTGTCCGACGTGGCGGGGACTACCCGTGACCGCCTGATGGCCGAAGCCCAATGGGAAGCTTACAAGTTTATCCTGGTGGACACCGGCGGGCTGGAACCTGACCCCCAGGGGCCAATCCAGCAAAAAGTCCAGGAACAGGCCCGCATGGCCATGGACGACGCCGACGTAATTATTTTTCTCACCGACGTAACCGAGGGCTTGACCCCCATAGACCTGGAGGTGGCAGCCCGGCTGAGGCGCACCCATAAGCCGGTAATTCTGGCGGTGAACAAGGTGGACAACCCAGGAAGGGAACTGTCCGCGGCCGAGTTTTACCAGCTGGGCATGGCCGATACTTTCATGATTAGCGCCTTTCATAACCTGGGGGTGGCGGATTTAATGGACAAGGTGGTGTCTTACCTGCCGCCGCCGCCAGAGCCAGAGCCGGAGCCAGCCGCCTTCGAAATTGGAGCCGGCACAGAAGGTGGAGCGGAGCCGGAAGGGATTGCTTTCCCGCCGCCACCCAAGGAGTTGAAGCTGGCTATAGTGGGGCGCACCAACGTGGGCAAATCCATGCTGGTCAACGCCATTTTGGGAGAGGAGCGGTGTATCGTCAGCGATGTGGCGGGAACCACTCGCGACGCCCTGGACACGCCTATCCAGTACCAGGGTCACACCATTGTGCTCATCGACACCGCAGGCATCCGGCGGCCCGGCCGGGTAGAACTGGGCATTGAAAAGTACAGCGTCATCCGGTCAGTAAACGCCCTGGCCCGCTGCGACATAGCACTGCTGGTCACCGACGCCACGGAACTGGCCACTGCCCAGGACGCCCACATTGCCGGGCTGGCCTGGGATATGGTGCGCGGCCTGATTGTAGTAGTTAACAAGTGGGATCTGGCTCCCAAGGATGAGTCACTCCCCGCCGCCTATCCACTGGAGCATGCCCTGGCCCGGGTCCGCTCGCGGCTGCATTTTATGTCTTATGTGCCGGTATGTTTCACTTCTGCACTAACAGGACAAGGCGTAGACTCATTGCTGCAAACGGCCCTGGCCCTGTGGCAAGAACGGATGCGCCGCGTGCCCTACCGGGCTCTGCAACGACTGCTGGTGGACGCCCTGTCGGACCATCCGCCGCCCATGGTCAAGGGCCACCACGGGCAACGGCTGCGGGTGGACATGCTGCGGCAAGTTGACGTAAATCCGCCCACATTTTTGTTTACCGTCAACAATCCGCATCTGGTACACTTCTCCTACGAAAGATACCTGGAGAACCGGCTGCGGGAGACCTTTGGGTTTAACCACAGCCACCTTAGGCTGGTTTTCAAGACTAAATGACCAAGCTGCTGCAACCCGCGGTTTTCAGCCTGGCTGTGCTGCCCTTACTGGCAGCGGCGGTGGCGTTGGCGCTGCTAACCCTCGGCAGCCAGCCTGAAGCCGCACGCTACGCCGCGGTGCTGCCCCTGGCGTACCTTATTGGCTCCATTCCCTGGGGATTCATGCTGCTCCAGTGGCGGCGCGGCGTGGACATCCGGGAGTACGGCAGCGGGCGCATTGGCACTTCCAACGTCCTGCGCACCGGCGGAGGAAAGGTGGCCGCCCTGGTGCTGGCTCTGGACCTGGGCAAAGGCGTGCTGGCAGTAGTGCTGGCCCGCGTGGTCCTTGGAACGCCAGGAGCGGAGGTAGCCGCAGGGCTGATGGCCCTGGTGGGGCACAACTGGCCTGTGTTCCTCAATTTCCGGGGCGGCAGGGGCATTGCCACCGGGCTGGGCGGGCTGGTTATCATGGCCCCCATTCCCGCAGCCATCGGCGCTATTTCCTTCATTCCCGTCACCCTGTTTACGCGTTATTTGTCATTGGGTTCCATGAGCGGAGTGGTTGCGGCATTTCTGGCGCTGGTGGCGCTGGTGGCGATGGGCATGTACTCCGGCATATACGCAGTTTATGCTGGCCTGGGCGGGCTGGTAATCATCTGGCAGCACCGGGACAATATCCAGAGACTACTCAACGGCACTGAGCGACGGGTGGGACAGCCCGCCAGCAAGCTGTGATTAGGTGAATGATAAATCCCTCTCCTTGCAGACTCCCATGAAGCCAAAATGAGATTGGAGACTTTTGACGGCGAAATCCCCCTTCGCCCCCCTTTTGAAAAGGGGGGTTGGGGGGATTTCGCTTCTCCAGGGGTTAGTCTGCGGTGAATCACCGGGTTGCCGTGGTGGGTGCCACTACCTGGGGAACAACCCTGGGCATGGTTATGGCGCGCCAGAAAGTGCCGGTGACTCTGCTGGTGCGCTCCGCGGCGGAAGCCCATGAGCTGGAATCCCACCGGGAACACCGGCGGTTTCTCCCGGGCGTCTGCTTTCCCAAAGCCCTTCAGGTGGAACACAATCCGGTCAACGCCTTGCCCGCCGCCCGGCTGGTTATTCTGGCCGTGCCTTCCCACCGGATGCGGGAAAACCTCCGGAGCATCCGCAAACAGATTGCTCCAGGGACCATTGTGCTCAGCGCCGCCAAGGGGCTGGAAATTCCCAACGGACTGCGCATGAGCCAGGTCATGGCAGAGGAACTCCCCGCAACCCTGCACCGGGGAATCTGCGTCCTGTCCGGCCCCAACCTGGCTAGGGAGATTGTCCAAGGCAAGCCTGCTTCCACAGTGGTGGCCAGCCGGGACGCCGCCGCAGCGGAAACTGCCCAGGCTATTCTTATGTCCCCTAACTTCCGGGTTTATACCAGCGACGACGTGGTTGGCGTGGAGCTGGCCGGGGCGCTTAAGAACATCATCGCCCTGGGCGCAGGCATCGGCGACGGCCTGGAGATGGGCGACAACGCCAAGGCGGCGTTTATCACTCGCGGGCTGGCAGAGATTACCCGCCTGGGCCTGGCCGCCGGGGCGCAACCCCTGACCTTTGCCGGCCTGGCCGGGCTGGGCGACCTTATTGCCACCTGCGCCAGCCCGTTGAGCCGCAACCATTACGTGGGCGAACAGCTAGCCCGGGGCCGCACCTGGCTGGAGATCCGCGCCACCATGGACAACGTGGCGGAAGGCGTGAATACCACAATAGCCGCTCTAAAGCTGGCCAAAGAGTTGGCAGTGGAAATGCCCATTGCCCAGGCAGCCCACCGGGTGCTTTTCGAGGGCCTCTCTCCCCAGGACGCCATTGCTGAACTGATGGGCCGCCCGCCCCGGTCGGAGTGGTAAGCGCCCATACCTGCGACTTGTTTAGCAATACCTTACCCTTAGTAAGGGGAGGGTAAGGTGGGGTCGTCCCACCCCATATAGTTCTCTCTTGGTAAAGAGGAGAACAAGGGGACTTCTCACACAGGCTCGGCGTTGCCCGAAAATTGCCCAGGCCAGTTCGTCGTTCCGGCTTTCGCCGGTGTGACGATAATTTTTTGGGCAAAGCCCAAAGGAGCTGAGGCGGAATCCTTGGGCCGTGAATGAAACAATCCTGCACGCCGTCCCTTTTCATTGACTGAACTACCCCCCCAAGCTATACTCCCACCACCCCAAGGTAACAATATTCCAAGTCATTAACCGAGGCTAATTTATAACTTCGGGGGTGTGCGCGTGAACATCCAGGTGAAAGTAAACGGTAAGAGCTACCAGGCCGACGTGGAGCCTCGCATGCTCCTGGTCCACTTCCTCCGGGACGTGGCGGGCCTCACCGGCACCAAGATTGGCTGCGACACCAGCCAGTGCGGGAGTTGTGTGGTGCTCATGGACGGGGTCACCGTGAAGTCCTGCACTTGCCTGGCCGTCCATGCCAACGGCTCCAGCATCACCACCATTGAGGGCCTAGCCCAGGACGGCAAATTGCACGCAGTGCAGGAAGCCTTCTGGAACAAGCACGGCCTGCAATGCGGCTACTGCACCGCTGGCATGATTTTGACGGTGACTGAACTGCTCCAGCGCAACCCCAAGCCCACCGCAGAGCAGGTGCGCCAGGGACTTAAAGGCAACATCTGCCGCTGCACCGGCTACCAGAACATAGTTCGGGCGGCCCTGGCCGCCGCCGAAGCCCTGGGAGGTTAAGTTATGACGACCCGAATCTTCGGCTCCGGCATCCGCCGCCGGGAAGACCCCCGGCTGATTACCGGTAAGGCTACGTACACCGACGACATCAAGCTGCCCGGCATGGTCTATGCCGCCATCCTGCGCAGCCCCCATGCCCACGCCCGCATCCGCAGCATTGACACTTCTGCCGCCGCGGCAGCCCCCGGAGTCCTGGCCGTTTACACCGGCGCGGACGTAGAAGGCGTGCTAAAGCCCATTCCCTGCGCCTGGGTAGTCCCTAACTCCGACGTGAAACAGGTGGCCTACCCGGCCATTGCCAAGGATGTGGTGCGCTACGTGGGCGACGCCGTGGCCGTGGTGGTAGCAGAGGACCGCTACCAGGCGGAGGACGCCCTTGAGCTAATCAGCGTGGACTACGAAGTCCTGCCCGCCGTAATTAACCCGGAGGCAGCCCTTGGCCCCAATGCACCGCAACTCCACGCCGACGCTCCCAAGAACCAGGCTTTTCACTGGGTGGCCTCGGGCGGCAATGTGGACGACGCCTTCAAATCAGCAGAGGTAGTCGTCAAGGACACCATCGTCCAGCAGAAACTAATCCCCAACGCCATGGAGCCGCGCTCTGCCGTCGCCTCCTGGCTGGCCCCCATGGGAGAGCTGACCATCTGGAACTCCACCCAGAACCCCCACATTGTCCGGTTTATCACCTGCCTAGTGACCGGCGTTCCGGAACACAAAATTAGAATCATCGCCCCGGAAGTGGGCGGCGGTTTCGGAAGCAAGATTGCCGTCTACCCCTGGGAGATGATTGTGGCCTTCTGCGCCATGAAGCTGGGCCTCCCGGTCAAGTGGACGGAGACCCGTACCGAGAACTACGTGGCCACCACCCACGGGCGCGACCATATTGAGCGCGTAGAACTGGCCGCCACCCGCAGCGGCAAGATTACCGGCCTGCGGGCCACAGTCTATGCTGGCATGGGCGCATATTTGTCCACCGCAGGCCCCGGCATTCCCACCATTCTGCATGGCCTGATGTACTCCGGCCCATACGCCATACCCAACATCCGCGCGGATGTATATGGTGTCTTTACCAACTCCACGCCGGTGGAGGCCTACCGGGGAGCCGGGCGGCCGGAGGCCACCTTCCTGCTGGAACGGATGATTGACCTGCTGGCGGTACAGTTAAACCTGGACCCGGTGGAGGTGCGCCGCCGCAACCTGATTCCCAAGTTTGACAACGGCTACGACGTAGCCATTGGGCTAAAGTACGACAGCGGCGATTACCAGAAGGCCCTGGATACAGCCCTGACCCACACAAGCTATAATCGGTTGCGCCAGGAGCAGCAACAACTACGGCAGCACGGCAAGTACATGGGCATCGGAGTGGTGTGTTACTGTGAAATCTGCGGCCTGGGGCCGTCCCAGGTGGCCGGGGCCGTGGGCTTTGGCGGCGGCCTGTGGGAAAGCGCCATTGTGCGGTTCTACGCCACCGGCAAAGTTAACGTGTTCGTCGGCACCTCGCCCCACGGCCAGGGTGAAGAAACCACCTTCGCCCAGATTATTGCTGACGAACTGGGGGTACCGGTGGACGACGTGGAGGTGGTCCACGGAGACACCGACCTCACCCCCATGGGCTGGGGCACCTACGGCAGCCGCACTACCGTGGTAGGCGGCGCGGCGGTGGCCCTGAGCGCCCGCAAAATCCGGGAGAAGGGACGCCTGCTGGCTGCCCACCTGCTGGAAGCTGCCGAGGCGGACGTGGAATATGCCGACGGCAAATTCTTCGTCCGGGGCTCGCCGGACAAGAGCAAGACTATTCAGGATATTGCGCTGATGGCCAACGTAGCCTGGAACATGCCCCAGGGCATGGAGCCCGGCCTGGAGGCCACCACCTTCTACGATCCGCCTAACTTTACCTTCCCCTTTGGCACCCACATTGCCGTGGTGATAGTGGACCCGGACAACGGGCACATTGACTTGACCAAGTACGTGGCGGTGGATGATTGTGGCCGCCAGATTAACCCCATGGTGGTGGAAGGCCAGATTCACGGCGGAGTGGTGCAGGGCGTGGGCCAGGCCCTGTGGGAAGGGGCGGTATATGACCAGAACGGTCAGCTTCTCACTGGCTCCATGCTGGACTATGCTTTGCCCAGGGCGCACCTACTGCCCGACGTGGAGACCCTGTCCACCACCACACCCTCGCCTCATAATCCCCTGGGCGTGAAAGGCATTGGGGAGACCGGCACCATCGCATCTACTCCGGCAGTGTATAACGCTGTCATAGATGCTCTGCGGCACCTGGGCGTGACCGGGCTGGAAATGCCCCTGACCCCAGAAAAGGTGTGGCGCGCTATTCACCAGCAGGGATAGAAGTTAAGAAATCCCCCCAACTCCCTTAAGAATGGGGGCCAGGGGGGATTTGGTCAGAAGGAGAAACTATGTTTGCGGCCAAGTTTGAATACTACAAGGTCAACTCCGTGGCCGAAGCGTTGCAGACTTTGCGCGCCCACAATGGGGCCAAGCTGATGGCGGGCGGCCATAGCTTAATACCGCTGCTCAAGTTGCGCCTGGCGCGGCCTGCCGCTCTGGTGGACATTAGTGGCATCTTGGATTTGCAGGGAATCAGCGTGGATGACACCACGGTCCACATTGGCCCGCTGACTACCCACCAGACCATTGCAGCATCCGAGGCCGTGGCCAGGGTTTGTCCATTAATGGCAGAGGTGGCTGGGGAGATTGGAGACCCGCAGGTACGCAACCGGGGCACTATCGGCGGCAACGTGTCCCACGCGGACCCGGCCTCGGACTGGCCCACTGCCCTCACCGCCCTGAACGCTCAGTTTGTCATTCAGGGCACGGGAGCGCTGCACCGGCGGGTGACACGCACCGTGGCTGCCGCCGACTTTTTTACCGGCGCCCTCAGCACCAGTTTGGGCGAGCACGAGATTCTCACCGAGATTCAGGTCCCGGTGATGAATACTGCCCAGCATTCCGCCTACGCCAAGATGGCCCACCCAGCTACATTTTTCTCGGTGGTCAGCGCAGCGGTGGTAATCAGCATGTCGGGCAACCGGTGCACCCAGGCCAGCGTAGTCCTGGGCGGGCTGGCGCCCAAGCCGGTGCGGGCTGCCTCAGTAGAAGAGGCGCTGATAGGGCAGGACCTGACCGCAGACAACATTGCCGCCGCCGCCGCACAAGTATCCAACGACCTGGCAGGCGAAGTGATGGGCGATATTTATGCCTCGGCGGAGTACCGGCGCGCCGTAGCCCCGGTGGAAGTTAAACACGCCATTTACCATGCCGCAGGCCTGGCGCACAGCTAGATACATATAATTGAGCAAGGCAGGTTTCCACCAGGCTAGGATGAGGCCCGGGTAAGACACGTTCTCGACCACTATGAAGGAAGATCAGTCTGAAGTCGAAGCAGTGGCGGAGGATGAAGCGGCCTTTGAGGACGAATCCCAAACCGTCTTGGAAGTACGTAATGAGCTAGTGCCCGCAGTAAAAATGCAGGCCAAGCCGTATTTAACGCCGCCCTGGCACACAATTAATAGGAGCTTGTGATAGTATAAGGAACAGAGTGCAATTGCACCGGCGAGGTTTTTAACATGGCCGAGAACTTCCAGAGTCTGAACCCTAACGACAACGATATCAATGTTCATATTACTGGCAAGGCTGCGTCAGACCTTCGTCACCTCGCTCGTTCACTAGGCGTGACTCCAGAAGAAGTTTTAGAGGGTGTCTAAAAAGTGCTGTGCACTACCAGCGCTCACCCTTCGACAAGCTCAGGGTGAGTGTCCTTCGGCTGAAGGACCGCTCGTGGTGAGCCTGTCGAACCACGAGCACCTAGCCTTTTTAGACACATTCTTAGAGGATGCACTGCGCTTGTTGCGCACTACAGTGGACAACCGTCTCTACGGTAAAAAGGGACGCCTTTCTGCCCATGCCCCAGTCATCCATGCACTTGGATTTTGGAAGGAAATCGAAGGCCTTAATGCAACTGGGACTATACAGGTCAACACGCCACGTGGGCCAGTTGCTTTTAGACTTCCTCAAGAAGCATTCAGCACCTCTTCAATGGATTTCTTCACAAACGAAACGCCTTCTGGCGTACAGTACTCGAACTACATCCGAATGGGTTGATAGGCGTATTTCTTCACCACTTTTGACTATATGACGGCTGCAGGTGAAGGTCCTCGGATACCATTAGATGAACCCCCTTCTCAGCCAGAACAAACAATGTCAGATGAGACTGTAGTAGTTGGCGAATCTTCGACGCATCTCGGGAGAGCCCAAGCCTTCAAGAACTCCTCTTGATGCTAAAGAATGGTTTACCTTTACCATTGCCATCTAGTTGGTGCTTGCGTTCATCGCCATCATTGCTGTAGTTGTCCTGGCTTGGACCCTCACCAACCGTGACACAATGTCACTCGATGACGTGGTCAGATTGTTAACTACTGTGTCAGTAGTTATGGCAGGTTTGGTGAGTGCCGTAGCTGGGTATTACTTCAGGGGCAGGGAAGAAGCGGCCCGCCGCGGAGAATTCTGAGGCCAACCCCCTTGAAAATCCTCTTAACCAACGATGACGGCATCCACGCCGCAGGCCTGTGGGCGGCAGCGCGGGTGTTGCGGCAGGCAGGCGAGCTGTTTGTGGTAGCCCCGGACCGGGAGCAGAGCGGTGTGGGCGCTTCCTTGACTTTGCATGCGCCAGTGCGCGCCCGCCAGGTAAATGTGGATTCCAACCTCAGCGGCGGCGCGGAGGCCGGGCACCCCGTAACTGTATATTCCGTGGAAGGAACGCCGGGAGATAGCTGCATCCTGGCCCTGGAGCAGTTGGTGGGGCAGGTGGACCTGGTGGTCTCGGGCATTAATGCAGGTTCCAACCTGGGTTGGGATGTGATGGTCTCCGGCACAGTGGGCGCCGCCGTGCAGGGCTACGTGCGCGGATATCCTACCATGGCCATCTCCGTGGGCGCAGTGGAGAACCCCCAGTACGATGCCGCCGCCCGCGTGCTGCAATTGTTAGTCCAAAGGTTGGTCCAAGCTCCAGCCGCTCCTGGCGATGACCCCGGCAACTCAACTCCCAGCAATTTCTTCCTGAACATCAACGTGCCCAGCACCTCCCTGGCCAGCATCGTCGGAGTCAGGATAACTACCCTGGGCAACCGCTCCTATGGTGAGACTGTCCGCGCCGAGGGCACTGGCCACCGGCAGAGGTACTGGATTGCCCGCAACCGTCTCATTGCCATCAATCCGCCGGAAGGCACCGACCTGTGGGCCATGCGGAACAGTTGCATCTCCATAACTCCCCTGCAAGTGACCATTGGACATCAGGAGCATATACCCAGCCTGGAAGCCCGGCTGGAGGGACTGGCGGAGCAGTTGTTGGCCCCCAGGGACTGAATCTTCTTTCTCCTAGCTTCCCCGGCAGGGGGCATCTCAAAGGCCTCCGACTACAATTACGTCGTTCCGGCTTTCGCCGGTGCGGCGATTGAGATTTGGGCCAAGACCTCCAACAGGTAATGAATGGGGGAAAGCGCTTCACACCATGCCCAATTCCGCCAGCTGGTCGTCAATGCTGCGCCCCGCATCCAGCAAGGCCTGCACTTCCCGCTGTTTGGCGTAGGCCGGGGCCTCCAGGGGGTGCTGGTCTGCGGGCTGGGACAGGTAAAAGAGCCTCAACGCCAGATAAGCTAAATACCACGGGATCACACCCCAGCGCAGGGCATGCCGCCAGTGGTAATGCTCATGGCAGCGCAGTGGCACATTCTGCTCGTAGCCGCGGCGGTAAAAGATAAACGGCCACAGAGTGATGCCATCCACGCCCCTGGGCAGCCAGCGCGTGGTGAGTTCAACAGGTCTCATGCCGCCTCCTTGTCCTGTCCCCCAGCATCCACCATAATATGGGCTGCCTGCATTTACCCAAAATACTTTCTCTGGAGCTATTATCATGGACGAAGCCGCCAAGAAAACCGCCCTGCGCATGATCCCCTACGGGATGTTTGTCTTGACCACTCGCGCCAAGACCGGCCCGGAAGTGGGCGCCGCCACCGTCAATTGGATCACTCAGGCCTCTTTTGCACCGCCTCTGGTGGCTGTGGGGGTTAAGGCGGACTCTTCCAGCCACCGGCACATCAAGGACAGCGGCGTCTTCGCCATCAACGTCATCGGCCAAGACCAGAAGGACCTGGCCTTCAATTTCTTCAAGACTCACCAGCGGCAGGACAATACCATCGGCGGCCAGAGTTTTGAAATCGGCAAACAGACCGGATGCCCCCTGCTGGTCAACTCGCCTTCCTGGTGGGAGTGCCGGGTGGTGGGCGAGGTGGCCAAGGGCGACCACACGCTATTTGTGGGCGAGGTGGTGGACGCCGGTGTGCGCCGCAATGACCGGACCATTTTGATGCGGGACCACAACCTCAACTACGGGGGCTGATGCCACAAGCCTGGGCCACCAGTTCGTAGGAGCGCACCCGCTCCTGAAAACCGTGGCACACGGTGACCACGCCAATGTCCGGGGTCTGGTACTGCTCCCGAATGGCCTCTAGCCCCCGAAGCACTTGCTTCGGGTCGCCGTCAATACAGCCCCGGCGTTGCTGCTCAATGTAAAGGCGCTCGCCGTTGCTGTAAGGGTAAGCCAGGGCCTCGGCCACCGAGGGGATGCCTTCCGCCTGGCCCAACCGGGAGTTGAGGCGCGCCAGGTCGCGGCTGGCGGCCAGTTGGCGGGCCTTGGCTTCAGTTTCGGCGCAAAGGACATGCACCGTTACGTTGACCAGGGGCTGGGCCAGGTAAACCGAAGGCTGGAATTGCCTCCGGTAGCCCTCCACAATGGCTGGGCCTTCATCCACGCCGTGCCCAAAGAAGTGGGCGTAACTAAAGGGCAGGCCCAGACGGGCGGCCATGTAGGCGCTTTCGCCCCGGGAACCCAACAACCAGACCTGGGGCACGGGAGGACATTCTCCAGGACCAGCCAGAACCTCGGCAAAGGGGTGGCCCTCCGCCGTCTTGCCGGTCAAATAACCCAGCAAGTCCACCACCTGCCGCGGGTACTGGCTCACCTCGTTGGGCACGCCAGGATAGGCCAGGGCGGCGGCGGTAAGTGGATCGCTGCCCGGGGCGCGGCCCAGGCCCAGGTCAATGCGGCCTGGGTAAAGGGCTGACAGAACCCGGAAGTTTTCCGCCACTTTCAGCGCGCTGTAGTGGGAGAGCATGACGCCGCCGCTGCCCACGTGAATGGCGCTGGTGCGGGCCGCCACCTGCCCTATCAGGATTTCCGGGCTGGTGCCCGCAAAGTTGGGCAGGTTGTGGTGTTCCGCCAGCCAGTAACGCTGATAGCCCAGGCGTTCCACGGCGGCCGCCAGCTCAATGGTCTCCCGCAGGGCTTCGCCAGCGGTGCTGCCTTTGCGCACCGGCGACTGGTCAACAACACTCAGGGTAAACTTCGATTCAGCCACGTCCCTCTCCACTAGCCATTGATGTTTTGCACCCTGGAGAACATTTCCAGGAATTTCTTTCAGAATTCCGCGCAAGCAGGAAAACAAGTAATTGACAGGCAAGGGGCCTGCCGTCCATAATGATGGCGAGACGAATTAAGTACCTGCGTGTACGATTACCATCCTGCGATGGGTGGCTCCTTGATTGATTACGCCTGCTTTTCTCTGACCTACCAGGTTTACTTGGGCATAGTATCCCAACTGCAGAGGGGGCTACAAGACCTGCCGGACTTCTGTTCCCCCACCCTGGCTAAGGCGCGGCCGCCAATTTACTCATGCACATATTCCCGGTCTGACGAGGGCCGGGCAGGATGACCAATAAATGAAAACGGCTGGTATATTTTGTACCAGCCGTTATTTTTTACTTCAACCATATCTTGAACATAATTGCATCAGAGGCCCTCCGGGAAGTCGTGCCAGGCACATGGCTCCAACCAAGCACTTGCCCCACATGAAAAATTACAACATGGGAGACATGATGAAGATTTCCAGCAAGTTGCTCTATAGGTATTCCATCTTCCCGCTGCTGGCCCTGGCGGCCCCGCTCCTGGCGTCCCTGGCAATCCTGGCCTGCGGCGGGGCGGCTCCACCAGCAGGAACGCAACCCGGAAACGGTCCAAGCGGTTTAAGCGGCAGCATCATCATTGACGGCTCCAGCACTGTGTTCCCCATTACAGAGGCAGTTGCGGAAGAGTTTGGCAAGCTTACCGGAGGCAGAGTAAAGGTGGTGGTAGGCGTTTCCGGCACCGGCGGCGGCTTTACCAAGTTCTGCAACGGCGAGATCGACATTTCCAACACCTCCAGGCCCATCAAGTCCACAGAAGTAGAAGCTTGCATCCGGGCTGGCATTGAGTATATTGAGATACCAGTGGCCATTGACGGCCTCACGGTAATGGTCAACCCGCAGAACAATTCCATCCAGTGCATGACGGTGGCAGAACTGAAGACACTGTGGGAACCTACCGCCGAAGGCAAGGTTACCCGCTGGAAACAGGTTAATCCCCAATGGCCCGACGAGACCATCCGGTTGTACGGACCGGGTGTGGACTCTGGCACCTTTGACTACTTCACCGAGGTAATCAACGGCAAGGCCCAGGCCTCCCGCGGGGATTACACTTCCAGCGAAGATGACAACGTCCTGGTGAAAGGCGTAGCTGGAGACCGTTACTCCCTGGGGTATTTTGGCTACGCTTACTACCTGGAGAACCGGGACCGGCTCAATGAGGTGGCCATAGACGGCGGGGCGGGCTGTGTTCTGCCCAGTGAGCAGACGATCCATGATGGCACCTACAAGCCGCTGTCCCGCCCCCTGTTTATCTACGTCCGCAAAGAGGCGGCGGCTGAACCACAGATTAAGGAGTTCATACGCTACTACCTGGGAGACAAGGGCCAGGCGCTGGCTGAGGAGGTTGGGTACATACCTTTCCCAGCGAAGGTCTATGAACTGGCCCTGGCCAGGTTTGAGAATAACCGTACCGGCACTATTTTTGGCGGCAAAGAGCCGGACAAGAGGCCCGTAGAACAAGCTCTGGCGGCAAACCAGTAGGGGTGCAACACTCCAATGGCCGGCCGTATATCGCTATGTGGTTAAAGGGCGTGTTAAAAGTCCCCCTCCTTAACAAGGGGAGGATAGGTGGGGTTGGACGACCCCCTCTAAATCCCCATTGGCAAGGGGGGAGAAAACTTACTTTTTCCAGAAAAGCCCCCTGGCCCCGGCCAGCATTTTTCTCTACCTGATGAACGGCTTCCAAAATGTCCTGGAAACAACCTGCATCATCCCTCATGAAGGAACGGCTTCCTTGCCGGTAGTGGGCCTTGCCCAAAAAGTATGGATTTCGATAGTCAGTAACGTTTTGCAGCCAATTATTGTCACACTGAGTCCCTATTGCATCGAGATTCAGAATGACATTTTGGGCAAAGCCGCCGGTAGTGTATCAATTTGAGCGTCGTTCCAGCGGAAGCCGGAACCCAGTGCCGCATCTCAGCTATATCCCTATCTGGGCGCCGGCTTCCTCCGGTGCGACGGATAATGCCAAAGTAAACTGATACGCTTCCTCCTTGTCGGCATGCTTGCCACAACTCCCCCGCCCAGTTATTCTGGTGGCGGCACTCCAGGATTTCCCATCCACTCCTGATTTGAGCGTGAACCTTGGCGCGAGATGATCTGACCCAGCACCAGTCCGCAGCCGCCAGGCTCCGGGCTTCTTTACCCCGCCACTGGAAAAGAATTCTTTCGGAACGCATCATCCGGTTCCTGCTGGCGCTTTTCAGCATCGTCTCCATCCTCACCACGGTGGGCATTGTTTCCGTACTGCTCTTTGAGGCCATCCTCTTCTTCCAGGAGGTTTCCCCCTGGGAGTTCATCTCCGGCACCCGCTGGACGCCCTTATTTGCCTCCAAGCACTTTGGCATCTGGCCGCTGCTGACCGGCACTATTTTGACTTCGGCAGGGGCCATGCTGGTGGCTTTGCCCCTGGGCTTGCTAAGCGCTATTTACCTGAGCGAGTACGCGCCCGATATCATGCGGCGCTCGCTGAAACCGGTGCTGGAGGTGCTGGCTGGCATCCCCACGGTGGTATACGGCTACTTTGGCTTGCTGTTCGTCACGCCGCTACTGCGGCAAATCTCGCCCAACATCTCGGTGTTCAACGGGCTGAGCGCCTCCATAGTCATGGGGATAATGATCCTGCCCATGGTTTCCAGCCTGAGCGAAGACGCCATGCGCGCCGTGCCACGCTCCCTGCGGGAAGGAGCCTATGCCCTGGGTTCCACCAAGCTGGAAGTCTCTACCAGAGTGGTGATTCCGGCAGCCCTTTCCGGCATTACCGCAGCCTTTATCCTGGCTATTTCCAGGGCAGTGGGCGAAACCATGATTGTAGTTATTGCCGCGGGCCAAAACCCCACCTTTACCTTGAACCCCTTTGTGCCCATTGAGACCATGACCGCTTACATCGTCCAGGTGAGCCTGGGCGACACTCCTACCGGCACCCTGGAGTTCAAGACCATCTTTGCGGTGGGACTGACGCTGTTCATTGTGACCCTGGCAATGAACCTGCTGAGCCAATACTTTGTGGGCCGGTTCCGGGAAGTGTACGAGTAATGGCGATTATTGCTCACCCAGACTTCAAGCGCCACATGGCCCGCCGCCAGTGGCAAGGGCGCGCCTTCCACGCACTGTGTTTGATGGCCGTTGGGGTGGCATTAGCCATGCTGGTGCTACTCTTGGGTTACTTAATCCAGCAAGGCGTGTCACGAGTGAGTTGGGACTTTATCAACGGCTTCCCCTCAAGAAATCCCGATGAAGCGGGGATTAAGGCCGCCTTGCTGGGCAGCATTTACGTGGTGCTGATTGCGGCAGTGGTGGCCTTTACCCTGGGGGTAGGCGCAGCAGTTTATCTGGAAGAGTACGCCAGCCGGAACTGGCGCACCCGGTTGGTCCAGATAAACATTGCCAACCTGGCAGGAGTGCCCTCCATTGTTTATGGCATCCTGGGCCTGGAGATTTTTGTGCGCAGCCTGGGGCTGGGCCGCAGCGTGCTAGCAGGGGGGTTGACCATGGGCCTGCTGGTGCTGCCCATCATCATCATCGCCGCCCAAGAGGCTGTACGGGCCGTGCCCCGATCCGTGCGGGAAGGGGCCTATGCCCTGGGCGCTACCCGCTGGCAGGCCATTTGGCACCTGGTGCTGCCCCAAGCCTTACCCGGAATTCTGACCGGCGTCATCCTGGCAGTGAGCCGTGCTCTGGGTGAGACCGCGCCCCTAATTGTCATGGGGGCATTAACCTTCGTGCCTTTTGCGCCCGACGGCCCCTTCAGCCGGTTTACCGTGCTGCCCATCCAGATTTTTAACTGGATTTCCCGCCCCCAGGCCGGGTTTCACCAGGCGGCAGCCGCCGGTATAATCGTCCTGTTAATCCTGCTGCTCGCCATGAATGCAGGGGCCATCCTGTTGCGCAACAAATTCCAGCGCCGTCCAGAGGCATAAGCAGTTGCAGCTCAGCGAACACATTCTTCAGACCCGCGGCCTCAGCGTCTATTACGGGACCAAGCAGGCGATTAACGACGTTACACTGAACGTAGCCCGCAACCGGATTACCGCTATCATCGGCCCCTCCGGGTGCGGCAAAAGCACCCTCCTCAGGTGCTTTAACCGCATGAACGACTTGGTGCCTCGCTCTCGCATTACCGGCCAAGTGCTTTTTGAGGGCCAGGACCTTTACGCCCCAGATGTTGACCCCACGGAAATTCGCTACCAGATTGGCATGGTCTTTCAGCGGCCCAACCCGTTTCCCAAGTCCATTTTTGAGAATGTGGCTTTTGGCCCTAAAATTAACGGGTTCAGGGGAAACTTGAATGAACTGGTGGAGAAGTCCCTGGTACGGGCCGCCTTGTGGGAGGAAGTTAAAGACCGGGTCAACGCCAGCGCCCTGGCCCTCTCCGGCGGACAGCAGCAACGGCTGTGCATTGCCCGCGCCCTAGCCGTGGAGCCAAGGGTCATTCTTATGGACGAGCCGTGTTCCTCCCTAGACCCCATTGCCACCCTGGCCATTGAGGACCTGATGCGGGAGCTTTCCCAGGAATATTCTATTGTCATTGTGACCCACAACATGCAGCAAGCGGCCCGGGTCTCCGACTACACCACCTTCCTTATGAACGTGGAAAACCGCGGCGGCCAACTGGTGGAATTTGGGGACACCCGTCAGATTTTCACCAATCCCAAAGACGAACGCACGGAAGCATACATCACCGGACGGTTTGGATAGTCAGATTTCGCCGCCTTCCCCCATTAACCGTTGTTCTATATAATGGAAGCAAGGGTTAGATGAGTGGTTATAGTCCTGAGCAGGTTGGGTAGATTGCGGAGGGCCTATGCCGGAGAAGTATCAGGACGAAATTGAAGAGATTCTGCGGCGCTCTGAAGAGGAGACTCCCAAGGAGCCGGTAAAGCTGCCCGCCAAAACTGCACGGGAGTTTCCCAAGCTCCACCGGCCCAGCAGAGGCAACCCCGAAGTTGGCTACAACCCCCGTCCAAGCCGCCGCTGGCCCAGGATTTCTGCAGGCAAGCTCATGCTGGCGGGGCTGATTATCTTTCTGATTGCGGCGCTGCTTCGGTGGTTTGTGGTGGTGTGGATTGGCCTGGGTGTCCTGGTGGCGGCATACCTCATGTTTTTCATCAAGCCCGTGTCCACCGGGGGATATGAAAAGCGGTGGCGCGGCAAGCCTGTAGATGAGCGTCTTACCGCCTGGCAGCGCTTCACCCGCTGGCTAAGGAGCTAGACCTCCGCCGCCGGTTCTCCCCGCATCTGCTCCGCCTCCTCCAGCAGCCGCTCCAGCAGCACGTAGCTGGCCCGCTTGCGGAAGTCCAGGCTGGAGATGGACACTGCCCGCCACAGCACGCCGGTAGATACCTGCGCCTGCACCGATTCCCCCAGCGGCGGCACTTTCACCCCCAACGCTTGGGCCATGAAGGTGGCTGCCCGGATGCCAGAGCGGTTGATGTAGCACCGCGTCAGCGCCTTCCCATCATGCAGCAGGGTCACACCCTCTTTACCCTGGCGCATAGTGACGGTCAGGCGGCTGCGGGGCCGGGAGATAACCCGGTCTGCGTATTCCAGGGCCTTCTTGCGGCTGATGGACATGAGTGTAGGTGCACCCCCATCCTAACCTTCCCCCTTTGGCTAGGGGGAAGGAACTTGTGCCCTCCCCCTTAATGAGGGGGAGGGCATGGGTGGGGGTAGATCTCCCCCGCTACACCGAGCACTCGCCTTCGCCGCGCTCCAGCTTGTAGAGCATATCCTTGCTCCAGTCCATGTAGGTGTCCACCGTGGCGTCGCTGAGGGCAGGCACTTCCCGGTAGGGAGCGGCCAGCGGTTCAAAGGCCTTGACGCCCAGCCGGTCTACCAACTGGCTGAACTCCTCTCCGTCATGGCGGTTTTCCTTGTAAAAAGCGGCCACGTCGCGCACAAACTGGGGCACGTGCTTGGCAGGGACCTTAACTCCGCCCAGCCGCTGGCCGTAGCGGGTGTCCTCAATTTTGGCGCCGCCGTACCGTCCGCCCAGGAACACTTCATAGGCGGGGATTTGCTCGCCGGAAGGCCCCTTCATGGCCGCGCCGTGGAAGCCGATGCTGGCCACGTGGTGCTGGGAGCAACCATTGGGGCAGCCGCTCATCTTGATGTGCATCTTTTTGACCAAGGGGTCATCCAGCAGGCCGTTCCAGGACGCTTGTTGGTCTATTATGGCGTTGCCCAGCCCCATAGAGGAAGTAATGCCCAGCTTGCAGCTGTCGGTGCCGGGGCAGGAGACCACATCGTAGATGGAGTCGGCGTCCGCCTGGGCGAAGCCAATCTTCTGCAGCTCCTGCCACACGGTGTAAAGGCTGCTTTCCGGAACAAAGCGCAGGGCCAGGTTCTGCTCCTGGGTAGCCCGCGGACGCCCTCCGGTATGCTGGCGGACCAGCTTGGCCAGAGCATGGAACTGGGCCGCGGTTATGTCGCCCAATGGGATGCGGACGGTCACATAGTAATAGCCTTTCTGCTTCTGCTCAAAGGTGTTGGTATCCCGCCACTGCAGGAACTCCTGGGGCAGGGGGTGCCCGTTGCGGCCGCCCCGTGCAGCCTTGGGCGGGACTTCTTTGTGCAGCTCTTCCAGACCCATCAATGGCCTGGGGTCAATGGGGCCAATTTGGGCCAGCTCGGCATCCACCTGCTGGCGGAAGGCATCCATGCCAATCTTGTCAATAAGCACCTTGATGCGGGCCATCATGCGGTTCTTGCGGAGGATGTCCGCCTTGTTAAAGACTGTCCAGATGGCCTGGGCTACCCGCAGCAGGTCCTCCTCTGGGACAAAATCGTAGAGGGGCTTGGCCAGCCGGGGCATGATGGAGCTGCCGCCGCCCACATATACGGTGAAGCCGCGCTTCTGAACGCCGTTTTCCTCCCGGATTTGGGCCACAAAGGAGCCGTCGTGAATCAGCGAAGCCACCGCGTCATGATCTGGGCAGCCGCTGAAGGAGGTCTTGAACTTGCGGGGGAAGTTCTGCGCCAGGGGATGCCTCATGCCAAAGCGGACGTAAGCGGCCAGGTAGGGCGTGGGATCAAAGGCCTCATCCGGGCAGACACCCGCGCTGGGAGAACTGACCACGTTGCGCACCGTATTGCCGCAGGCCTCCCGCGTACTAAGGCCCACCTCGCCCAGCATCCGCATGACCGTAGCGCATTCGCCCAGGGGAACGTGGTGGTACTGCACGTTCTCCCGGGTGGTCAAGTGACCCTTGCCCAGAGGTGCGTACTTCTCCGCAATAACCCCCAGTACGTCCAGCGCTTCCGGCGTGATGATGCCCCCAGGAATCTTTACCCGGATCATCTGCCGGTCCGCCTGGCGCTGGCCATAGATGCCCTGGCGCAGCCGGAAGGGTATAAACTCGCGTTCCTCTATCTGACCGGACCGGAACCTGGCTACTTCGTCTTCAAACCGCTCCACCTCTTCTTCAATGAAGGGGACAATGCCAGGTCCGGGAGCGGTGCGGGACAATTCCAGACTCTTCTGGTAAATCTGCTCCTGGGTAAGGACATGACGCCCAGTCTGACTGCTCACAACGGCCTCCTTGTCGCTGAACCCCCTGAATCTTGGACAAAATAAAACGCCCACCATTCGGCGCAAGCTTGGTGGGCGCAGGCGTTCGCAGGGAACAAATTACCCGCCCCCTATGTAGGGGGACAGGTGCAAAAGCAGAACGTGCTATCGAACCGGTTCATCTGGGCAAAGTCTATCCCCAGAATCGGGAATTGTCAACGGGCCATACAATATGCGCCAGGACCTTTCAATGAACCCATCCCGCAATTGTGGTTAGCCAACTCGTCCGTCCTTCAAGAAGCTTGGGACGAGCGGATTTGCACCGCTGATGGTGAGCCCGTCGAACCATGAGCGTCATTTTGGAATATGTTCATATAATAAAAAGCGGGCGCCGGAAATCGGCGCCCGCTGAAAGTCGCTGCCAAATACCGTGCGGGCAGCTACTAGACTCCGCCGATCAGATTGAGGGTCGCCGTCGCTGAATCACAATTGGCCGGATTGGCGATCTCGCAGATCTGATAGACGATGGGATAATCGCCCGACTCGGTTTTTGGCGCGACCGTAAACACGCCGGTGGATAGATCGAAGGTTATCCCCGCGGTGGGCGTGGTTATTAGCGAGAGCTTCACTTTCGCGGTGGTTGCTACTGCGCCGTTAAACCGATCGTTGGCGAGCACACTGGGGGTTACTCCACCAGTCTTGGACGATATTTTAGGAAAAGCGTCGTTTACCGCATCTATGGAGTACGGCTTCAGCGTGACCGTCGCCTGTTTGCAGTTGGCGGGATTGGCGACTTCGCACACCTCGTAAATTAGCGTGTGAGTCCCGCTGGGCGTGCCCGGAGCTACATTGACAGCGCCGGTGCCGCTATTGAGCGAAATCCCCGGGTTTGTCGAAGAAATTTGCCTGAGTCTGACGACAGATGTCGTTGCCATCAGGCCGCCCAGCGTGTCGTTGGCGAGGACGCTGGCCAGAGCGGCGCCACCTGCGGAAAAAGACGCCGAAGCTTGATCGTTCACTGCCACCAGTGGGAAAGAGCGTACTGAGATTGCCACCTCCGCTCCGTCGCAGTTGGTCGTATCGGCGATGGCGCAGATCCTGTAGCTGAATGTATACGTCCCGACGAGCAAGCCAGCAGGGACCATGACGGAGCCATCTGCGCGGAGTCTGATTCCGGAGGCTGTGGAAGTTTGCGCCGGCCTGACGTTTGCCGTGGTTGCGCTGACCATTCCCCCTAAAATAAGTCCACTGGTAATGCGGGTTCTCCGATAGAATCTACAAAGCTAAGGAGAGCTCGACATGAAAAGCAGCCAGTTCACCGAGGAACAAATCATCGGGATTCTGAAACAGGGGGAAGCTGGGGTAAAGGTTCTGGACCTGTGCCGCCAGCACGGGATTTCTGACCATACCTACTACCGCTGGAAATCCAAGTACGGGGGG
>Ga0194131_10000400_pt1 | contig 72900 bp, 63 predicted proteins | sample TA2KigO120mmetaG_FD_148631 | JGI IMG/M metagenome (GOLD analysis project Ga0194131, IMG submission 148631) | Freshwater microbial communities from Lake Tanganyika, Tanzania - TA2015053 Kigoma Offshore 120m | ecosystem: Environmental > Aquatic > Freshwater > Lake | place: Tanzania: Lake... | reverse complement strand
CTTCGTCGGGGGCGCCATCACGCTCGCTCGCCCTCCGCGAGGGACTCGGTCTTCGTCGGGGGCGCCATCACGATCGCTCGCCCTCCGCGAGGGACTCGGTCTTCGTCGGGGGCGCCATCACGATCGCACGACCTCCACCGCGCGTCGACGTCGGGCGATCCGCCCTGGCTGCATCGAAGAGGCGCTCGACGCGGCGGAAGCAACCGTGGCGGATGGAGCGAACGGCGGGGGCGAGTCCTCCCGACGGACCGCAGGTCGAGACGCCCCTCCACGATGACGCGCCGAGGCACGCCAGCGTCCGCGGCTCGTCGTGGCATCGCACTGCATGTGCATCTGGGGGACATCTCGGGGTCTCATCCAGATCGAACGAGGACTCGGCGGAATCGGTCCACACCTCCGAACGATCGCGAGTCGCCCGGGCGATCGCAAGACTCCCCCGCGACGAGCCGGAGCGAGCGGCACCCGCGGTTGCCGAGCCTGCCACGACCGCCTAGGACGCCGCCGCCGCTGCCGCCGCCGCTGCCGCCGCCTGCGCGGCCGCCGGCGGGATCTCCGACGAGCCGCGGACCGACGCGAGGCAGGCGATGCCCATGCCCAGACCCTTGAGCGGCTGGTGCCACACCATCGCGCCCGTGACGGGATCGAGACACCAGGTGTAGCCCATGCAGCTCACGATCAGGCGGTCGCCATCCACAAGGATCGTCGGAAGTCCGCTGCCATGCGGAGCCTTCCACTGCCAGCGGATCTCGCCTCTGTATCGGTCGAGCGCGACGACCCGGCGGTTAAACCCCACGAAGACAAGGTCCTCGAGTCGAGGCAGCGTCGCCAGCGTTGCAGAGGTCGCCATGTTCGACATGCCCTCAGTCTACGACGTGGCGATCGGCGGTCACCGGCTGAGCCTGGCCGTGGAACTGCCTGCTGGAGCGAGGTCCCGGGACGCCACGCCCGCAGGCACGTGGGTCCGCCTGCGGATCGGACCACCTCGGTCGAGCCACTCCGATGCTTCGAGCCGCTCCGACGCTCCAAGCCGCTCCGACGCGCGGAGTCGCTCCGACGCTCCAAGCCGCTCCGACGCTCCAAGCCGCTCCGACGCGCGGAGTCGCTCCGACGCTCCAAGCCGCTCCGACGCTCGGAGTCGCTCCGACGCTCCAAGCCGCTCCGACGCTCCAAGCCGCTCCGACGCTCCAAGCCGCTCCGACGCTCGGAGTCACTCCGACGCTCCAAGCCGCTCCGATCGTCCCAGCCGCTTAGAGCTTCCGGGTCGCTCCGCTCAGCGTCTCCCAAAGCAACGCCGCCCCGGCGTTCACCGGGGCGGACGGGTCCATGCGGATGAGAGGAATCGAACCTCCACGGGATTTTACTCCCACAAGAACCTGAATCTTGCGCGTCTGCCAGTTCCGCCACATCCGCGGGCGGCGGAGTGTAGCAGCGGTGCCGAAGCTTCAAGCCGTCGCCGGGAGGGGAACATCGACTCCGGTGGCAGAAGCGGACGGAGCGCCGGACACCTTGACACGGGGCTCTCCACCACGCCGGTCGCCGGCCTGCCGCGGCTCCTGCGACAACGAATCGCTCGGCGTGAACAAGTTCAGCTGAGACTCCGAGTCTCCAGAGTCCTCACATCGACTCAGACGGCAGGATCTCCGTGAGGTCTCGCGGACGTGAGGCGGACGTCGAGGAGCTTCAGACCATCGATCGCTGCTCGACGGAACTCGCCCGGAGCGTCCGGCTCGATCTGCCGCCGCCTACTCCTCGTCCGACGATGAGGATGCCGCCGGAGCGGACTTGCCCGACGCGTTCGCCTTGAGGCGCGTCTCGAGCACCTTGCGGCGGATCTCCTTGGCGAGCTCGGGATGCTCGCGGAGGAACGCCTTCGCGCCCTCTCGCCCCTGCCCGATGCGGGTCTCGCCGTAGCTGAACCACGAGCCGGACTTGTTCACGATCTCGTCGGTGACGGCGAGGTCGAGCAGGTCGCCCGCGAAGCTGATGCCCTCGTCGAACATGATGTCGAACTCCGCCTCGCGGAACGGAGGAGCGATCTTGTTCTTCACCACCTTCGCCCGCACGCGGTTGCCGACGTTGCGCTCGCCGTCCTTGATCGCGCCGATGCGGCGGATGTCGATGCGGATCGAGGCGTAGAACTTGAGCGCCCGACCGCCGGTGGTGGTCTCGGGGCTGCCGAACATCACGCCGATCTTCTCGCGCAGCTGGTTGATGAAGATCACGATGCAGTCGGACTTCGAGATCGCGCCGGTCAGCTTGCGGAGCGCCTGGCTCATGAGGCGGGCCTGAAGGCCCACGTGGCTGTCGCCCATCTCGCCCTCGATCTCCGCCCGCGGGATCAGGGCGGCGACGGAGTCCACGACGATGAGGTTCACCGCGCTCGATCGCACGAGGAGCTCGCAGATCTCGAGAGCCTGCTCGCCGGTATCCGGCTGCGAGACGAGGAGCTCGTCGAGGTTCACCCCCATCCGCTTCGCCCATGCCGGGTCAAGGGCGTGCTCGGCGTCGATGAACGCGCACACGCCGCCCTCTCGCTGCGAGTTCGCGATCGCGGTCAGGGCGAGGGTCGTCTTGCCGGAGCTCTCCGGTCCGAAGATCTCGACGACGCGACCCTTCGGAAGCCCGCGACCGCCGAGCGCCAGGTCGAGGCTCAGTGCGCCGGTCGAGACGCCGGGGATCACCGGGATGTTCTCGCCGTCGAGCCGCATGATCGAGCCCTTGCCGAAGGTCTTCTCGATCTGCCCGAGCGCCCGCTCGAGCGCCTGCTCGCGACCCTTCTCCTCCGCCGACTTCTCGGGGGGCTTGCTCGTCTTTCCCGCGGGCGTCGCGGTGGGCGAGGTCGCGGCGCGGACTCGGGGATCGTTCTTGGCATCCTTGACTTCGACGGAACTGGGCATGGCGGGTCCTTCCTTCGCTGGGTGCGTGTGAGTGCGCCTGGTGCGTGGGTCTTGCGAATGCGCCCTGCGAGTGCGTGCGTTCCTCGCGGGCGTGGATCTTCGGTGCTGATCGTGGAGCGTGGGTCGTGTAGGCGGGACTTCTTGCCTTGATCGTGTGAACGGCGATTTTCGGTGGTTCGGCTGGCGAGATCTTCGAAGCGGACGTTCGGGACGAGCGTTCGAGGCTCGCTTTCGTGGTCAGCGGTGATGGTCAGCGGTGATGGTCAGCGTTGATGGTCAGCGTTGATGGTCAGCGTTGATGGTCAGGGTTGATGGTCAGCGCTGGTGGTCGGCGTCGGGTCGGTCGCTGCGGCGGTCTGCCTGGGGTTGGGCGAGGTCACGGACCATCCCATGCGGCGATCGCTGGGCCAAGCAAAGTGCCGAAACGCCGTCGGAGAGATGACGGATGTTGCCGCGCCGCGTGTTGGCGAGCTGGTGCTGACTTGCGGGTGCTGCCATGTCTTAAGGGGACTGGGGACTGGGGACTGGGGACTGATGGGTACTGGGGTCGTTCGGGTCCGCCCGACGCCGGGCGGACGATCCGTCGATGAGGTTCACGATGTGGGTCACGAGGCGGTGAGAGGCGAGTGGTCAGACGGGGCGTCGGGGACTTCTCGGGTCGTGCGCCGAGTTGTTCTCAGCAGTTCTCGGGGGCGGAGGAGTTTTCAGGTCTTGCTCAGGGTCTTGCTCAGGGTCTTGCTCAGGGTCTTGCTCAGGGTCTTGCTCAGGGTGTTGCTCAGGGTCTTGCTCAGGGTCTCGCTCAGGGTCTTGCTCAGGGTCTCGCTCAGGGTCTCGCTCAGGGTCTCGCTCAGGGTCTCGCCGGGGCACTGGCTCGGCGGGGTGTTCGGGAGGGTGTTCCGGGGCAGGACTGGGCGATTTCTCGGGGCGAACACGCGAGATTCGTCCGAGCACGCGACATCTCGGACGGGTTCTGTTCGGGTGATCTTGCCCCGCCTGTCGGCATCCGTCAAGTCGCCTTGGCGAGGATCCTTCGTACCTCCCCCTCGGTCCGCCGGGCGAACGGCGGTGGTGAAGCACGCAGGAAGACGAAGGAGAGCATCGCGCGAGAAGCGCGAACGTCGGACTCCTCACCGCTCTCGCGGGTCACGCCCGGAACGCAGACCGCGTTCGGGTCGCGGGCACGACCTCACGCGGCGGATCGGTCGGCACCCTCACCCGACGGCACCGCGGATTCTGCTCGCGGTCCCTCTCCTCGGTGGCTGCCCCGACCAAGCCGGCCCGCGCTTGGCGCGGACCGTCGACCGCGAGTCGCACTCGATGCGCCTCCTCGCACGTGGTCCGGCACGACGCGCTCGCGAACCGACTGCCGTCGAGCCGACGCGCAGGAGCGAACAAGGCGTCTCCTCGTTCGAGGGGACACCCCGGCGGCGACGCGCTGAACTCGGGGACCCGCGCGAGGCGCCGACGTCCTGTCGATTCCTCGACGGACTCGGCGGTCACCGGCACGAGGGACCCATCGGTCACCCCCGACGGCGTCCATCGCGCCGATCAACCCTCCGTCGTTCCGAGCGAGCGACACGGGTTCCATCCGCCAGCCGCCGCGGCAAGCTCCGCGTCGGACATCGTCCGCAGCCTTTCGGCAGGCAGGTGTGGAATGACGAGGTGGAAGACGCTCGAGCTGTTCTCGACGACCTTGACGGTCATCCCATCGGGGACCTTGACGCCGAGCTCCGTGAGGACCTTCTTCGGGTCCGCGACGAGCCTCGCCTTGAGCGCCGGATCCTTCATGCACGCCGAGATCACTTCAGGGAGATTGGCCATGACGATCGTCCTATGAAGCTGCTTCGGAACTGACCTTGCCGCGCCAGTGAGTCCAGAGTCTTCGCAGTCGTCAACGACTGCGGAAGCAAGAGTTGATCACCGCCGCCCGCCGCCGAAGCAAGGTCCGCGTCGGACAGCTCCTGCCCCGGGACCACGCGATTGGAGGGATTGACCGGGTGGAAAACGCTCAAGGTGTTCTCGGCGAGTTTGACGGTCGTCCCCTCGGGGACCTTCACGCCGAGCTCCGTGAGGATCTTCTTCGGGTCCGCGACGAGCCTCGCCGCGGAGGAATCAAAAGGCGTCCCCTCCGTGGGGGACGCCTCGATCGCAACGCCGTCATCGCGGGAGCACGCGAGAATCACGCGCCCGTCGCCAACGCTGCGGCGACATCCGTGATCAACCAGAAGCGAAACAGCAGGTCGTGGAGGTCTCGGTGTCATACGGGTTCCATCCGCCCGCCGCCGAGGCAAGCTCCGCGTCCGACATCTCCTGCCCCTTGCCCGAGGACTTGGAGGGGATGACCAGATGGAACACGCTCGACGAGTTCTCGACGACCTTGACGGTCATCCCGCCGGGAATCTTCACGCCAAGCTCGGCAAGGACCTTCTTCGGGTCCGCCATGAGCTTGGTCTTGAACGCCTGATCCGACATGCACTTCTTGATGACTTCTGCCAAGTTCATCGCGCGAGTCCTCCTTGAGAGTCTCAGCCCGCAGGGGTCCGTCTGCCGCATTCCACCACGCGTGGAGGCGGTTGGTCCGTTGAGCGGCGGGATCATACTAAACGGTCGCGACGCGGTGCGGCGGACTCACGAAGTTCGACGAACGACAAGAGCCCGACCGTCCGACTCCGCCCGGCGAGGAATCGGCACGATGCCGTCACGACGGGTACGCATGATTCGGACTCGTCGCGGCGTGACGCGTTACCTTCTTGCCTCCCGCCACCCTCGCCTCGACGCCGATGCACCCCTTGACCGACCACGTCACGGAGAAGGAGTCCCCGATCTCCTTCGCCGACCTGGTGGTGGAGGTCGTCGCCGGGGCGCTGACCGTCCCGGAACGGATCGAGCTCCTCCGCGTCCGACCCGAGGCGTTCCGCCCGAATCACGAGCGTGCCGCGTCCCGGGTCCGAGCATGGCGACGGGCGATGGGCGCCGACGATCAGGCGTTCGCGACGAGGCTGCGGCAGCTCGAAGTCTCCGAGGCGGAGCTGCCAACCCTGCTCGGCGACCTTGATCGATGCGAGGGTCCCCGACCGGCATGGTGGTCGATCTGCGAGCGAGTGCTCGCGACGCAGGTCACGCGAGGCGCCGACGACCTCCCGCGCCTGCCGGACGCGGATGCCGACGGCGGCGACGATCGAGCGAGGCCGCGTCCGATCCGCTTCGCGCACGCGGTCGTGCCGTGGGTCGAGGTCGCGACCGCGGAGTTGCGCCGCCAGTGCCCGCGCGTCGACGCGATCCTCGGAGCGGCGGTGCTGCGGAACGAGCGGCACGGGCTGACCGCGGACCTTGCGCGATGCGTCTCGCGCACCCTCGAGGCGTCGTTCGAGCAGCACTTCGCGGCGCTCTACGCCGACGAGCGGGTGCTCCGGCTGCTCGAGGATCCGCCGCCGACGAGCGCCTATGCCAAGGCGGTCGAGGAAGCGACCGTCGCGGGGTGCGCCGGCTTCATGCGTCGGCATCCGGCGCTGGCGCGTCTGCTCGCCACGCGCGTGATGTTCTGGATCCGCTCGCTCGGCGAGATCGCCGACCGGCTCGAGGCGGACCGCCCTTGGATCGAGGCGGTGCTCCACGGGGGGCGTCCGCTCGGCGAGCTCCGGTCGGGCGGCCGAGGGATCTCCGATGGTCACAACGGCGGACGCGCCGTGATGGTCTGCCGGTTCGAGCATGGCGTGGTGGTCTACAAGCCGCGGTCGATGGCGATCGACGCGGGCTGGATCCGGATCGTGGAGCTCCTCAACGAGTCGCTCGATCCGATGCTTCGCCTCCGCTCGGCGAGGGTCCTCGACCGCGGCACCCATGGATGGATGGAGTTCCTGCCGCGCCGCCCCTGCCGCGACCTCGAGGAGCTTCGGACCTTCCACCGCCGGGTCGGGGCGACGCTCGCGGTGGTGCACGCGCTCCAGGGCAACGACTTCCACTCCGAGAACCTCGTCGCCTCGGGACCCGATCCGGTCGCGATCGACCTCGAGACGATCACGGTCGGCGAGCCGATCGCCGCCGACCCCGACCTCGAGCGCGAGCCCGCGGTGGAGATCGTGCACCGGTCGGTCACGCGGACGCTCATGCTGCCGCAGGTCTTCGCGAGGAGGGATCGACGCGGCGGACTGATGAACCTCGGCGCCCTCGGCGGCGACGCCGCAGGGTCGAGGTCGCAGCAGCTCGTGCATCCCTACTCCGACGTCGCCCGATGGGAGGAGGTCCCGGACGAACCGCCCTCGGACGACGATCCCTCCGTGCAGTCGCGACCGACGCTCGCCGACGGGGGCGAGATCGACCCGATGAACCATCGCGGCGAGGTCGTCGACGGCTTCCGCGCCGCGTATCGAGCGATCCTCGCCCAGCGGGAGCGATGGGCGTCGAGCGGCGACCTCGGCCGCGCGATCGCCGGCGCCTGGAGCCGCGTGATCAACCGACCGACCAGCGTCTACCTGCGGCTCGGCTTCGAGACCTGCCGCGCGGGTCTCGCGAGCCAGGGCGTCGATCGCTGGATCCACGCGGAACGACTGCGGGTCGGCGCAAGCCAGTGGCAGGCGTTGCCGTCCCGCACGGTCGAGGTCGTGCGGGCGATCAGCGACGCCGAGGGCGAGGCGATCCTGCGGGGCGACGTCCCGTGCATGGTGGCGCGGGTCGGCGAGCGCACCTACCACGCGGCGGATCCGATCGAGGCGGTCCCTCGCCCCATCGAGGGCGCGGAGCTCGCGATCTCGGCGGCGGAGTCGTCGTGGCGGCAGGTCGCCGGCATGGACGAGCGGGACCTCGCGCGGCAGGTCGGGCTCATCGAGTCGAGCTACGTCGCCGCCCACCTCTCGATGCAGTCGCTCCTGCTCGAGCAGGGAGGTCGCGTCGAGCAAGGCGCCGCGGAGGTCGCCGTCCGCACCGCCGACGCCGCGGAGCTCGACGCGTTCGTGCTGGCGATGCTCGAGAGGCTCGCGGACTCGGCGGTGAGCGGCGGACCAGGCGAGGCGAACTGGATCGACGCGGTCCACGACCCCTCGACCGGCACGATCAAGCCGTCGGCGCTGACCACCTCGCTCTACTCGGGGAGGGGCGGCATCGCCCTGCTGCTCGAACTCGCCTATCGCCGCCTCGGTCGACGCGACCTCCTCGAGCTCGCGAAGGCGAGCGTCGGATGGCACGCCGCGATGATGCGGAGTCAGCCCGATCGGATCGCCGCGATCTTCGAGCTCGAGCCGATCTCGGGCATGGGCGACCGGGGCGGTCTGCTCGCGGCGTGCTGGGCGATCGGTCGGCACGAGGGGCAGGGCGCGCATCGCGACCTCGCCCGCCGCATCGTCGCGTCGATCTCGCCGCGGACGATCCAGCGCGACGCCTACTTCGACGTGGTCAACGGCGGCGCCGGGGCGATGCTGCTCCTGATGTCGCTCCTCCGCGAGGATCCTTCGATCGACGTACGAGGGGTGGTCCTGGCGATCGGCGAGCACCTCGCCGCCAACGTCTCCGAAGTCGATGGGCTGGGTTGGACCTCCTCCCGATGGTCGAGGTCGCTGAACGGCGTGGGTCATGGTCGCGCCGGGATCGCGATGGCGCTCCTCGAGGCGGGCGTCCGCTTCGACCGGCCCGACTTCCGCCGGCTCGCCATCGAGGCGATGCGGGTCGAGCACGCGATGCACTCGACGGAGGGAGCGGGCGGCTGGCCGGACCTGCGCGGATGCGGGGCGGAGGACGCCATCCCGGCGCCCAACGGCTTCGAGGCGTGGTGCACCGGCGCCGACGGCATCGCGATCTCGCGGGCGGCGGCGCTGGAGCACGTGGACGAGCCGTTCCTGCGGGACGACCTCGAGCTCGCCCTCGGCGAGATGCGCCGTCACGGGATCTTCAGCGGGCGGCACCACCTCTGCTGCGGGATGGCGGGCCGAATCGAGTCGCTCCGGCTGATCGCCCGCCTGCTCGGTCGGCAGGACCTCCGCGCCGAGGCGGAGCGACTGGCGACGTCCATGACCGCGCCGTCCTGCCCCGACCGCGTGGAGGGCGGGGTGACGCTGCTCCAGGGATATCCCGGGCAGGCGTGGATGCACCTCGCGCTCCGCATGGACGAGCCCACCTCGATCCTGCGGCTTCAGGCGTGATCGCGAACGTCGTGCAGCAGACCTCGCCGCCACCGCGGGCGGTGGTGGGCGGGCGCCGCGGGTCAGCGGCGCGTCGCTAGTAGTTCGGCGTCGGCGGACGGTAGCGACCGAGGTCGATCGAGCGGAAGAACTCGATCGTCTTCGCGAGCCCCTGTTCGAGCGGCACCTTCGGCGACCAGTCGAGCATCTTCCTCGCGAGGGAGATGTCCGGTCGGCGCCGCTGCGGGTCGTCCTGCGGCAGCGGGCGAGCCTGGCGGATGGTGGACTTCGTGCGGGCAAGCTTCACCGTGAGCTCGGCGAGCTGCCGCACCGTGAACTCGTCGGGGTTGCCGAGGTTCACCGGACCGTGGAAGTCCGCCGGGCCGTTCATCATCCGCATCAGCCCATCGACGAGGTCATCCACGTAGCAGAAGGAGCGGGTCTGGGATCCATCGCCGAAGAGCGTGATGTCCTCGCCGGCGATCGCCTGCCGCGCGAAGTTGCTCACCACGCGGCCGTCGTAGGGATGCATCCGCGGGCCGTAGGTGTTGAAGATGCGCACCACCCGGATGTCCACGCGGTTCTGCCGGTGGTAGTCGAACATCAGGGTCTCGGCGCAGCGCTTGCCCTCGTCGTAGCACGCCCGCGGACCGATGGGATTCACGTTGCCGCGATAGCTCTCGGGCTGCGGATGAACCTCGGGATCGCCGTAGACCTCGCTCGTCGAGGCGTGCAGGATCCGCGCCTTCACGCGCTTGGCGAGCCCGAGCATGTTGATCGCGCCCATGACCGAGGTCTTGGTCGTCTTGATCGGGTTGTACTGGTAGTGCCCGGGCGCCGCGGGACAGGCGAGGTTGTAGATCTGGTCCACCTCGAGCACGATCGGCTCGGTCACGTCGTGGCGGACGAGCTCGAAGTTGCGCTTGGCGAGAAGGTGCTCGATGTTCGACTTCTGGCTCGTGAAGAAGTTGTCGAGGCAGATGACGTCGTGCCCCTGCTCGACGAGGCGGTCGCAGAGGTGTGATCCGAGGAAGCCGGCGCCGCCGGTGACGAGGATCCGCTTGACCATGGGGACTCCGAGCGGGACTCCGGACGGGACTCCGAACGGGAGTCCGAAGGGACGCGGGCACCCCTCGGAACCCTCGCGACCGAGCAGTTCGCTCTACCGCGACTCCGCCCGACGCCTCGCTCACTATCGGCGCACGCCGCCTCGTGGGTCGATCCCCGGGGCGACGATTTCGGCGACGATGCCGGGGTGCCACGCCCCCGCCGAACCCGCTTGGTCATCGGCATGATGACCGGCACCAGCCTCGATGGTCTCGACGCCTCGCTCGTCGAGCTGCGAGGTCGGGGTCTGACGATCGCTGCCCGGCTCGTCGCGGAAGCCTCTCGACGCTTTCCCCCGTCGCTCGCCGCCGACCTCCGGTCCGCCGCCGCCGGCGAGCCGCGACCCGCGGCGTGGTTCGCCTCGCTCGCCCGCCGCTTCGGCGAGCTGCACGCCGACGTCGCGGAGGCGCTCGCGAAGCGGGCTGGACCCATCGACCTCGTGGTCGCCCATGGTCAGACCGTCGCCCATGCGCCTCCCGACTCCTGGCAGCTTCTGAACCCCTTCCCCATCGCCGCGCGGCTCGGCACCGCCGTGGCGTGGGACCTCCGGCAGGCCGACCTCTCGGCGGGAGGCGAGGGCGCGCCGATCACCCCGCTCTCCGACTGGATCCTCTTCCGCGACAGGTCGCGCCAACCGGCGACCCGGATCATCCTCAACCTCGGCGGCTTCGCGAACGCGACGCTGCTTCCCGCCGCGGGCACCCTCGACGCGGTCCGCGGCTTCGACTGCTGCGCCTGCAACCAGCTGCTCGACGCCCTCGCCCGCCGACGCCTCCGCCGCCCCTTCGACCGCGATGGTCGCACCGCATCGCGCGGTCGGGTCGAGGTCCGCACGCTCGAGGTGCTTCGGCGGCGTCTCGCCGCACAGGGGCGGAGGGCGGCGGGAGGCGGTCGCAGCCTCGGGCACCGCGACTCGCCGGAGTCCTGGCTTGGCGTGCTCGACCCGCTCCGACCCGCGGACGCGCTCGCCACCGCGGTCGAGGCGGTCGCCGACGCCATCGCCTCGGCGATCACCCGCGGCGCCGGACGCTCGTCGCGACCAGCCTCGATCCTCGTCGCCGGAGGCGGCGCACGGCACCGAGGTCTCGTGGCGGCGATCGCCCGCCACGCGGGGTGCCCGGTCCTGACGCTCGATCGACTCGGCATTCCCGGCGAAGCCCGCGAGGCGGTGGCGATGGCGGTGCTCGGAGCGGTCGCCCTCGATGGCGTGGACCTGACCCTGCCGCAGGTCACTCGGCGACGCGGCGGTCGCATGGCGGGAGGGATCCTGCCTGCCGCGATCGGGGTTTCGGGGATCGCTCCGCACGCTCCCGCGCGACCCTTGGCGCATTCTTCATCGCGATGACGCCGACCTTCGGGTGGTTCCCTTCATAATCCCCGCTTCCACGCCCCGGTCGAGATGCCCGCCATGAAGCACGTGCTGATCGTCGAGGACGAGCCGGAGATCGCCGAGCTCATCCAGTTCCATGTCCGGCGCGAGGGGCTCTCCACCCGCGTCGTCGCCTCGGGACGCCAGGCGATCGAGGCGACCCGCCGCGATGCGCCGGACGTCGTCGTGCTCGACCTGATGCTTCCCGACCTCGACGGGCTCGAGGTCTGCCGCCGCCTCAAGCAGAACCCCGACACCCGGGAGATCCCGATCCTCATGGTCTCCGCGAAGGGCGAGGAGACCGACGTGGTCACCGGGATCGAGCTCGGCGCGGACGACTACGTCACGAAGCCCTTCAGCGCGAAGGTGCTCATCGCCCGCCTGAAGAACATCCTCCGCCGCGACGAGCAGACCCCGACGAGCGGCAGCGAGGGGAGTCGCCTCAGCCTGCGCGATGGATCGATCATCATCGACCCGGATCGGCACGTCGTTCTCTGCCATGGTCGCCCGATCGAGCTGACGGTCACCGAGTTCGGCGTGCTGCATCACCTCGCCATGCGCCCCGGCTTCGTGCGGACGCGCGACCAGATCATCGCCGCGGTCCACGGCAAGTCGGCGGTGCTGACGAGCCGGACCGTGGACGTCCACGTCACCGCCCTCCGCCGCAAGCTCGGCGACCTTTCGGAGTGCATCGAGACCGTCCGGGGGGTCGGCTACCGCTTCGCCGAGGCGCTGCCCGTCGACGGATGATCGCCTCCCCACCTCCAACCCGCCGCCGCCGGGTCGCCGCCACCCTCGCCCTCCTGCAGTGGGTCGCTGGACTCGCGTGCATCGCGGTCGCATGGTGGCACTCCGGAGGTCAGGGCTCGCCCGAGCGGCCGATCCTCGAGGACTCGGGCGGGTGGCTCGTCGGTGCCGCGGTGCTCCTCGGCACCTTGCCCATCAGCGTCATCGCCGCGGTCGCCGAGGCGCGACGCGACCGTCAGGAGCGCCTGATCGCCTCGCTCGAGGACGCCGCCGGATCCGAGCGGCGCCTCGAGACGCCCAACGAGGTCGGCGAGGAACTTGGTCCGGTCGTGGACTCGATCCGCCGACTCGAGACCGCCTGGTTCGATCGGCTCGCCCGCCTCGAGGTCCGTCTCGAGGAGCAAGGCGGTCTGCTCGAGGCGCTCGGCAGCGGTCTCATCTCGCTCGACCGAGACCAGCGGGTGCGCTCGATGAACGGCGCGGCGGCGGCGCTCCTCTGCCTCGAGCGCGACGCGGCGCCGGGAAGGCTCCTGCAGGAGATCGTCCGATCGGCGCCGCTCCATCGGCTCCTCGGTCGGGCGACCTCCGGCGCCGAGCCGCGACCGGAGGAATTCGCGCTCTCGATCGCTGGTCGGGAGGTGATGGTCCAAGCGACCTGCAGCCGCGTCGGCGCCGAGGGGGGAAGCGATCGCGGCGGTCTGCTGCTCCTGCTCACCGACGTCACCCGCCTGCGTCGCCTCGAGAGCCTCCGCAGCGACTTCGCGGCGAACGTCAGCCACGAGCTCCGCACGCCGATCACCAACATCAAGGGCTACGTCGAGACCCTGCTCGAGGTGGGGCTCGACGACCAGGAGCAGGGACGGCGGTTCCTCGACATCGTCCGCCGGAACGCCGACCGTCTCGCGGCGATCATCGAGGACCTCCTGACCCTCGCGCAGCTGGAGGGTCCCGAGGCCCGCCAACGCCTCGAGCCCGCGACCACCGACGCCTCCCGGCTGGTCGAGGCGGTGGTCGAGAGCCTCCTGCCCGCCGCCGAGGCACGAGGCATCACCCTCGACCGCCGCGACGTCCGGAGCGTCCGCACCACCGTCAACGCGGCGCTGGTCGAGCAGGCGCTGGCGAACCTCGTCTCCAACGCGATCAAGTACTCGCCCGAGGGAAGCACCGTCCGGCTCTCGACCTCGTCGACCGCGGACGGAGGCGTCCGCTTCTGCGTCCGCGACGAGGGTCCAGGCATCCCCGCGGAGCATCACGAGCGGCTGTTCGAGCGCTTCTACCGGGTCGATCGCGCCCGCAGCCGCGACCGCGGCGGCACCGGTCTTGGGCTCTCGATCGTCAAGCACATCGCGGCGGTCCACGACGGTCGGGTCGAGGTGGAGAGCGCGCCGGGCGCCGGCAGCGAGTTCCGCCTGATCCTGCCGGCCCGTCCGGGACTTGGCGAGGAGGTCTCGGAGCGCGGACGGACCGGCACCACCACGACCTGAACCCGTCCCGCGCATGAACTTCAGGCATCCGCCCCGCGAGTCGGCGGGGCGAGTCGATACCATCCCGCCGGTCCGCGGGTCTCGGAGGCTCCAAGGATGGAGTTCTCCCGCGGCACGACGTCGTCTCGCGAGATCGATCGATGCCCGTCGACCTTCATGCCGAGCTCCTTCAGGTCCGCCGCGAACTGCTCGCGATGGGCGCCCTGGTCGAGGAGCGCGTCGCGGAGGTGATCGCCGCGATGGCGAAGCTCGACGTCGCCGCCGCCGCGCGGATCCGCGACGGCGACTCGGACATCGACCGCATGGAGGTGCAGATCGAGCAGGAGTGCATCCGCCTGCTCGCGCTCGCGCAGCCGGTGGCGGGCGACCTGCGGGCGATCCTCACGGTGCTCCGCGTGAACGGCGAGATCGAGCGCATCGCCGACCTCGCGAAGGGCATCGCCAAGCGAGTGATCCGCCTCGGGACCGAGCAACTGATCGAGATCCCGCCGCTCGTCGTCGAGATGGGTGGTCACGCCCGCCGCATGCTCTCGGAGGTGCTCTCGGCGCTCGCCGATCAGGACCCGGCCCGCTGCCGAGACCTGACGCCCCTCGAGGAGCAGGTCGACGCGCTCCAGAAGGCGGTGGTGCGATGGGTGCGGGACGAGGTGACCCGTCATCCCGACCTTGCCTCGGCGGTGATCGACGTCCTCACCATCGCGCAGCGCCTCGAGCGGCTCGCCGACATCGTGACCAACATCGCCGAGGACGTGGTCTTCCTCGTCGAAGGTCGGCTGGTGCGGCACGGCGGAATCTAGACCCCATCACGTCACGCTCACGACGCCTGACCACCCGGGGGAAGGGTCGAGGTCTGGTCGCGGTGCAGCCGGACGTCCCCGTCCTCGCCGACCGAGGCGAGCCCAAGCTCGAGGAGCGCCTGCAGCGCCGCCTGCTGCTCCGCCTCCTTCTTGGTCGGTCCCCAGCAGGCCGGGAAGCGGCGGGCTCCGCTCTCGACGCACACCTCGAAGCACTTGGCGTGGTCCGGCCCCTTCTCGTCGAGCACGAGGTAGGAGGGCGGCGGACCGCCGTCCCGCTGCAGCGCCTGCTGGAGCACCGACTTGAAGTTCTGCTGGTGACCGAGCTTCGCGGCGCGCTCGATGTGCGGGCCGACTTGGGCAAGGATGAACGCCCGCGTCTTCTCCATGCCGGCGTCGAGGTAGAGCGCTCCGATCAGCGCCTCGAACGCCGCCGCCGCGAGCGACGCGGGGATCACGTCCTGCCCGACCATCCCCTTCCCGAGGCGCAACATCGGCAGCAGGTCGAGCGACGTCGCGATCTCCGCGCAGAGCCGGCGGCTCACCACGTTCGACTTGATCTTGGTGAGCTCGCCCTCAAGCAGCTGCGGATAGGTCCGAAACAGGTGATCGCACACCACGATCGAGAGCACCGCGTCGCCAAGAAACTCGAGACGCTCGTTGCTCGCGAGCCGCGTCGAGGCGTCCGAGGCGTGCAGGAGCGCCTGCTCGAGGAGGGCGGGATCGAGGAAGCGGTGCCCGAGGATCTCCTCGGCGCGCAACGCGACGTGTGGGTCCATGCGATCCTCGCGAGCAGGCGCCGGCTCGTCGCCGGGGGTGGCTCGGGTCGCGGGCGGATGCCTTCGGGGATCGTCGAACGCCGACGCCCGGGGGCAGCCGCTCGGGACCGGTCCGTGCGGGGAGCCACGAGCTCCGCCGCGGCCCCGTTCATCGACCAGAGACGCGCCGTGCCCCCGCGAAACCAGCATGGACCGCCGCGAGGACCGGTTCTCCCGCGGGCAGTGGCCCGCCGAATCGGGAGGAGGATTGATCCGATCGCCTGAGGCTGGTACATTCCCCGATTCCCCACGTGGTCCGAGAGGGATCCCCTCATGCATTACCCCCACAAGGTCAGCCGCCGCAAGAAGGTCCGCAAGGTCGGCTTCCGCGCGCGCATGAAGACCCGCAAGGGTCGGAAGATCATCAACCGGCGTCGCCGTCTCGGACGCCGTGTGGTGACGACCCCCTGACCAGTCCGCCACTCCTGATCCTGATCGGGCTCCGGGGCGCCGGCAAGACGACGCTCGGTCGACGCCTCGCGTCGGACCTTGGCGTGCCGTTCGTCGACGGCGACGAGGAGGTCCTCCGCCGCCTCGGCGCGGGGTCCGTCTCGGAGGCGTTCGCATCGATCGGCGACGCTGGCTTCCGCGCGGCGGAACATGAGGTCCTGCCGACCCTGCTCGCAAGGTCATCAGGCGTGATCGCGCTCGGCGGAGGAACGCCATGCGTTCCCGGGGCAGAGCAGATCCTGCTCGACGCCCGCCGGCGTGGTGCGGTCGTGATCTGGCTCGACGCGGACGACGCCACCCTCGTGGAGCGCATCCTCCGCGGCACCGATCGCCCCCGACTCAGCGAGCGGGACCTCCCCGAGGAGATCCGCTGGCTTCGCGGCGAGCGACAGCGGACCTACCGGCGGCTCGCGGAGATTCGGCTTGATGCCGCGGCGTACGGGATCGAGGGCGCGAGCCGCACGATCCGCGGCTGGCTCGAGGACCGCTCCGGCGACCTCACGCCGCCCGCATGAGCCAGCCCTCGCCGAGGTAGCGGCGAAGCGCCGGCAGGTCCCGCGCATCCTCGAAGCCTTCGAACCGCACGGCGAGGCGGGCGGGACCAAGCACGTCGCGGGGATCCTCCTCGCAGCGGACGACCGAGCCCTGCGCCTGGATGCGTCGACCGCAGCCGGGCAGCTCGAGGTCGATGACGACCGGCTCGCCGGGCGAGAGCGGCTCGTCGATCTCGATGTTCACGCCGCCCTCCCCGATGTCGTAGGCGTGCCCGTCGAGCGATCGCCCCGAGACCTCCCCGCGGCGGCGCAGCGAGACCGCGGTGTACATCGGGCGGAGGCTGAACCGCTCGAACTGGCGGCGGTTGACGTGGGCGGGCGCGATGGTCGGGCTCATGGCGGTCTCCGAGCCTCTCCCCTCCCGACCTCCCGTTATCGGCAGGCGATCGGGTCGCATTGAGCGTCGGCGACGAATCAGTCCGAGGTCGCGCGGGGCATCCGTCGTCCGCTTCCTCGTTATCGTCCGGGGATGACCTCCTCGACCCGTCCGGAGCGACCGTCCGACGCGGCGGCGGCGCTTCGCGAGGGCTGGCGCCTCATCGCCGGTCCCACCCCGGGTCCCACCGAGGCGGACCTCGCAGTGCTCCGGTCGCGACGCATCGTGATGCTCGGCTTCGGGAATCAGGCGCGGGCGCAGGCGATGAACCTCCGCGATGCCGGCGTGCGGGTCGCGGTCGCGCTGCGGGCATCGAGCGGGCGGATCGACGAGGCCCGCCGCGAGTCGTTCGAGGTGCTCGAGCCCGAGGAGGCGACGGCGCTTGCCGACCTCGTCATCGTCGCGATCCCCGACCGCGCGCACGCCGAGGCGAACGAGCACTTGTTCCGTCCGTTCGCCCGGTCGGGCACGATCCTCGGGTTCCTGCATGGACACTCCATCCACGCGGGCGAGGTCGTGCCGCGCGAGGACCTCGCGGTGATCATGGTCGCCCCGAAGGGACCGGGCTCGACCCTCCGCGAGCGGTTCGTGCAGGGACAAGGCATTCCGGCGCTCGTCGCGGTCGCGCAGGATCCGCGGGGCGATGCCCGTGAGGTCGCCCTGGCATTTGCCCGCGGCATCGGCTGCGGACGGAGCGGTCTCATCGAGACGACCTTCGCCGCGGAGACGATCGCCGACCTCTTCGGCGAGCAGGCGGTCCTCTGCGGCGGCGTGCTCGCCCTCGCCTCCTCCGCGTTCGAGGTGCTCGTCGAGCGCGGCGCGCCGCCGGAGCTTGCCTACCTCGAGTGCATCCACGAGCTCAAGCAGGTGGTCGACCTGCTCTACGCGCGGGGTCCCTCCGGCATGCGGGCGGCGATCAGCGAGACCGCCGAGTTCGGGGCGCTCGAGGTCTGGAGCCGCCGCGGCGACCTCGTGGACCGCGGACGGCTCGAGGCGATCCTCGACGCGATCCTGTCGGGCGAGTTCTCGCGCCGGCTCGCCGCGGACCAGCGGAGCCGCGACGCGTGGCTGCGGACCGAGCGGCGGAATGCCGATGAAGCACCGCTCGAGCCGGCCGGTCGCGCGGTGCGGTCGCTGATGCCGTGGCTCGAGGGCGGTCGCGACGCTCCCGGAACTCCTCGGTGACGATCCTGCAAGCGGCGGTCCTCGGCGTGGTGGAGGGGATCACCGAGTACCTGCCGGTCTCGAGCACCGGGCACCTCATCCTCACCGCGTGGCTCCTCGGGCTCGACCGTGATCCCGCCACGAAGCAGGCGGTGGACGCGTTCACGATCATCATCCAAGGGGGCGCGATCCTCGCGGTGCTCGGGCTCTACCGGCGGCGGGTGCTCTCGATGCTCCGCGGGCTTGCCGGTCGGGATCCCGCGGGGCGTCGTCTCCTCGTCAATCTCTTCATCGCGTTCTTGCCCGCGGCGGTGCTCGGCGTGCTGCTCGACGACCTGATCGAGGCGCATCTCTTCCGACCGGTGCCCGTCCTCGCGGCGCTCGGGCTTGGCGGCGTGCTCCTCCTCGTGATCGGACCGTGGCTCCGCCGGGCACGGCACGAGCGGACGGACGCCGCGATGGACGGCGCCGCCGATGGCGCGGGAGGGGATCCATCGCTCGATCGCCGCTCGATCGAGTCGATCTCCTGGCGTCGCGCCCTCCTCATCGGGCTGATGCAGCCGATCGCGATGTGGCCCGGGACCAGCCGCTCGATGATGACGATCGTCGGCGGCATGGTGACGGGGCTGCGTCCCAAGGACGCCGCGGAGTTCTCCTTCCTGCTTGGGCTTCCCACCCTCGGCGGCGCCTGCCTCTACAAGGTGGCGAAGTCGGTCTCGCGACACGAGGCCGGACTCGGCGGCTTCATCGACGACCTCGGCGGCGTCGCGCCGGTGGCGGTGGGCATCCTCGTCGCGATGCTCTCCGCGGCGGTCGCGGTGAAGTGGCTCGTCGCCTACCTCGCCAAGCACGGGATGGCGCTCTTCGGCTGGTGGCGCATCGCGCTCTGCGTCGTCATGGCGATCGGCGTCTGGCAGGGCTGGGTGGACTTCGACGCGCCGAGCGAGCCCTCGGTCGAGGCGACCAAGGCGGAGTAGGGTCAAGCGATCGCGTGCCGGAGCCGCGGGTCGCCCGTCGCCAGCGCGGGCGAGACGCCCGCGGTCCACGACTCACGACTCCTCAGGGAACGGCTGAATCGCGACGACCTCCGCGACTCCGGTGACCTCCGCGCGAGAGTCCGACCACCGACTGGCGAAGTGCAGCGCCCTCCTACTCCCCCGCGCTCAGCACCGCCGCCCGCGCCGACTGCTGCGCATCCGCATCCTGCAGGGGAAGTCCCGCCGCGAAGCGGGCGAGCTGCCGCGCTGCCTCGAGGCGATCGAGGACCTCGACGTCTCGCCAGCCGCCCGAGGAGAGCTCCGCGGGCGCCTCGATCACGGCGACCACCCATCGATCCGCGACTTGGAACGCAAACGCCGCGCGTGCGCCATCCGGAGAAGCGACCGGCGTCAGCGCATCGCGCCACGCGGGGGTCATCTGCTCGACCTTCGGCGTCCGCTCGACGACCTTGCCCTCGGCGCCGATCCGCGCGATCCCGTAGGTCGCCCGCGGATCGCGCACCTGATGCACGAGCGAGATCGGGACGCCGGCGCAGAGGACCGGCTCGCCGATCGTGCGGATCGAGGTGCGGGGCCACAAGGTGCCCCCGAGCGCCCACGCGAGGAGCGCCGCCATCACCACGAAGACCGCGATCTTGACGAGGAGGCTGCGGAGCCCGAGCACGACCTGCCACATCGGTCCCCCGTAGGGAGGCGTGCGGTCTCGTTCGCTGCGGGGTCGCATGGCGGAAGTATGCCCGAATCGCCCGCCCTTGTGCGGCGCCGGAACCGCTTGATCACGAGGCTAGCCGAGCGCCTTCAGGAGCCGTGCCTCGTCCCACACCTCGATCCCGAGCTCGTTCGCCTTCGCGAGCTTGCTGCCCGCGTCGGCGCCGGCGATCACGAGGTCGGTCTTCTTGGAGACCGAGCCGGTGACCTTCGCTCCCAGCGACTCGAGGCGCTCGGTGAGTTCAGGTCGCGTGAACTTCTCGAGCTCGCCCGTCAGGACCACCGTCTTGCCGGCGAAGGGACCGCTCGCGGCGGCGGCGCCGGGACGATGCTCGCGGCTCGAGAGGTCGATCCCCGCCTTGGCGAGCCGCCGGAAGGTCTCTCCCGCCGCCTTCGAGTGGAGGTACTCCGCGACCGCCGCGGCGGTGATCGGACCAAAGTCGGGAAGCTGCTCGAGCTCCTCCGCCGACGCGGCGCGAAGCGCGTCCGCATCGGCATAGTGCCGGGCGAGCGTCTTCGCGGTCGCGGCGCCGACATGGCGGATGCCGAGCCCGGAGAGCACCCGCGCCAGCCCCCGCCCTTTCGCCTCCGCCGCCGCGTCGAGGAGGTTCTGCGCCGACGTCTCGCCGATCCGCTCGAGGGCGAGCAGGTCCTCCTTCGACAGCAGGAACAAGTCCGCGAAGTGCGTCACGAGCCTGGCATCGACGAGCTGATCCACCAGCTTCTCGCCGAAGCCCTCGAGGTCCATCTGACCCCGACCGGCGAACCACTTCACCTTCTCGCGGAACTGGGCGGGGCATTCCGGATTCACGCAGAAGAGCTTCGGTCCCTCCTGCTCGACCGGGCCCTTGCACTCGGGGCAGTGCGCTGGCGGCTCGATCGGACGCTCGCTCCCCGTCCGCTCCCTCACGACCGGCGCGACCACCTGCGGGATGATCTCCCCGGCCTTCTCGACCTCGACTCGGTCGCCGAGGCGGATGTCCTTCCGCCGGATCTCCTCGATGTTGTGGAGCGTCGCGTGCCGCACCGTGGTGCCGGCGAGGAGGACCGGCTCCATCGTCGCGCGAGGGGTCAGCGTGCCGCCCTTGCCGACCTGCCACGCGACCTCGAGCAGCCGGCTCGTCGCGCGATCCGGCGGGTACTTGAACGCGATGCACCAGCGAGGCGCCTTCGAGGTCGAGCCCAGCGCCTCCTGCATCGCGAAGGCGTCCACGCGGACCACCATGCCGTCGCAGGCGTAGCCAAGCCCTCGCCGCTTCTCCGCGAAGGTCTCGACCGCCTTCACCGCGTCCTTCGGCCGCCGCGCCTGCACCGCGAGCGGCTCGACCGGCACGCCCCAGGCGCGGATCGCCGCGAGGAACTCCCAGTGACTCGACGCCTGCATCCGCCCGACCACCTCGCCTCGACCGTGCGCCGAGAAGGCGAGGCGACGCGAGGCGACGATCCGCGAGTCGAGGAGCTTCAACGTGCCGGCGGCGGCGTTGCGGGCGTTCGCGAAGAGCGCCTCGCCCGCCGCCTCGCGCTCGGCGTTGATCCGCGCGAACTCGCGGTCGGGCAGGTAGATCTCCCCGCGGATCTCGACGACCGCGGGCGGCGTCGTGGAGGAGCCGCGCTCCTCCAGCCGCAGCGGGACGCCCCGGATCGTCCGCACGTTCTCGGTGACGACGTCGCCTTGCTCTCCGTCTCCTCGCGTCGTCGCCCGCACCAGGCGCCCCTGCTCGTACCGCAGGCTCACCGCGAGACCATCGATCTTGGGGTCGCAGACGAGGACGGGATCGTCCGCCTCGCCGATCGCCTCCGCCTCGCGGAGAAGCCCGGTGACGCGGGCGATCCACGCCTCGAGGTCCTCGATCGAGTAGGTGTTGTCGATCGACCGCATCGGCACGGCATGTCGTGCCGTCTCGAAGCCCTCGATCGGCTCGCCGCCGACGCGGCGGGTCGGGCTGTCGGGGTCGTCGAGCTCGGGATGCGCCGCCTCGAGCGACGCGAGCTCCGCGAGCAGGCGGTCGTACTCGGGGTCCGACATGATCGGATCGGCGTCGACGTAGTACGCGCGATCGGCGCGGCGAAGGAGCTCCCTCAGCTCGCGCAGCCGCGCCGAGCCGCCCGCCGCCCCCCGGTTCGCCCCCCTGCCCGACGCGGACTTCTTGCTTGATCGATCGCTCATCGCGCTTCCACGAGGCGCCCGCGGCGCGTCAGTCCGCGGAGATCGTCCGCGGTCCCTCGGTGCCAGCCTTCCGCTCATAGACGCCGTCTCCCGCACGCTCGTACTTGGTGAAGCCGAGGCGCTCGAGGTTCTTGTTCGAGAGCTTCGACTTCTCGGCGGCGTCGCCGTGGGCAAGCGGCAGGTTCGGGACCGCGGGGATCCGCCGCACCGGCCCGCCCGTCTCCGGATGGCGCTCGAGCGGCGGATCGCTCATCCGCTGGAAGCACTCGAAGACCTCGCCGTCGCTCCCATCGGGTCGCACGACGGCATAGCGGTAGGTAGGCATCGCGAGGATGCTAGCGGTGGTTGCTCCCGCCGCGCCAGCCCTCGAGGCGGGTGCGGGCGAGTCGGACGTCCTCGATCCGCGTCGGTCCCGCCTCGCGCTCGATCACGATCCCGAGGTTCGGGATCTCCGCGGCGACGGCAAGCAGCCGGAGCCACTCGACCGCGCCCTCCCCGACCGGCACCTCGCGACCCCACGTGCCGGGCACGGAGGTCGGGAGGGCGTCCTTGGCATGCATCTGCAGCACCCGTGGGGCGAGCATCCGAAGCGACGCCACCGGGTCGCCCATGCCATAGAGGATCATGTTGGCGGGGTCGAAGTTCACGCCGACTTCGGGTCGCTGGAGCTCCTCCAGCGCCTCGACCAAGGTCTCGGCGGTCTCCTGACCGGTCTCGAGGGCGAGCCGCACGCCGTGGGAGGCGAACAGGTCGGCGAGCGACCGCAACCGCTCGAGCACCGCCCGGCGCCCCGGATCGAGCGGATCCTCCGGGATGAACCCCGCGTGAAAGGTGACGAGGCGAAGCCCGAGACCCTCGGCGAGCTCGGCGGCGCCCCGCGCCCGACGGAGGTTCTCGCTCCACGTGCCGTCCGGGCGGACCCCGCCGGTCTTCTTGATCGACTCGAGCGTCGAGTAGTCCTCCCCCGCCATCGCGAGCATGCCGCTTCGAAGCCCGATGCCGGCGTCCGCGAGCCTCGCGCCCGCGTCTCGCCACGCGGGCTCATCGAGAAGAGGCATGAGCGCGAGCTGGACCCCGGAGAGACCCGTCGCCTGCACCGCCTCGACGAGCGAGTTCGGATCGGAGGGGCGAAGGCTCCAACTGCATACGGCAAGTTCCGCGCTTGATCCCTTGTGCACAGCGCGCTCCGAGGAGGTCCGCCGCGTCGTGGTCTTCTCCATCGAGGACCGCCGCCGAGCCGATGCTACCGGCGTCAGCGAGACGGACCTCGCCCGGTGGATTCCGCGCGGGAGGTTCCTTAGCATCCGCCACCTCGCCGCCGATGTCCTTTGTCCCCGTTCCAACCTCCGCCGCCCCTCCCGCCGCCGTGGCTCGCGCGGCGCCCGCGAAGCGCACGCTCATGCGGCGCTTCGAGACCATGATGGGGCGGCTGAGCGTCAAGAACGCCTTCTGGCACAAGGTCTGCTCGCTCGTCTGGCTCCCGTATGCCTTCCGCTCCGGGATCAGCCTGCGCAAGATCGACGCGGACACCTTCACGGCGGTCCTCCCCTTCCGTCGCATCAACCGCAACTGGTACAACGCGATGGCGGGTGCTGCGCTCCTCGGCAACTGCGAGGTCGCCGCGGGCATCTACCTCTTTGCCCGCTGCGGTCCGGACTACATGGTGGTGTGCAAGGAGATGAACTACCGATTCCGCCGCCCCTGCCTCGGGCCGGCGGTCTACCGCGTGATCCGCTCCGAGGACGTCTCCGAGCGGGTCGCCGCGGGCGTGGCGTTCAACTGCACCCTCGAGATGGAGATCCGCCAGTCGCTCCGCCGCAAGGGCAAGGAGCCGAAGGTCGGCGAGTGCACGATCACCTTCCACTGCGTCCCGCTCGAGCTCGCCCGAAGCCGCCCGGACGACGCCGGCGGTCGCCCCGGTCGCTGACCGGCGCCCACGAACACCTCCCATGAGCCTCTTCCGCCGCGGCAGCGCCCTCGACGCCGTGGCGTGGGGCATGTTCTGCGCGTCGAGCTGGGCGTGGTGCATCGGGCTCTTCCTGCCGACCCTGCTCCGCCGGTTGCTCGGATGGGAGGGCTTCCTCGCCTTCGCCATCCCGAACGTCGTCGGCTGCACCGCCTTCGGATTCGTGCTCGACGCGCGATCAAGCCGTCGGCTCCGACGCGAGCACCGCCCGGCGATGCTCGGCTTCAGCGCGGTCACGATCGCCTACCAGCTGCTGCTCGCCGGCTGGACCGGAAGCGTCCTGCTCGGCGACCGGGTGGAGTCGTGGACCGGCGCCGCGATCGGGCTCGCCGCGGTGGTGCTCCTCGCGGCGGCGCTCCAAGGCGCCCGCGAGCGGTGGTGGCCGCTCCTCGCGATCGCCGCATGGATCCTCTCCGCTGGCTCGCTGCTCGCGGCGCTGCCCGAGGCGCCGACGACGATCGAGCCGGAGCTTCCCCTCGCGGCGGTCTGGGGACTGTTGCCGGCGCTTCTCCTTGGCTTCCTGCTCTGCCCCTACCTTGACCTCACCTTCCATCGCGCGCTTCGGCAGGGCCCTCGGCGCTCGACCTTCCTCGTCTTCGGACTCACCTTCGCGGCGCTCATCGTCCTCGTCGCCTTCCTCGCCGATCCCGCGGCGCCGATGGGTCTCGACTGGACGCCGCTCGTCGCCGCGCAGTTGTGGGTGCAGCTTGGCTTCACCGCGGGCGCCCACTGGCGGGAGATCCTCGTTCGGGACCGGACCCGCGCCGGTCGACCGCGGGGCGTGCGGCGACTCGTGACCGTCGCCCTCCTCGCAGGGGTCGTCCTCGGAAGTCCCCTCATCGCCGGCGAGGCGAACTACCTTCGCATGCTGGGCTGGTACGGGCTCGTCTTCCCCGCGTACGTGCTCCTCGCGATGGTCGGAGAGGGACGCCGCCCTTCCTCCTCGACCTGGGTGCTGCTCGCGGTCCTCTGCCTCCTCTCGCTCCCCTTCTACGAGCAGGGACTTGGTTCCCGGAGCTTCGGCTGGATGGCGGTGCCGGCGCCGGTCCTCCTCGCCGCCGCCTGGTGGTTGCGGCGGCGGCGGTCGAACCACCCCCGACTCGCGCTCGGATGAGCGCCGATCGCCCGCCGGGGTGCTCAACCGAAGAAATAGACGCGGAATCCCGCCGTTGCCCCTGACCGCCGGTGCCATGTTGTCCCCGGAGCACGCCATGCGACGCGACGATCCGCTTCGACCGCTTCCGCCAGAACGCTTCGGCTTCTGGGAGGCGCGACACCTGCTGATGCGGGCGGGCTTCGGCGGGACGCCGACGCAGGTGCAGGCGCTCGCCGACCTCGGGCTCGAGGGCGCCGTCTCGGCGCTCCTTGACTGGGACGCGGTCCCCGAGCCGCCGATCGAGCAAGGACTCTTCGATCCCGACATCATGCAGCCGCCCTCGGCCGAGCAGCTCGCGATGGGTCGGCGGGCGCGGCAGCAGGGAGATCAGATCGTGCTGGATCAGCTCCAGCAGGATCGCCAACGCCGCCAGATCCAGGACCGGCAGCAGCTCGACGCGATCCGGAAGTGGTGGCTCGCCCGCATGATCGAGACCGCCCGCCCGCTGCAGGAGCGGCTGGTGCTGATGTGGCACGGGCACTTCACGAGCGGGCACCGCGAGGTGGAGGACAGCTACCTCCTCTTCCGCCAGAACGAGTTCTTCCGCCGGCACGCCGCGGGCAACTTCGGCGACCTCGCGCGGGGCATCGTCCGCGATCCGGCGATGCTCAAGTACCTCGACAACGACCGCAACGTCCGGCGAGCGCCGAACGAGAACCTCGCCCGCGAGCTGATGGAGCTCTTCCTCCTCGGCGAGGGACGGGGCTACGACGAGGAGGACATCAAGGAAGCCGCCCGCGCCCTCACCGGCTACGGCGTCGCGGACCACGAGTTCCGCTTCGCCCGCCCCGCCCACGATGCGGGCGAGAAGAAGATCCTCGGTCGCCGCGGCACGTTCGATGGCGAGTCGCTCGTCGACCTGCTCCTCGCCCAGCCGATCGCCCGGGAGTGGATCGCCCTGAAGCTCCATCGCTTCCTGGTGAGCGACCTGCCGGTCGAGTCGTCTTCGCCGGGCCGGCGGGCGGTCGAGGCGATCGCAAGCTCGCTTGCGCGGCACCGCTGGGAGCTGCGCCCGGTGCTTCGGCAGATCCTCTCGAGCGCGTACTTCTACGACGCCGCGAACTCGCTGTCGGTCGTGAAGTCGCCGATCGACCTCATCGTCGGCTCGACCCGCTCGCTCTCGATGCCGGTCCGCCCGCTGAGCGTGCTCCTCTCCGCCGCGGACCTGATGGGGCAGTCGCTGCTGCAGCCGCCGACCGTCAAGGGCTGGTCGGGCGGGCGGGCGTGGATCAACACCAGCACGCTCTTCGTCCGGCAGAACCTCCTCGTCTACATGATCACCGGCATCGCGCCGGAGGGACTCGATCTTCCGAGCGACGGCGCCGCGTACGACCCGCAGGTCCTCGTCGAGGCGCTCGCGGCGACCTCCGTCGCGCCGATGGGCGGGACCCTCGGCGAGGTCGAGTCGATCCTTCGGTTCTGCATCGGTCCCGTGCCGCGACCGGAGCGTCTTGCCTCGATCAAGGAGTTCCTCCGCGACGTCGGCGACCGCCTCGACCGCGACCGCCGGCTCGCGCTGCTCTGCCTCGTCACCGCCATCCCCGAGTACCAGCTCTCCTGACCGACGGGAGTCCGCCATGCACGACGACCACGACACCACCCCGGACATGTCCCGCGAGGCGCTTCCCTACTCGCGGCGGCTCTTCATCCGTCAGGGGATCGCCCTCGCGTCGCTCTCCGCGACGGTGCCGTGGTTCGTGCAGCGCTCCGCGGGCGCCGCGATGCTGCCCGAGGGCTCGCTCGTCGCCTCGCGTCCGGGCGTGCGCGAGGAGCGCGTCCTCGTCGTCGTCCAGCTCGGCGGCGGCAACGACGGGCTCAACACGGTGGTCCCCTACGGTCTCGACGCCTATCACCGCGCCCGACCGGTGCTCGGCCTCAAGCCGCCCAAGGAGACCGGCGGCGCCCTCGAGCTCGACGCCGCGCGGGGGCTCGGGCTGCATCCGAACCTCGAGGGACTCAAGGACCTCCACGACCGCGGACGCCTCGCGATCCTGCAGGGCGTCGGCTATCCGAACCCCAACCGCAGCCACTTCACCTCGATGGACATCTGGCACTCCGCGAGCCCGACCAGCCGCGGTCGCGGCGGATGGCTGGGTCGCTACTTCGACCACGCCTGTGCCGGTCGGCCCGAGCCGGAGGCGGGCGTCGCGATCGGTCGCGAGGCGCCGCTCGCGATGCTCGGCGACGAGACGAAGCCGATCACCTTCGAGACCGAGGAGCTCTTTCGCTGGAGCGGTTCGGACCTCCATCCGCTGCTCGCGGCGAGGTACGGCGAGGCGAGCCGCATCGGTCGCCTCGATGGCGTCCCGGAGGACTCGCAGCTCGCCTTCCTGACCCGCACGGCGCTCGACGCGCAGGTGAGCTCCGACCGGATCCGCGCCGCGGTCGCCAAGCCGCCGCTCGTGCGCTACCCGCAGGGGAACCTCGCCCGGCAGCTCCAGATGGTCGCGGCGATGATCCGCGACGGGCTCCGGACCCGCGTCTACTACGTCAGCCTCGGCGGCTTCGACACCCACGCGGGACAAGCCGGCACGCACGGGAACCTGCTGCGGCAGGTCGGTGGCTCGCTGCAGGCGTTCCAGGCCGACCTCGAGGCGCAGGGGAACGACGGGCGGGTCGTCACCATGGTCTTCAGCGAGTTCGGGCGACGCGTGCGACAGAACGCCTCCGGCGGAACCGATCACGGCGCGGCGGCGCCGATGTTCCTCGTCGGCAGCACCATTCGACCCGGCGTCCTCGGCGAGCATCCCTCGCTCGAGGACCTCGACGACGGCGACCTGCGCTTCGGAATCGACTTCCGCAGCGTCTACGCCGGTCTCCTCGAGGACTGGCTCGACGCCCCCTCCGCGGCGGTCCTCGGCGGCACCTTCCGCAAGGCGTCGCTCCTGCGGACCTGATCGGGACGACTGCTCGATCAGGGAGGCAGGCGATCCGCGGCGGCGGTTCGATCCGCGCGGGTCCCGCCTCTACGATGTGCACGCCGCGGCGATCACCCCGCGACGCCTCGGAATCCCCGCCATGCGCACGCTGCTTCTCCCGATCCTCGCGACCTCGCTCCTCCTCGCGGCGTGCGACCGACCCGCGCCGCCCGACGCGGCGAAGGTCGTCGATCCCGCCTCGGTCGTCACCGTGACCTATCGCGTCGAGGGCATGCACTGCGACGGATGCGCGAACGCGATCCGCCAGAAGGTCTCCGGGCTTGCCGGCGTGGTCGCCTGCGAGGTGACCTACGAGGGCGGGCAGGCGACGATCTCGATCGCCGACGCGTCGGTGACCCCCTCGGTCGAGGGCGCGATCACCTCGCTCGGCTACTCGATCGCCCCGGCGGACGCCGCGCCCTCCGAGACCCCCGCGCCTGCGGGCGAGGAACCGGGCGAGGCGCCCGTCGAGGCGCCTGTCGAGGCGCCGTCGGCGACCGGCTGAACTGACTTGCACGATCGACCCGCTCAGCCGCGGGCGATCTCGGCGACGACGCGACCGACCGCATCGCTCATCGAGCACTGCATCCGGGCGCCCGCTGCCGCCACGTGACCGCCGCCGCCGAACCGCGCCGCGAGCTGGTTCACGTCGATCGCGGCACCCCGGCACTCCGCCTCGCCTTCCGGCACCGCGGCGGCGCCGCTCGAGCGGAAGCTCAGGCGGATCGTTCCCGGCTCCGCCTCGGTGAGGAGCACCGATCCCACCACCCCCGCGAGCGAGAGCGGCTCGTTGACCAGCCCGGAGGTGTCGGTCGCGAGGCCACCCGTCTCCTCGTAGTCGCGCCGCGCGAGGGTCATCACCGCGACCTTTCGAGCCGCGTCGCCGCCCCACGCCACGGTCCGCATCGACGCGAGGGCTCGACCGAGCAGCTGCAGCCGCTGCGGTCGACCCTGCTGCTCGAGCTGCGCGTAGAGGCGATCCTTCTCGACGCCCACGCCGAGGAGCCGCGCCGCGAGCAGGAACTGCCGCGGACCCGCGGAGGGGAAGCGGAACCAGCCGGTGTCGGTCGCGAGCCCGACGAAGATCGCCTCGGCGATGCTGCCCGCGCCGCCCGCATCGAGCGTCACCCCGCAGAGGGGCGCCCACGCGGCGAGGATCTCCGTCGTCGATGCCGCGGTGGCGTCCACGAAGCGGGTCGCCGCCACCGCCACGTCGCCGCGGGCGTGGTGATCGATGCCGATGATGCGCTCCCGCCGCGGACGAAGCACCTCCGCGAGCGGCTCGAGCTGCGGGAACGTGCCGGTGTCGACGACGACGATCGCGTCGAAGCGGTCGAGGTCCCCGAGCGGCGCGAGGTCGACCTGCCCTCGGTTCGTCTCGATGACCATGACGGCGTCGGGCGGCACCACCGAGAGGAGCGCGGGCTCGATCGGTCCGCACAGCACCACCTCGACCTCGACGCCGCGGGCGCGAAGGATGCGCCGCACCGCGAGGCAGGAGCCGATGGCGTCGCCGTCCGGCTTCGCGTGCGAGCAGACCATCACGCGGGAGGTCGCGAGCAGGCGCTCGGCAAGACCGCGCAGGTCGATGGTCGAGGCGTAGTCGCTCATGCGGTTCCCGCCAGCGCGAAGGGCGAGGGCTCGAGGGCAAGCACCTCGCGGATGCGGGTCACGTCGCGCCGCATCTGCTCGACGAGCGGCTCCACGCCAGGGAAGACGAGCTGCCCGCGGATCCAGCGGTGGAACTCGACGGCGATCGGCCAGCCGTACTGATCAAGCGGCAGCTCGCGGTCGATCAGGTGCACCTCGCAGCGGGGCGGGGTCGGCACGAACGTCGGCTTGCGACCGACGCTGATCGCCGCGGCGGCCCGCGAGCCGTCGGGAATCCTCGCCCACCCCGCGTAGACGCCATCGCCCGGAAGGAGCAGCGTGCCGTGGTCGAGGTTCGCCGTCGGGCAGCCGAGCCGTCGCCCCTGACGATCCCCGGGGACGACCGGTCCCTCGAGGAGATACGGACGACCCAGCACCGCTGCGGCATCGCGCACCCTGCCGTGCCCGAGCAGCCACCGCACGAGCCGGCTGCGGGCGGGGACGAGGCATCCATCGGAGAGCGCGACGTCGATCTCCGGCACGACCTCGACGCGGAAGCCCTCCTGCCCGCCGAGCGCCGCGAGGAGCGCCACGTCGCCGCGACGCTCGCGACCGAAGCGGAAGTCCGGTCCCTCGACCACGAGCTCGAAGGGAATCCTCTCGCGGAGCATCCGGATGAAGACCTCGGGCTCGAGGGAGAGCAGGTCCCGATCGGTGGGCAGGAGATGGACCGCGTCCGCCCCGAGCGACCTCAGGCGCTCGACCTTCGACTGAGGCGTCCCCAAGCGACCCTTCAAGGTTCCCGGACGCAGGACCTCGACCGGCAGCGGCTCGAACGCGACCGCCGCGACGCGACCATGCGGACCGACGAGGCGTCGGGCGGCGGCGAGGAGCTCGGCATGCCCACGGTGAACGCCTTCGAAGTTGCCGATGCACAGCGCCTGCATGAGATTCCCGCGGCGGGAGCCCGTGAGGATATCGCCCTTGCCGCCGCGGTCATCGACGCGGGACGCGCCGCCTCGAATCCTCCGCGACGTGGGGACGATCGCGGAGGGCGGGTTGGCGTTTCCTCCACTCGCTTGATCGTGCCTCTCGCTTGATCGCCGCCTTCGGGCGGGGTAATCCTCCCGAATGACCACCGCCCCTTCCGTGCCCGCCGGGACCCCCCGCGTCGATCCGGGCACCCTCGTCGACGAGCTCGTCCGCAGCTTCCGCGCGACCGCCGAGGAGACGGTCCCGTGGTTCCTGCGGGAGATGCCGTCGATGTACTTCCAGGACACCGACCACGCGAGCCAGCTCGCGCACCTGCGGGCGATCATCGCCTCCCGCGCGTCCGGACGCCCCCTCGAGCTCTCGCTTCGATCGAGCGACGGGCAGGAGTGGACGTTCATGCGCCCGAAGAACTACCCGGGCATCCTCGCCGAGCTGGTGGCGTCGCTGCCGCTTGACCGCTCGCTCCGCGCGGCCCGCATCCACAGCTCGCTCGACGGTCAGCTCGTCCTCGACACGTTCGTCTTCGGGGAGCGGGATCCCTTCGACCCCAAGGACCCGCGGCAGGCGCAGAAGCTCCGCGACACCATCGAGTTCGCCCGGACGAACGAGCCTGGCTGGACCGCCGCCGAGATCGAGCGCTACTTCGCCGGATGCGCCGCGGAGTACGTGCTCACCCTGACCCCCCTCCGCATCTGCAAGCACCGCCGGCTCTTCACGCAGGTCTCGGGGCTCGACGGCGCCGAGGTCGCGCTCGAGCCGGAGAGCGACCCCAAGACCTCCCGCATCACCATCGCCGTCGGCAACGCCCGCACCCGCACGATGCTCGAGCGGACCGCGAACGTCCTCTCGCGCTATCGGATCGGCATCGAGCGTGCCTACCTCGACATCGTCGCCGATCCGCCGCACGGCTCGGTGACCTTCGTCGGCTTCGTGATCCAGGGACCCGACGGCGGCGCCATCGACCCGAGGAGCGAGCTCTGGAGGAAGGTGCAGTCCGACCTCCATCGCATCAAGTGGATCGACGGTCGCTGCTTCGAGATCGTCCACCGCCATCCGGGTCTCGACCTGCCGCGGGCGGAGGTGCTGCTTGCCCTCTCGCAGCTCCTGCACCAGGTCCTCGTCGAGGTGAACCGGTTCGCCTTCACCCGCGAGCGGATCCAGCAGGCGCTCGAGCAGAACCTGGCGCTTGCCCTCGAGGCGATCGACGTGATGCTCGGGCGATTCAACCCGGCGGGAGCCCTCTCGGAGGACGCCTTCCGCGGTCGGCTCGACGACCTCCGCCGCCGCGTCGGCGACGCGTTGAAGGTCGATCCCGACCGGACCGTGCTGCTCGCGCTCCTCGACGCCTGCGGCGGAGTCCTTCGCACGAACTTCTTCCTGCCGCGGCGGTTCGGGCTCTCCTTCCGCCTCGACCCGACCCTCCTCCGCACCGAGAAGCGATCCGACCTTCCCTACGGCGTCTTCTTCGTGCACGGCCGCGACTTCGCCGGCTTCCACGTGCGCTTCCAGGACATCGCCCGCGGCGGTCTGCGGGTGGTGCGTCCGGACAGCGCGGCGCAGCACTCCCGCGAGAGCGAGCGGCTCTACAACGAGGCGTACGGCCTCGCCTTCGCGCAGCAGCTCAAGAACAAGGACATTCCCGAGGGCGGCGCGAAGGCGGCGGTCCTCCTCGAGCATGGTGGCGAGGTCACCCGCTCGGTCAAGAGCTTCGTCGACAGCCTGCTCGATCTCATCGTGCCGACGCCCGAGACCAGGTCGATGGTGGTCGATCGGCTGGGGCGCGAGGAGATCATCTATCTCGGTCCCGACGAGAACATCACCCCCGAGCACATCGTGTGGATCGTCGACCGCGCCCGCGTGCGCGGCTACGGCATGCCGACGGCGTTCATGAGCAGCAAGCCGGGCGCGGGCATCAACCACAAGGTGTACGGCGTCACCAGCGAGGGCGTGAACGTCTTCCTCGGGGTGATGCTCGAGGCGGTCGGCATCGATCCCCGCGCCCGCCCCTTCACCGTCAAGATCACCGGCGGTCCGGATGGCGACGTCGCGGGCAACATGATCAAGATCCTCCACCGCGACCACGGCACCAGCGCCCGGGTCGTGGGCATCGCCGACGGCTCCGGCTGCGGCGAGGATCCCGACGGTCTCGACCACGCCGAGCTGCTGCGGCTCGTCGAGCACAGCCTTCCCATCGCCGACTTCGACCGCCGCCGGCTCGGACCGCGCGGCCGCATCGTGAGCGTGAAGGAGCCGGAGGGACCGCAGCTGCGGAACACCCTGCACGACCGCGTGGTCGCCGACGCCTTCGTGCCGGCGGGCGGTCGCCCCGCGACGATCCACGAGGGCAACTGGCGCGACTTCCTCCTCGCCGACGGCACGCCCTCGAGCCGACTGATCGTCGAGGGCGCGAACCTCTTCCTCACCCCCGAGGCACGGGAGGAGCTCTCGAAGAAGGGCGTCCTGATCGTGAAGGACAGCTCCGCGAACAAGTGCGGCGTGATCACCTCGAGCTTCGAGATCTGCGCCTGCATGGTGCTCGACGAGCAGGAGTTCCTGCGGATCAAGCCGGTCTTCGTGGAGCAGGTGCTCGGTCGCCTGCGCGACCTCGCCCGGGTGGAGGCGGTCCTCCTCATGCAGGAGGGTCGGCGCCGCACCGGCACGTCGCTGCCGATGATCAGCACGAAGCTCAGCAAGGTCGCGAACTTCGCCGCCGCCGCGATCGCCGCGGCGATCCCCTCCTGGCCTGCCGCGGACCGCGAGCGGGCGAAGACCCTCGTCACCGACCACCTGCCGCCGATCCTGCTCCAGACCGCCGGCGCGCGGATCTGGTCGCAGATGCCCGCGTCCTACCTGAACTGGATGCAGGCGAACCGCCTCGCCTCCAGCATGCTCTACCGCGAGGGGATCGACTTCCTCGAGGACCTCGAGGCGCCCGCGATCGCCGACCTCGCCCGCCGATACCTCGAGAAGGACCTGCTGATGCGGGAACTCGTCGCGAAGGTCGAGCGAAGCGACCTCGCCGGCAGGGACCGCGTGGCGGAGCTTCTCCGCCGAAGCGGCACCCGCGGCGCGCTCCTCGACCTGTGATCGAGGTCCTGAACCAGCCGCACGCCCGACATCCCGCCTCGGAGACCCCGCCATGCGCCGCGCCCGCCCGATCACGACGCTTCTCCTCGCCGCGGTCGCCGGATCCGCGACGGTCTTTGGGCAGTCGACGGACCTTCCAGTCCTCGAGACCGTCGACCGCATCGCCTCGGTCACGGTCTATCAGGACGAGGCGGCGGTGGTGCGCCGCGCGACGGTGGAGCTGCCCGCCGGCGCGAGCATCGTCCGCTTCGACGACCTGCCTGCCTCGATCCTCGAGGACAGCGTGCAGGCGCGATCCGAGGGCGACGCCAAGGTGATCGAGGTCGAGGTGCGCACCATCGCCATCGTCGATCCGCTCGTCGAGGGTCGCGCCGCCGAGCTCGACGCGCGGATCCTCGCGCTCACCCGGGAGATCGCGGTCCTCGCCGACGAGCGGAAGGTCCTCGCCGCCGAGTGGGCGTTCCTCGACGCGGTCGCCTCCGGCGCCGCGAAGGGCGAGGGCGCCTTCGACCTCGCGGCGATCGAATCGCAGAACCGCTTCCTCGGCGAGCGCCGGATCTCGATCCTCGCCCGCCAACGGGAGATCGCCGCCGCCGAGGCGGAGCTCGCCCTTCGGCTGCAGGGGGCGAAGTTCGAGCGCCAGTCGATCGGCGGCGCCGGCGCCCGCAGCACCGTCGTCGCCGACGTGACCATCATGGCGCCGCAGGCGGGTCCGCGGACGGTGGATCTTCTCTATCGGGTCTTCGACGCGAGCTGGCAACCCTCCTACCGCATCCGCACCGACGTCCTCGGAAACCAGAGCGACATCGAGTACGACGCGATCGTCTCGCAGCACACCGGCGAGGACTGGAACGAGATCACCCTCGAGCTCTCGACCGCCGACCCCACGATCCCGACCGAGCCGCCCGCGATCGAGCCGGTCACGATCGACGTGCTGGTGCCCCGCCCCGCCCCACCGACGAGCGGCAGGCTGCTCGAGGCGGCTGCACCGCCGGGCTCGCCCGCGGGCGGCGGAGGGGGCGGCTTCGGCGGCGGCGGCTCCGGCGGCATTCTCGGCAGTCCCGCCGAGGATCCCGGCGCCATCGCCTTCGACGTTGGTCTCGCCGTCGCGTACCGGCTGCCTCGTCCCGTGACGGTCCCGAGCGACGCCGCGCAGACGCGGCGCCTCCGGATCGACGCGATCGATGGACGCCCCGAGCTCGTCTTCGTGAGCCGTCCCCGCACCGGCGCGCCTCCCTCGCTGCGGGCGAAGCTCGAGAACACGGGCGACCTCGTGCTCTTGCCCGGCGACGCGTCGATCTTCGTCGAGGGCGACTTCGTCGGCGAGACCCAGGTTCCCTCCGTGCAGGGACGCGGCTCCTTCGAGATCTACCTCGGCGTCGAGCCGCGGATCCTCGTGACCCGCCAGCCGGTGACGAGGAACACCTCGAACACCGGGCTCTTCGGCGGCGGTCGGCAGGTGAGCCTCGCGAACCGCATCGAGCTCGAGAACCGCCTGCCGCGTCCGGTGGTCGTCGAGCTGTGGGACCGCCGACCGGTCTCGCGCAACTCGAAGATCGAGGTCGCGGTGACGGGGCTCTCGCTGCCGCTCGCGGCGGATCCCGAGTACCTCGCGGACGAGGCGCCGCAAGGACTGCTCAAGTGGATCGTGCCGCTCGGTGCGGCAGGCTCGCCCGACGCGAAGGCCTCCGTCGCGTGGACGACGAAGGTCAGCCACGCCGCGGACGTCGAGACGACGACGATCCCCGACTAGGTTCCGTCGGGCGGATCACGCCGCGCCATCAGGTCCACCACGGCGTCGCGGGCGGGTCGAAGATCATCGCCTCGGTGAGGAAGCCGACCGCCCGCTCGAGGCCCTCCTCCATGGACATCATCGCGTCCTCGTGCTCGATCGAGAGCACGTGGTCGTAGCCATGCCGGCGGAGCTCGCTGACGAACGGTCGCCAGAACTCGTGACCGTGGCCCCACCCGCAGGTGCGGAAGCTCCACGAGCGATGCGCCAGATCGCCGTAGGGTCGGGCGTCGAGGTAGCCGTTGACCGGTCCCTCCGTGCGGGAGAGCTCGGTGTCCTTCGCATGCACGTGGAAGAGGAGCCCCGCGCCCGCGATCGCCCCGACCGACTTCACCGGATCGATCCCCTGCCAGAAGAAGTGCGAGGGATCGAGGTTGCAGCCGAGGACCGCCCGCTTCGACTTGATGCCCGCCGCCTTCGTCGCCCGCTCGGAGAGGCGGATCAGCGTGTCGGGGTTGTAGACGCAGAAGCCCGGGTGCGGCTCCCACGCCACCCGCACGCCGTGCCCGTGGGCGAGCTTCGCCTGCGTCGCCCAGTAGGGCACGAGCACCTCGTCCCACTGGTACTTCAGGACGTCGGCGAAGTCGGTCGGCCAGGCGCAGGTGACCCAGTTGGGCTGCTTGTCGCCCTTTGCGCCGCCGGGGCATCCCGAGAAGGTGATCACGATGTCTGTCCCGAGCTTCGGTGCCAGCGCCACCGCCGTCTCGAAGGAGGCGTGGTGCGCCCGCGCGACCTTGCCGTCCGGGTGGACGGGGTTCCCGTGGACGGCAAGCGCCGACAGCGAGAGCCCGTGGTCGGCGATCGCGGACCGGATGCGGTCCTGCTCCTTGGAGGACGCGAGGACCTTCGCCGGATCGAAGAAGGGCTGCCCCGGATACGCCCCCACCGGGAGCTCGATCGCGTCGAGACCGCTCTCGACGCAGGTCGCGAGCGCCTCCTCGAGGGTCCGACCGGAGAGCAACGCTGCCATCACGCCGAGCTTCATCGCGGGATCTCCTTGCAGGGGGGACGCGGACGATACCAGTGGTCGCGCGTCCGCCCGGGTCCGCCCGGGTCCACCCGGGTCCACCATTGCATCGCGGGGTGACCCCGCCGAGAATCCCCGCGTGCCCCTGCATCCCGCCGCGACGATCCTCCTGATGCCGCTCCTCGTGGCGATGCAGTCGCCCGCGCCGCCCGCCGGGCCTGCGCCGCCCGTCGAGCCGGCGCCGCCCGTCGAGCCGGCGCCGCCCGTCGAGCCGGCGTCGCCGGCGGCACCCTCCGAGGAGCCGGCGGCGGATGATCCGAGCGAGCCACCGACCTTCGGAGAGCCCCTCGACGAGGACGCCGCGATCGAGGAGGCGATCATCGACAGCGCCGCCGACTCGTCGATGGCGCCGAAGCGGGTGTACCTGATCGTCGATCGCCTCACCGAGCTCGGCGGTCCGGTCGTGCGGGAGAGCGCCGACGAGATCACCATCCTGCACGCCGGGAAGGAGAAGACCTTCCCCAAGAACCGCCTCATCAGCCTCGTCACGATGGTGGATCCGATGCCGGGGCAGCACGGCGTGCTCCGCATGCGCGACGGCACGACCTTCCGCGGCATCGTGATCTCCGACGACCTCGACGGCGTGGTGATGGAGATCACCGGCATCCGCACGCCCTTCCCGCGCGACCGGGTCCTCGGCGTGGTGCTCGAGGACTCCGACGAGGCGAAGTACGCCCGGATGAGGGCGCACATCCCCGCGCAGGACCACGTCCGGCGGTTGGCGCTCTGCCGCTGGCTCTTCGATCGACGCATGTATCGCGAGTGCCTCGTGGAGGTCGATGCGCTCCTCGAGGACTTCAACATCGGCGAGGCGCGGCGCCTCCGCACGACCGTCGCCGCGCAGCTCGCCCTCGAGGAGGAGGTCGAGCCGACCGAGTTCGCCGGGGACGGCGGACGCCCGATCCGCAGCGGGACGATTCCGCTCAAGGACCTCCTTCCCGACCGGCTCCTCTCCGCGGAGGACGTCAACCTCATCCGGGTCTACGAGATCGACTTCCGCCGCCCGCCTCGGATCGCGATCGCGCCGGAGACGATCCGCACGCTCATCGAGGAGAACGCGGCGCATCCCTCGATCCCCTCGACGAGCGAGGGTCGGACCCGGCTCTTCCGGGAGGATCCCGTCGAGCTGGTGCGGCTCATGTTCGAGCTGAAGGCGCGGGAGCTCTATCCGCAGATCGACGTCGAGAGCGAGCCATACGCCCTCAACCTCTTCCGCCAGCGGGTGCACGACGCATGGCTCATCGGAAACTGCGCGACCAGCCGCTGCCACGGCGGGCTCGACGGCGGTCGCTTCTTCCTGCACCAGCGGAACAGCCGGGACGAGCGGGTCCGGTTCACGAACCTCCTGATCCTGCTTCGCCTCCGCCTCGGTCCGCAGCCGCTGGTCAACTTCGACCGCCCGCTCGAGTCGCTGATCATCCAGCACGGACTGCCTCGCACGGAGGCCCGCTTCCCGCACCCCGATGTCCCCGGCTGGAAGCCGGTGTTCACCAACGCCAACCAGCGGCTCCTCGCCGACAGCCTCCGGTGGATCGAGTCGATGTACCAGCCCCGTCCGGAGTACCCGGTGGACTACGAGCCCCCGATCCTCGACCTGCCGCCGAAGCGGGACGTCGAGGGCGGCGAGCCGGACGCAGGACCAACCCGCTGAGCGGAGCCTCGACGAGCTCGCCTGTTACACTCGACCTTCCGCCGGGCGGGTCCCTTCGACCGGACGTCCAACGCGCCTCCTTGAGCCGTCGCGAACCGATGAAGCATCTCTGCACTGCCCTCGCCGTCTCCCTCCTCGCCTTGATCGGCGTCTCCTGCGAGGACGCGAAGGTGGCGAGCGCCAGCAAGGTCCGCCAGGACCTCCGCGATGCGTCCGCCTCGCGTGCAAGGTCCGTGGTGGCGGCGATGTCGAGGACGGACGATCCCCTCTCCTCCCTCCGCCAGACCGCGTCCGAGCTCGAGTCGCGGGGCGGCTCGACCGCGGCGGCAGCGCTCATGCTCGCGGACGTGCAGCTCGAGATCGGTCGCGCGACGCTGCGGCAGTTCGAGGTCGAGGAGGCGTCGCGTCGTGGTCGCCGTCTGCAGCTGCTCGCGATGGCGGAGGCGATCGCCGACCTCGACGCCACCGCCCGCGAGATCGAGGCGATCGCCGACGATCCACGCTTCGTCGAGCTGTCGCAGCAGCTCGCCCAGCAAGGAAGCGCCGCGAGGCAACGGGGCGACTCCCAAGAGGGCGTGATCCTCGAGCAGCAGCGGATCGTCGAGCAGCGGAGCCGCGAGGTGCAGCGGCTTGCGCCGAGCCTCGAAGCGCTGCGGTCGCAGGCCGACGACCTTCGTCGAGACGCGATCGCGCTTCGACCGATCGAGGCACTCGAGCTCGTCGAGCAGGCCGCGACGCTTCGTCGCCGGTCGGACCAGCTCATGGTCCAGATCGCCGAACGGGAGCTCGAGATGCTGCAGTCGGCCGCGACCGCGGAGCGGGCGGCGATGGCGAAGGATGGCGACGAGTCGATCGCCCGGACGAGCGACGGCGGAGTCGCCCTGCTCAAGGCGGTCCGCGACGACTTCCGCAGCGCCGCGCAGGCGTTCCGCCGGAGCGCCGAGGAGCTTCGCGGTCGGCTCGGGACGGATCTCGCCGAGATGTCGATCACCGAGGACTCGGCGTGGGCAATGAACGGCGCCGCGGCGATCGCCGCGTTCCGCGCATCCACGGACGCCGCTCGCCGGGCATCCTCGGGAGGCGACCGCTCCCTCCAGCAGTCCGCGCAGCTCCTCGTGATCGCCGCGCGGCAGGGCGAGGCGACGGCGGAGCTTGCCATGGCGCAGGGCTTCGCCGGTCAGGCGTCCTTGCTCCAGCGGCTCGTCACCCTCGGCGGCGGAACGGGCGAGGCGTGGAGGCGCGACTTCGAGGCGGTGAACGCCCTCCGCGACGAGGCGATGACCCGCGCCCGCGAGGGGTTCGTCGAGGCGCTCGAGTCGCTCGAGTCCTCGGAGAGCAGCGGACGTCCCGCGGCGACGATCCTCCGCGCGGAGCTCGCGGCAGCCCTCGCGAGGCTCGCCGATCGCCCCGCTCCGATGAACGATCCTGCGAGCTCCTTCGGGAGCTCCGCCGGGATCGACGCCAGCGCCTCCGCGGCGCCTTCCGGTCCGCCCTTCGCCTCGGCCCAAGCGCTCTTTGACTTCCTCCGCGCAGGAGGTCTCGCCTCGGGCGATCCCTCGCTCTTCGAGCAGACCTTTCGCGCGACCTCGCCGGGCGGTCGCCGCATGCTGAAGGTCACCATCGCGATGGCGAGAGCCAGCGAGCCGGTCCGGCAGGCGATGATCGAGACCTTCGGCTCGGCGGGATCCGGACTCAACTCGGGCGGCATGGGCGGTCAGCTTGGGGCGCCCATGGACGGGGCGACCCTGTCCACCTCCGACGACGGGCAGGCGACCATCGACTCTCCGCAGGGCACCCTCCGGCTCCTCGCCGAGGAGGGCTCGTGGCATGTCGACTTCGACAGCCTCGCCGGCGCCAACGGCGCCGATCCGGCGACGATGGCGGCGACCGCCGGCATGATGGAGGCGATGACCGCCCGCCTAGGACCGTTCTTCACGATGTTCGCCCAGCGCGTGCGCGACGGCGAGTTCGGCTCCGTCGAGGAGGCGGGCGCCGCGATGCAGCAAGAGATGATGGCGATGATGATGCAGGGGATGCAGGGCGGTCCGGGCGGCGGCGCCGGTCCCGGCGGCGGCTGAACCCACGGGAGGAGGGAGCGCGGTGGCGATCGTCGACGCGCCCGAGACCCGACAGGTCTTTCAGGTCCTCGGCGTCGCCAAGTTGATGTCGTTCCTGCTGCTCGGCCCGCTCGTCTCGGCGGGCGGAGTCATCGTGGGCTTCGCGACGCGCCGCATCGCCAACGAACTTCAGCTCGCGCTCTCGACGCCGCAGGCGTTGCTCGCCGAGCGACCATGGCTCGGGGCGATCGCGGGCGTGCCGGTCCTCCTCTGCGGGATCCTCGGGCTCCTCGATCGGCGCCGCCGCATGCTGTGGTCGGTCCTCGGCACGCTCTCCTTCGCCCTCGGCGCCCTCGCGGTCGGGCTGGTGTTCGTCGAGGTCTGGACCCAGTTCTACTCCTACCCCGGCACCTGACCCCCGCCGCCGGTCACTCCGCGATCCTCGCGACCACGACCTCCGCCATCCGCCGCACCAGCGGCTCCTCCGCGGCGTCCGCGGCGATCGCCCGAAGCCTCGCGGCGAGCCGCCTGCCTTCGTCGGGGTCGATCTCCCCTGCCGCCAGAGCGTTCCCCGCCGCGATCACCGCGTTGCGGCGGATCATCGCGAGCTTCGCCCGCTTGAGGGCGCTCGTCGTGAACGCGGCGCGGCGGTCCTCCTCGCGCCAGCCAAGGACCTCGAGAAGATCGAAGCCGGCTCGCCGCGGCGCGAGCGAGGGCTCGATCGGCGCCCTCGCCGCACGCCTCGTCGGCTGATTGTGCGGGCAGACCTCCTGGCAGACGTCGCAGCCGAAGATCCAGTCGCCGAGCGGCGCGTGGAACGACTCCGCGATCTCGCCTCGATGCTCGATGGTGAGGTAGGAGACGCAGCGGGTCGCGTCGACCGAGAAGGGCGTGATCGCGCGGGTCGGGCAGGCGTCGAGGCAGCGGGTGCAGCCGCCGCAGGGATCCGGCGATGGATCCGCATCGCTCGGCGCGATCAAGGCATCGGTGAGCACCTCGCCGAGGAGGATCCAGCTGCCGAGCCCGCGGGCGATGGCGAGGGTGTGCTTGCCGATGCGGGCGAGACCGCTCCGCGCCGCAAGCTCGCGCTCGAGGAGCGGCGCCGTGTCGACGCAGATCCGCCAGGACGCCCCGGGCAGGCGCGGCGAGATCGCCGCGACGAGCCGCTCGAGGCGGCGGCGCAGCACGAGGTGGTAGTCGCGTCCCCGCGCGTAGCGGGCGATCCGACCGACCCGAGGCGAGGTCCGCCGATCGGGGCGCCCGTCGTGATAGCGGTCCGCGACGACGACTACCGACCTCGCCCCCGGCAGCAGGCGGGCGGGATCAAGCAGCAGGTCGAGGCGATCGGCGAGGTAGCGCATCTCGCCGTGCTTGCCGGCGGCGATCCACGCCCGGAGCGCCTCCGGATGCTCGGTCGGACCGGCATCGCACACCGCGGCGGACGCGAAGCCGACCTCCTCCGCCGCCGCGAGCACGATCCGCCGTGCCTCGCGCGGCTCCGTCGCGTCGAGGCTCATCGCCCGAGTCCGAGCCAGGCGGAGAGCCGCGCGGTCGGCAGGTCCGCCACGGGTCCGAGCGAGTCGTCGCCGGCGAGCGCCGCCGCGGCGGCGTAGCCGGAACGCACGGCGCCCTCCATCGTCGCCGGCCACCCGGTGTCGCACCAATCGCCCGCGAGGTAGAGGTTCTCGACGCCGCCGAGGACGCCCGCGCGGGCGGAGGGTCGGAGCCGATCGACGCCCGGTCGCGCCGCGAAGGTCGCCCGCTTCTCCTTCACCGACCGCGCCTCGACCGGATCCGGCACGCGGGTCCGCGGGAACGCCCAGCGGAGGTCCTCCATCACCCGACGCGCGATCGTCGGCTCGTCGAGGGGCATCCACGACTCCGCGGCGGAGATCACCGCGTGCACGTGGAACCGTCCCGACTCGTCGCGTCCCTTCATGAAGACCCATTGCGTCGCGCGACCCGGAAGCACGAGGTGCGGCAGGTCGGTGAACGCCTCCTCGAAGAAGAGATGAACCCCGAGGATCGGGCTCATGCCGATCTCCTCGAGCCGCCCGAGCCGCGGGTCGGCGGCGCGGAGCGCCTCCGAGCAGAGCTTGTGAAGCCGATCGGGCGGCAGCGCCGAGATCACCGCGGCGGCGTCGATCACGCCCTCGTCGGTGACGACGCCCCTCACGCGGCGACCGTCGAACTGGAGTCCCTTGACGCTGACGCCCGTGCGGATCACGCCGCCCTTCGCGGCGAGGAACTCGCCGACGGGCTCGTAGAGCGAGAGCAGGCTCCCGCGGGCAAGACCCATCGAGGCGGCGAAGCGATGGGCAAGGAAGCCCTCCTGGATCACCTGCAGCGCAAAGGACGCCCCGACCTCGTGCGGCTCGAGGTTGCAGGCGCTCACGATCACCGGCGACCAGAACTGCTCGAGCTCGCGGTCGGTCTGCCCGAGCTCCCGCAGCAGCGCCGCGAAGGTGCGGTCCTGCGCCGCGAGGCGGGCGGCGCGACCCATGCGGAGGATCCGCCAGATCGCCCGGGCGAGCCGCTGCTTCTCGCGCCAGGAGAGCCGACGCTGCCGAAGGAACGAGGGGCCGAGGTGGAGCGGCGCCGGGAGCGCCGCGATCGCGAGCCGGTCCGGCTCGTGCGGCGGGTTCGCCCAGTGGAACTCGCGGTGCCACTCGATCTCCTCGAGCACCCCGAGGCGCTCGTAGAAGTCGAGGAGGTTCGTGCAGCACCCCAGCACCACGTGCTGGCAGTTGTCGAGGATGCGGCCGCTGCGGGGGTCCTCGAAGCTGGTGGCGCGACCACCGAGGCGAGGTCGCGTCTCGAGGACCTCCACCGATCGCCCGACCTCCGCGAGGCGAAGCGCCGCCGCGAGCCCCGCGAGCCCGCCTCCGAGGATCACCACGCGCCCGCTCACGGCGCCGCCGCGGGCTCCCGCGCCCAGCGCCTCCCGAGGCGCCTCGCCTCGAGCGCGATCACCACCTTGCGGAAGGTGCTCAGCCCGACCCGCCGCCGACCCGCGACCTGCGCCGGGTTCGCCTCGAGCCGCTCGAGGATCCCCGAGTAGATCCGGGTCATCGCCCACAAGGTCGGTCGGCACGCCGGGCGAAGCCGGTCGTCGAGCGGCGCGCTCTCGCGATAGTGGCGCCGCGCCCGCTCGATCTGCGGTCGGATGAACTCGAGGCATCGCGTCGGATCGCGCCAGCCGAGAAGGTCGTCGATCGAGAGCCCGGCGGCGCGGAGCTCCTCCTGCGGCAGGTAGACGCGACCGCGCCGGCGATCCTCCCGGAGGTCGCGGAGGATGTTCGTCAGCTGGAACGCGATGCCCCGCGACTCGGAGAGCGCGAGGTCGGCGGGCTCGGAGAGACCCCAGATGCGGACGCAGAGCTCGCCGACCGTCGAGGCGACCCGCCGGCAGAACTCGCGGAGCGACGCCCAGTCGGGCAGGGTCTCGAGGTCGAGGTCCTGCCGCTGCCCGAGGATCATGTCGCGGAAGGGCGCCGCCGGCAGGCGCCATCGCTCGACCGCGTCACCGAGGGCGATCCAGGTCGGCGATCCCTCGACCCGCTCGCCCGCGAGGAGGCGCTCGGTCCGCGCGGCGAACTCGTCGAGCGACCGAAGCCTCTCCGCCACGCTCGTCTCCGCCGAGCCCGACTCGTCGCCGTCGACGAGGTCGTCCACCTCGCGCATCCAGGCGTAGAGCGCGAAGAGCCCATCCCGCTCGGGTCGTGGCGTGAGCCGGAGCCCGTGCCAGAAGTTCCCGGCGCGGGCGCGGGTCAGCGCCTCGCACGCCGCATACGCCTCGGCGACGGAGGCGGTCACCGCGGTCGCCTCCACGCGAGCCTCGCCCGCCCCCACGCGCGGGCGACCATCCACGCCTTCGTGAGGCGACCGATCCGCGGGCGGTGCAGGATCGTCTCGTGATCCCAGGCGGCGATCCGGCGGAGGACCTCCTCGCCTCCCTCGATGAAGAGCCCGATCACCGGTCGCGCCGCCGCGGGCACCCGCGGCAGCAGCGCGCGTCCTTCCTCGAAGTAGGGCGAGGTGCGCTCGACGAGCCCGCGGATCATCTCCCGGCTCGCGGCGAGGAATGCTGCATCGACGGCGAAGCCCTGCGTCGCGCTTCGGCGGAACTTCTCCTCGAAGTCCGCGCACGGCCAGACCTCCCGCGGCAGGTAGATCCGGTCTCGCTCGAGGAGGTCGCGTCGGGCGTCCTGCCAGTGGTTCGCGAGCTGGAGTCCGGTGCAGACCGCGTCCGACGCCGCGAGGCTCCCCGCATCCTCCGTCGCCGCGAAGAGCCGCAGCACGATGCGACCGACCGGATCCGCGCTCTGGCGGCAGTACGCGAGCACCTCCTCGAAGGTCTCGTGACGCGGCTTCACCTGGTCGAGCTCGAACGCCGAGATGAGGTCATGGAAGGGTCGCGCGTCGAGCTGGCGACGAGCCGCCACGTCCCGCAGCGCCACGAACACCGGATGCCGCGGCGATCCCTCCGGCGCGAACGCCCGCTCGAGGTCGCGTCGCCACCAGGCGAGCATCTCGAGCGATCGCGCCGGATCGCCCACCTCGTCGCCGAGGTCGTCGGCGGCGCGGCAGAAGGCGTAGACCGCGGAGAAGTCGTCGCGCAGGTCCGGGGGGACGAGCGACGAGAGCACCGGGAAGTTCTCGTGATGCCGGCGGGTCCATGCGCGGACGAGCCGCCACGCCGACGGAAGGTCGGGCGGCGCCAGCGATGGATCGGCGACGCCCTCCGGACGCATCCTCTCCGCGAGATCAGCGACGGCGATCGAGCCAGCCATGGGCCCGGGCAGTCTACCGAAGGCGAAGGGGCGGCGAGGTCCTCGCCGCTATGATCGACCCCATGAAGGTGATGCTCGTCAACCCGCGAGGGTTCTGCGCCGGCGTGAACATGGCGGTCGACGTGGTCGAGCAGCTCCTCGACCTCTTCCCCGACGAGACGATCTGCGTCTACCACGAGATCGTGCACAATCGCCACGTCGTCGACCGGTTCCGCAGCCGCGGGGTGATCTTCGTCGAGTCGATCGCGGAGGTGCCGGACGGCTCGATCGTGGTCTTCAGCGCCCACGGCGTCAGCCCGGCGATCCGCCAGGAAGCCGCCCGCCGCAACCTCACCACGGTGGACGCGACCTGCCCGCTCGTGACGAAGGTCCACGCCGAGGCGATCCGCTATGCCCGCAAGGGCTACCAGATCCTGCTGATCGGGCACGCCTCGCACCAGGAGGTGGTCGGCACCCGCGGCGAGGCGCCGGACGTGATCCAGGTCGTCGAGAGCCCGGCGGACATCCCCACGCTCGAGATCCGCGATCCCAACCGCCTCGCGTACCTCACGCAGACCACCCTCTCGCTCGACGACGCGGCGACGATCATCGCGGCGCTCAAGAAGGCGTTCCCGAACATCAAGGAGCCGCCGAGCGCCGACATCTGCTACGCGACCACCAACCGGCAGAACGCGGTGCGGGCGCTCGCCCCGGAATGCGACCTCGTGCTGGTGGTCGGCAGCCGCAACAGCTCGAACAGCGTGCGGCTCACCGAGATCTCCGAGAACGTCGGCACGACCGCCCGCCTGATCGACGACCGCTCCGAGATCGATCCCTCGTGGTTCGAGGGGGTCCGCACCGTGCTCGTCACCGCGGGCGCGAGCGCTCCCGAGGACCTCGTGCGGGACCTCATCATGTACCTCGTCGAGCGCCACGGCGCCACCGTCGAGCAGCACGACATCCAGCGGGAGGCGGTCGAGTTCGGCCTGCCCGGCACGCTCAAGGAGGTCATGCGGAACCGCGGCGTGGATCCGGGCAGCCGCTCGATCCGGGTGGACGTCGGCGGCGACACCGAGCGATGGCTCGGCGAGCGGGGCATCCCCGTCCAGGTCGTCGACCTCACCGTGAGCGCGGGGCGCTAGCCTCGGGCGATGAGCTCGTCTCCCCCGCCCTCCCGACGTCCGCTCCTCGGCGAGACGCCCGACTCGCTCGCCGAGGCGGCGATCGCCGCGGGGCATCCGCGGCGCCTCGGCGGGCAGGTGCTGCGGTGGGTCTGGGGTCGCGGCGTCCTCGATCCGGCGGCGATGACCGACCTCTCGATCGCGCAGCGGGCGTGGCTCGCCGAGCACCATGTCGGGCTCGAGGCGACCGAGGTCGCCCGGCAGGTCGCGAGCGACGGCACGACGAAGCTCCTCCTCGAGTTCCCCGACTCGAGCGACGGCGCCGCGGTCGCCCGCCGCTGCGAGAGCGTGATGATCCCCGCGGACGGGCGGCGCACGGCGTGCATCTCGAGCCAGTTCGGCTGCCCCGTCGGCTGCCGCTTCTGCGCGAGCGGCACCGGCTTCGAGGGGCAGCTCGTCGCGGGGCGCATCGTCGAGCAGGTCCATCGCCTCGCCCGGCTCGACGGGATCGATCGGATCAGCCACGTGGTGTTCATGGGGATGGGCGAGCCGCTCGCGAACCTCGCGGAGGTCACCGCGGCGATCCGCATCCTCAACGCGCCGTGGGGCGCGGGAATCTCGGCGCGGCGGATCACCGTCTCGACCGTCGGCGTGCCCGCCGCGATCCGGCGCTTCGCCCGCTTCGAGCTTCCGGTGAACCTCGCGCTCTCGCTGCACGCGCCCAACGACGAGCTCCGCCGCCGGATCATCCCGTGGGCGGAGTTCGCCCGGATCGAGGAGATCCTCGACGCCTGCCGCGAGTGGTTCGAGAAGAGCGGTCGCGAGATCACCCTCGAGTACCTGCTGCTCGGCGGCTTCAACGACCGTCCCGAGCACGCCCGCGAGCTCGCCCTCCTCGCGTCGAGCCTCCGCAGCAACGTGAACCTGATCCGCTGGAACGAGGTGAAGGGCATGCCCTTCGACCGCCCCTCGACGCCCGCGGTGCGGGAGTTCCAGCAGATCCTCCGCGACCGCGGCGTCAACGCCCACATCCGCGCGAGCCGGGGTCGCGACATCGCGGCGGCGTGCGGGCAGCTCCGCCACGAGAAGTCCTCCCCGGTCAACCTGTCCGTGCACGGCTCGACCGCGGGCTGACCGGCGCGGAGATCGTCGGCAGCAGCACCGCCGGGCCGCGGAGGCGCCGGGCGGTCGCCCGGATGCGGCGGAACTCCGCGGTCCACTGGCGATAGACCGCCTCGTCGCCTCCGCTCCGACCGATCTCGGAGATCGCCCGCTCGACGCCCGCGAGCACGGCGTCGCGGAGCTGCCGCTCGCGCGGCGTGCCGCGCCAGCGCCACGGCCAGAGCCTCCTGAGGCGCGTCAGCACGATGGGAAGCCAGTCGCTCGTCCGCAGGTCGAGGCGGAAGCGCCGACCAAGCGCGAGCCCATCCACGCGGAACAGGAATCGGCGCTCGAGGCGATCGCCGCGGGAGCTCCGGAGGCGAAGCCTCGACCGGAGCCACGCGAGGTGCCGCGGGGAGAGGCTCATCGAGGCGACGTGGAAGAGGTCGCGCACCAGGATCGCCTCCGCGACCGGCGCGATCGCCAGCCGAACCAGCTCGCGACCGGTGTCGCCCCGATCGACCGCGTAGAGGCGGCGGATCCGGTCGGCGTAGCGGGCGGCGTGCTTGATGCCGCCCCAGGCCATCGCGCCGCCGGCGAACTCCACGAACTCGACGGCGGCGAGCCGACCCGAGCGGGTCTCCAGCAGCCCGGGCATCGCCCCGAGCGAGGACTCGAGCAGGTCGCGGAACCTCGCCGCCGCGAGACCACGGCGCCCGGCGATGCCATGCCCGACCCGGCGCACCGCGCGGGCGACGTCCTCCGAGTCCGCCGCGGCGATCCGCCCCGGCGACTGCACCGCCAGCCGGCGACCGAGCGCCACCGCCTCGACGCAGCGACCGAAGCCGCGCTCCTCGACCCGTCGCAGCGCCTGCTGCAGCGACTCCGCCGAGACCGGGACGAGCCCCCGCTGGAACGCGAAGCCAAGCAGCACGAGGTCGAGCAGCCGCTCGGTCAGGAACGCGGCGCGGCAGGGCGCCGCGAGGTCCTCGAGCACCGCGTCCTCCCGGCAGGTGCGCCGCACGGCGCCGCCGAGCGCCGCCATGAGACCCGCGTCGATCTCCGCGTCCTCGAGGGGCGCGGAGTTGATCACCGCGTGCGTGCGGTCGGGCGACGCGACGCGAAGCCGCGGATCCGGTCCGAGCGCCCGCAGCGACTCCTCCGGCTCGAGCCCGAGCACGAGGTCCGCCTCGCCGTAGGGAATCTCCGGCACGAGCGCGGGCGAGCCGATCGGCGTCGGTCGGGTGAAGAGGACCTGCGCCCACGCGCGGCGACCGGGTCCGATCGGCGTCGGCTCCCACGCCGCCTCCGCGCGATAGCCCATGAGGCGTCCCGCCTCGGCGAGCACCGTCGCCACGACGCCCGCCGCCTCGCCGCGGAAGCCCGCGAGGTGCGCCCGCCAGCGCGGCTGCGAGGCGTGGAGCGGTCGAGGAGGCGGCAGTCCCGCGGTGTCCTCGCCGCGGGCGGTCGCGGCGGGCGGCGCGGTGCGCACCGCGTCGACCTGCTCGAGGAAGGGGCGGATGCGGAGCCGCACCGCGGCGCCCGAGCGGATCCGGAGCCTCCGCATCCACGCGCGGCTGCGGAGCGGAGGCGGATCCTCGAGCGGTCGCAGCGTGACCGCGCCGCTCGCCGAGCCCGCAAGCTCGCACGCCGACTCGGCGAGCCAGACGAGGCGCTGCCTCGGGGCGTAGCCGAGACGGTCCTCGTCCGCGAGTGCCCGCTCCGCGGCGATCGGATCGAGCCGCGGCGGAGGACCATCCCGCGCGACGATCACGGTGAGGCGATCGGCCCGCACCGCCTCGAGGATCGCCCCGCGGAGCCCGGCGCGGTCATGCAGGTCCACCGAGTTCACGACGAGCTGCTCGGAGGGCTCGGCGGGCACCGCGGCGCGGGCGAGCCGCGCGACGTCCACCTCGTCCTCGCCGCCCACGTCGCAGGCGATCATGAGGCGGGCGCCCCGGGCGCGGATCGCCTGGCGGATCGCGGCGGGTCCCTCGAACGCGAACCGCTTGCGGTCCCAGATCTCGACCGGCACCACCCGGGCGGTGGTGGCGGCGGGCTCGACGCCGTCGAGGGCAAGCTCCGTCGCGATGCCCCGCTCCTCCTCGTCGCGTCGGATGATGCGGTCGACCTCCGAGATCGCCTCGCGCACCCGCCGCGCAGCGCCCGAGGCGCCGAGCCGCTCGCCCCGCGGCTCGAGGCGGAGGTCCGCAAGCTCCGCCGGCACGCTCGCGAGCCGCGACGCCACCCGCGAGCCGGGTCGCGCCATGTGGAGCAGACCGAGGAGCTCGCGGGCGAGGCTCGAGGGTCGGAGCGCGTCTCCCGGCTCGAGCTGCGCCGGCTGCTCGCCATCGCCGGGGACGAGCCGCCACCAGAGCGAGGCGGGCTGCTCGCCGCGGCGACGGGATCGCTCGACGATCTCCGCGAGCTCCGTCGCGAGACCGCCCGGTCGCGTCTCGAGCACCACCACCTGATCGCACCGCTGCAGCAGCCGCAGCACCAGCGCGTCGTCGAGGGGATGGGTGAGCCCGAGACCCACCACCGGCACGCGTCCCTCGAGACCGACCTCCGCGAGGAGGTGCCGCGTCGCCTGCAGGGCATTGCCCGCGACGAGCAGCCCCAGCGGCGCCCGCTCGCCCGGACTCGGCATCGCCCGGGCGACGTTCAGCTCGAGGCGACGCGCGAGCCTCATCAGATCGAGCGGCTCGCCCGGACGCGGTCCCCGCCGGACCCGCCGACCTGCCGCGGCGGCGTCGAGCCGATCGACCACGCGGTTCGGTCGCGCCTCGAGCGTGTCGAGCGAGCGGAGCCGCCCGACGTCGACGCAGATCGCGGTCGGTCGAGCGGACGCCCGCGAGAGCCGCAGGGCGATCTCGACCGAGTCGCGGAGGGACTCGAGGTCGTGCGGCTCGAGGCACGCGGCGCCGAGGCTCGTCGTCAGCGCCCGCGGCGACGCCGCCGGCGCGAGCTCGGGGTTGTCCTCGACGAGGAGCGCGAGCGCCCCGCCGCTCGGGAGCGCCGCGAGCGCCTGCAGCGCCGGCATCGCGTAGAAGAGCTGGTCGTTGGTGAGGAGCAGCACCGCCGCCCGCCCGGCGGAGGCGACCCGACCCGCGAGCGACACCGCCCGCGCCGCGTCCACCACCGAGACGCACTCGCAGGCGTGGCGGGCAAGCAGCGCCTCGACCGCGGGCTCCGCCGCCCGGCGGAGGAGCGCCAGGAACGGCGGGCGGGCCGAGCCCACGAGGCGCGAGACCGCCACCTCGCTCTCGAGCACTCCCTTCAGGATCGCGTCGCAGGCGGTGTAGAGGTCGCGTCCCTCCGCGCGGGCGAGGGCGCCGCCGGCGCGGCGGAGGGCTGCGTCATCCGACGTCGTCACGCCGCGATTGTACGAGTCGCCGTCGCCGCACCGGCTCAGAGCCGCCCGGCGAGGACCTGCGCGATCGCCTCGGCGACGCCGTCGCGGTCATGCCGGGCGGTCCGCGCCTTCGCGACCGCCAGCACGCGGGGATCCGCGTTCGCCATCGCGATGCCGACCCCCGCGTGCGCGATCATGCCGAGGTCGTTCGCCCCATCGCCGATCGCGACGACCTCCCCGGGATCGATCGACCACTCCCCGCAGAGCCGCAGGATCGCCGTCCACTTGTCGACGGTCGGCGCGAAGACCTCGACGAGCTCCGGCGGCGTCGCCCGGTGGTCGCCGGTGGGTCCCGCCGCCCAGTGATGGATCACCAGCCGCCGCCCGACCTCCTCGCGGAGCTGCGCGACCATCTCTCCCATCCGCTCGGGCCACAGGATCGTCCCCACCCGCACCGTGTCGCCGAGATGCGCCGCGTCGGGGACCTCGCGATGAAGCGCCGTCCGATGGCGGTACCGCTCGAGCCACCAGTGCATGGTGGGGTCGAGCTCCTCGCCGACGAGGAGGTAGTCCACGCCCGCCCCGTCCGGATCCTGCAGCAGCTGCGCCGGATGATCGTGGCGGAGGAAGGTCCGCGACGCGAGCGTCGCGAGCTCCGGATCGATCGCCGCCCGCCAGCGGGTGCGCCCGTCGAGGAAGCTCGAGATGATCGCGCCGCCGGCGCCGATCACCGCGTCCGCGTCGCCCATCGACCCGCGGAGCGCCTCGACCGCCTCGCGGCACTCGAGCCATGATCGCCCGGTCGCGATCACCACCCGGTGCCCCGCCTCGACCGCCGCGGCGACCGCCCGGACGTTCGCCGCCGACACGCCCCCGCCGGGCGAGAGGAGCGTCCCGTCGAGGTCGATCGCGATGAGGCGGCGGCGCATCGCCCGAGCGTAGCGGAGGATGCATCGACCGCGAGGCGTACACTCCGTTCGCCACGCCGCCTCGTCGGGTCGCCCCTGATGCAGCAGTCGGACTCCGGAGACTTCGAGCCCTCGTCCGCGGCGTCGCCGCATGATCTCGCGGCGCTGCTCGAGCCGACGCTCGTCGCCGCCTGCGGAGGTCGCCTCGGATCGATCGCGTGGTTCCGGACCGACTGGCAGCGCGGCGGCGCCGCGACCGGTCGCGCCGCATGGAAGGACGCCGACGGTCCGCCGCAGGTCGTCCTGAAGCTGCCGGTGCATCCTCGGGAGCTGCGCTGGCTCCGCCGGCTGCAGGCGGTCTCATCCCCCCACTTCCCCCGACTCCTCGCCGGCGGCGAGGAGCTCGGCGGCTACGACCTCGCGTGGGTCGTCCTCGAGCATCTGCCGCATGGTCCGCTCGCCCTCTCCTGGCAGCCGAGCTTCATCGAGCGCATCGCCCGCGCCGCCGCCGCCTTCGCCCACGCCGCCTCGCTCCACGCGGTCGATCCGCCCCGCGCGGAGGAGCCGTGGGCTCCGCTCCTCGAGCGGGCGCGATCGAGGCTCAAGGACCTGCGACCAGCGCACGCCAAGGAGTGGAACGACTCGCTCCGCGAGGTCGAGCGGGCGATCCCGACGCTCGAGCCGGAGTGGACCGCCCGGGCGCCGAGGGAGTGGGTCCACGGCGACCTGCATCCGGGCAACGCGATGACCCGCCGACCGCTCTCGGAGGAGGGCGAGGTCTGCCTCATCGACTTCGCCGAGGTCCATGCCGGGCACTGGACCGAGGATGCGGTCTATCTCGAGCGCCTCCACTGGACCCGCCCCGACCGGATCGCCGGGCACCCGCCGGTGAAGTCGATCGCCGCTGCCCGCCGGGCGATCGGGCTCTCGAACGGCTCCAACCATGCCCGCCTCGCCGCGATTCGGCGGCTCCTCATGGCGGCGACCGCGCCCGCCTTCTCGCGGTCGGAGGGTGGCGCCGCCCACCTTGAGGCGTGCCTTGGTCGGATCGGCGAGTCGCTGCGGATGCTCCACGCCCGCTGACCGCCCGAGGGAGCGTCCCTACACTGTCCGCCTTCCGCCCCACCCGGACCGCGCGGCGGTCCCTCCCGACGTCCCGTCCCGAGTGCCCCGCCCATGGACCGCAACAACCGCCTGACCCAGATCAAGGAGAGCGACCTCTCCGAGAGCCGGCTGAACGAGGAGTTCCTGACCTGGCTCAAGACGAAGGGTCTCAACTGGCTGCTGCTCGTCCTGATCCTCCTGCTCGGATGGCTCGGCTGGAACATCTGGCAGCAGCGCCGCCAGGAGTCCCGCGACGCGGCATGGACGGAGCTCGTCGCGGCGAACCTCCCCGTGAGCTACCTCGAGGTCGCGACGCGCCACGCCGGCATCGACGCGGTGCCGGTGCTCGCCCACCTCTCCGCGGGCGACCGCTACCTGAGCTCCGTGCAGAGCGGGGTGCGGTTCGACCGCACCACCGATCAGCCCGACTACCGCCTCGATCCCTCGAGCCGCACGGAGTTCCTCGACGCCGCCGACGCCTCCTATCGCAGCGCGATCGCGGCGGTCGAGTCGCTCGGACCCGATCCCAGCGGCACCCGCGCCCCGATGCTGATGTCGGCGTACTTCGGTCGCGCCGCGGTCGCGGAGTGCCGCGGCGAACTCGACGCGGCGAAGGCGTTCCTCGAGAAGGGTCGGGAGATCGCCGGGGATCGCTTCCCGGCGGTGGTCGCGTGGAGCAACCGCCGGATCGAGGAGCTGCCGGGACTCGCGACCGCCGCGGCGATCCCCTCGCAGGCGTCGCTGCCGGCGCGGGAGACGCTGACGCCGCTCTCGCCCGCGATCGCGGATGACCTCCTGCGCGACCTGATGAGTCCCCCGACGCCGCCCGCGGCGCCCGAGGGCGCGACGGCGCCCGCCGCCGAGTCGCCCGCGAGCGAAGCCCCCGCCGCCCCCCCGACTCCGGACCCCGCGGCGCCCGCGCCCGAGGCTCCCGCGTCGCCTTCGGAGCCTGACGCTCCGGCGACGCCGCCTGGCGCGTGAGCGGGGTGACGAGCGACGAGGACGACCGTCCGACCGAGCCGAGCGGTCCGCTCGTCGGCGCCGGCGGCAAGGTCGATCGCGACGCGCTCCTCGCGCTCCATGAGGCGATCGCCGAGGGTGATGCCGCCGAGGACGCGATCACCGCGCGGTTCCGCGTCGGCGCCGGCATCGAGAAGCGGCTCGACCTCTACCTCACCGACCGCATTCCCTTCCTGAGCCGCACCGCGCTGCAGCGGCTGATCGCCGAGGGCGCCGTCACGGTGAACGGTCGCGCCGCGAAGGCGAGCACCAAGCTGCGGGCGGAGGACGAGGTCGCGGCGGTGCTGCCCCCGCCGCCCACCAAGGAGATGCCGGCGGAGGAGATCCCCCTCGACATCCTGTTCGAGGACGAGCACCTCGTCATCCTCGACAAGCAGCCGAACCTGATCGTCCATCCGGCGCGAGGCAACAAGCGCGGGACGCTCCTCAACGGGCTCGTCTGGCACTTCCAGCACTCCGGCGGCGGGCTCAGCAGCGTCGGCGAGGACGCCGCGCGACCGGGCGTCGTGCACCGTCTCGATCGGTTCACCTCGGGAGTGATGGCGGTCGCGAAGAGCGACCTCGCCCACTGGCGGCTCGCCAAGCAGTTCGAGCAGCGCCGCGTGCAGAAGCGCTACCTCGCCCTCGTGCAGGGAAACCCCGAGCCCTCCGCCGACGTCATCGACATGCCGCTCGGGAAGCATCCCACGCAGCGCGAGAAGTACGCGGTGCGGCACGACTCGCTCGGGAAGTCCGCGGTCACGCTCTACCGCACGATCGCGTCGTGGCGGGGCTTCGCGCTGCTCGAGCTCGACCTGCGGACGGGGCGGACGCACCAGATCCGCGTCCACCTCTCCCATCGCGGCTATCCGATCGTGGGCGACGACATGTACGGCGGGCGTCACCTCCTCGTCGGCGATCTTCCGGCGTCCTCCCGCCTGCCCGGCGACGACCTGACCCGACCGATCCTCGCCCGGCAGGCGCTGCACGCGGCGTACCTCGCCTTCGAGCACCCGATCACCGCCGAGCCCTGCGTCTTCCAGGCGCCGCTTCGACCGGACATGCGCGAGGCGATCGAGAGGCTCCGCCGCGCCGCCGACGCGGAGGGCGCCGGCTGGGGCACCTTCCGCTGGACCGGATGCCTCGTCTCCCCGGAGGCGGCAGGACTTCCACGCGGGTGAGGCGCCGGGTCAGCGCAGCTTGATCGAGGCGAGCGCGAGCATCGTCATCACGGTGGTGATCAGCCAGAAGCGGGTCACCACCTGCTGCTCGCTCCAGCCGCCGAGCTGGAAGTGATGGTGGATCGGAGCGCAGCGGAAGATGCGGCGTCCCTTGGTCCACTTGAAGAAGCCGACCTGCATCACCACGCTCGCGAGCTCCAGCACGAAGACGATGCCGACGAGGAGCATCAGCACCTCCTGGCGAAGCGCGAGCGAGACGAAGCCCAGCATCCCGCCGAGGGGAAGCGAGCCGGTGTCGCCCATGAAGACCTGCGCGGGCTTCGTGTTGAACCACAGGAACCCGAGGCAGCCTCCCGCCATCGCCGCGGAGACGACCATCAGCTCGCCGGCGCCTGGAATGTGCGGCACGAGCAGGTAGTAGGACGCCCGGGAGGAGCCGGCGATGAACCCAAGGACCATCAGGGCGATCGCGGAGACCGCCAGCGACCCGCCGGCGAGACCATCCATTCCGTCGGTGAGGTTCACCGCGTTCGACCAGAAGGCGATCCAGATCGCCGCGAAGGGCACGAACACCCAGACGGGGATCGACCAGAGCCCGGGGGAGACCGGCGGCGCCTGCAGCATCGCCTCGGAGGACGCGATCGGCTCGAAGGTCCGCTGGAAGGGAAGGTTCACGACGAGCATCTCGGGCGCCGTCGCGACGAGCTGGCGGTGCAGGAAGTAGCCGACGACCAGCCCGAGCCCGAGCTGGAAGAGGAGCTTCTCCCACGCGACCAAGCCATCGCGCGAGCCGGGCTGGCGTCGCGACGCATGCAGCTTCGCCCAATCATCCACCGCGCCGAGGACCGCGAGCCACGCGACGACCGCGATCGAGAGCTGCACGAGGCGGCTTTGGAGGTCCGCGAAGAGGAGGATCGAGAGGAGGATCGCCCCGCAGAGGAAGAGCCCGCCCATGGTCGGCGTCCCGCTCTTCCCCTTCATGATCTCGTTGAGGTCGGCGCGGTGGAACTCCGGCTGGTCCCCCACCTTCTGCCGACGCAGCCAGCGGATGCTGCCCGGACCGATCGCGAGGACGAGGACGAACGCGCCGAGCGTCGCCGCGAAGGCGCGGAACTCGAGCTGGAAGACCACCTGGACGAGCCAGAGCAGTCCCCAGTCGGCAAGCTGATTCTGGAGGCTGTCGACGAGGTTGTAGAGCATCGCCGCGGACAATCGAGGGAACGGTCGTCATCGACCGTTCGCGTCTCGACGGGTCAATCCCGAGCGACCGCCGCGGCGGCTGGCGTGACGAGCTCGACCTCGGGCGGCGAGGTCGGCATCTGGTCGGGTGGCGCGAGCCATCCGCCGATCCGGTCGAGCCCGATCCCGCGGGACGCCTTGAGCAGGATGGTCGTCCCCGCCGGCAGCTCGCGGCGGAGCGACGCGGCGATCTCCGGCGCCGCGGCGGCGTGGTGCTCGACCGGGCACTCGACGAGTCCCGCGCACTCCCGCGCCGCATGGGCGGAGAGCGGTCCCACGAGCACCACCCGGCGGAGGTCGATCCGGCGGGCGAGCGATCCGACGAGCCGCCCGAGCCGGCGGTGCGCCTCCGGTCCAAGCGGTCCGAGCTCGAGCATGTCGCCGAGCACGACCGCCGCCGGACCGCGACCGACCCGCTCGACGAGCGTCTCGAGCGCCGCGCTCATCGAGTCCGGGTTCGCGTTGTATGCGTCGTCGAGGACCCGAAGCGCCCCGACGGTGCGCACCTCGAGGCGGCGGTCGGTCGCCTCGACCGACTCGAGCGCCCGGGCGACCGGCTCGAAGGGGATTCCCAGCCGGTCCGCGACCGCGACCGCCGCGAGGGCGTTGAGGGCGTTGTGGGTGCCGTCGAGGCGGAGCCGCAGGCGACGACCATCCGCGAGCGAGACGACCTGCCCCTCGCCCTCGACGCGCCGGTCGGTCATCCGCACGTCGGCGCCCGCGCGGTCGCCGAAGCGGATCACGCCGCCGAGCCGACCGCGCCGGCTCGCCACGGCGCTCTCGAGGAGCCCGCCATCGGCGCGGATCACCGCGATCGCCGGCGAGGCGAGGCGGTCGAGGAGCGAGCTCTTCTCCGCCGCCACGCCCTCGAGGGATCCGAGCTCCTCAAGGTGCGCGTGCCCGACCATGGTGATCACGCCAACGTGCGGTCGCACCACCTCGGCGAGCATCGCGATCTCGCCCGGTCGATTCGTGCCCACCTCGACCACGACGTAGTCGTCGGAGCCCGCCGCCGCGAGGAGCGTCAGCGGCACGCCGAGGTCGTTGTTGAAGCTCTTGGGGGACGCGCTGCCGCGAAGCCGCGTCGAGAGCGCCGCGTGGATCAGGCGCTTCGTGGTGGTCTTGCCGCAGGAGCCGGTCACCGCGATCACGCGCCCCGGGAACGCCGCCCGCCAGGCGCGGGCAAGCCGGGTGAGGGCACGCCGCGCGTCGTCCACCGCGAGGACCGGCACGCGGAGCGAGGGGACCTTGCCAGACTCGAGCGCCGCCGCCTCGACGATCACCATCGCGGCGCCCGCCTCGACCGCCGCGCCGACGAACCCATGACCGTCGTGACGGTCGCCGCGCACCGCGAGGAACGCTCGTCCCGCGAGGTCCTCGCGCGAGTCGATGCCGACGCCGCGCAGCGTCCGAGCCCCGCCCTCCGCGGTGGGCGGGGCGTGCCAGCGACCACCGCTCGCCTCGGCGATCGAGGCGGGGGTCAGTCTCGGACCGCCGTACTCGCCGTACTCGCCGCCCTCGCCGCCCTCGCCGCCGCCCATCTCCTGCGTGCTTCCCATGCCGAGCCTCCTGCTCCGCGGCGGTGGTCCGCCGTCGCCTCGATCACGCCAGCACCGCCTCCTGCATCGCACCCGCGCCCCGCCGCGCGATCGCCGCCGCCGCGACGCGGCGGTCGTCGAAGTCGCGCTTCTCGCGCCCCACGATCTGGTAGTCCTCGTGCCCCTTGCCCGCGATGAGCACGACGTCGCCCTCGCGGGCATGCTCGATCGCGAGCTCGATCGCCCGCGCCCGATCGACCTCCCGCCGCACGCCGGCTCGTCCCTTCGGCAGGCCCGCCGCGATCTCGTCGAGGATCGCCTCGGGGTCCTCGGTGCGGGGATTGTCCGAGGTGATCACGACCTCGTCGGCAAGCTCCGCGGCGACCGCCGCCATGCGCGGACGCTTGGTGCGGTCGCGGTCGCCGCCGCATCCGAAGACCGCGACGAGCCGGGAGCCCGGCGCGAGCAGCGGACGAAGTGCCGAGAGCGCATTGCGGAGCGCGTCGTCGGTGTGGGCATAGTCGACGAGGACGGTGAAGCGCCCGCCCGGCACCGGGACCGGCTCGAATCGCCCCGGCGGCGCCTTCGCCGACGCGACCGCCGCGAGGATCGCCGCGAAGGGGACGCCGAGCGATCCCGCGACGCTGATCGCCGCGAGCACGTTCTCCACGTTGTGCCGACCGACGAGGGGCACGCGGAGCGTCGACTCGCCCCACGGCGTCTCGAGGAGGATCTCGGTGCCCGAGGGCGTCATCGCCCCGAGCCGGGCCCGCACGGCCGAGCGCGCCGCGACCGCCTCCGTCGCGCCGCCCGTTCCCCACGCCGCGAAGCCGAGGACCGGCGCCGCGATCCCCGCGACCATGAACTCCGCCATCGGGTCGCCGAGGTTGACGATCGCGAGCCCCGAGGAATCCAGGGCGAGGAAGAGCCGCCGCTTCGCCGCGGCATACGCCTCCATCGAGCCGTGGTAGTCGAGGTGGTCGCCGGTGAGGTTCGTGAAGACCGCCCGGCGGAAGCGAACTCCCGCGACGCGACCTTGGTCGAGCGCGTGGCTCGAGACCTCGATCGACGCGGCGGTGCAACCGTGCGAGACCATCCGGGCGAGCGTGTCCTGGAGCTCGATCGCGCCGGGAGTCGTCAGGCTCGATGGCGCCCGCGTCGCGCCATCGTCGGTGATCACCGTGCCCATGAGCCCGGTGCGCCGACCCGCCGCCGAGAGGATCTGCGCGGTCAGGAACGCGACCGTCGTCTTCCCGTTGGTGCCGGTCACGCCGATCAGGTCGAGGCGCTCGCTGGGACGGCGGAAGAACCGTGCCGCGACCTCGCCGAGCACCGCGGGCATCGCCGCGACCTCCGCCTCGCCGACGGCGACGACCCGGTCGCCCGCGAGGGCGCCGGGCGCGACGCCCGGCGGACCGATCACCGCGACGGCGCCGCGGTCGATCGCGTCGCGCACGTGCCGCGCGCCATCGTCGCGCGGACCTGGTCGCGCGACGAAGAGCTCACCTGGTCGGACGAGGCGCGAGTCATCCGACAGACCACGGACGACTGGATCGATCCACGGCGGGCTCGCGACCCGGACGAGCCCGGTCGCGAGATGGCTGAAGAACACGGTGATGGTTCCGGGCGGGGCGGCGGGGACGGCGGGATGTGATAGCGGATCCGCCGCCCTCCGTGGGCGTGGATTCCGAGTCGGCGCGTCGTCAATCGCGAATCGCCTCGCGCGGCAGGATGAGCATCGCGTCGCCGTAGCTGAAGAACCGGTAGCCCTCCGACGCCGCGAGGGCGTAGATCGACTTGAGCCGGTCGAGCCCGATGAGCGCCGCGACGAGCGCGACGAGGGTGGACTTCGGGAGGTGGAAGTTCGTCAACAGGAGGTCGCACCGCCGGATCGGCGTGCCCGGAGCGACGAGGAGGTCGGTCCGAGCCTCGATCCCCCGACCGGTCGCCGCCAACGCCTCGAGATCCTCCGGCAGCGACTCGAGCGTCCGGACGCTCGTCGATCCGACCGCGAGGGTCCGCGCCTCGCCCTTCCGCCGCCTTGCCTCATGGGCGATGAGCCTCGCGAGGTCCGCCGGTGCCACCCGGAATCCCTCCCGATCCATCCGGTGATCCTCGAGGCGCTCGGTCTCCACGCTTCGGAAGGTCCCGGGACCGACCTGCAGCTCGACCTCGAGCCGCTCGACGCCGACGTCTCGGATGCGCCGGAGGAGGTCGGGCGTGAAGTGAAGTCCCGCCGTCGGCGCCGCGACCGAGGGCGCCGCCCCGGCGTGGGCGTAGACGGTCTGGTAGCGGTCGCGGTCGAGGGCGTCCTCCTGATCGAGCACCTCGGTCGAGTCGCCCCGCTCCCGCCTCGCCCGCAGGATGTAGGGAGGAAGCGGCGTGCGACCGGCGAGGCGCAAGATCTCCGACTCGTCCCCGGACTCGTCGTCGGACTCGACACGGTCGCCCTCGAAGCGGAGGGACCACGCATCCCCCTCCCTCCCCTCGACCACGAGGCTCGCCCGGACCGCGCCGGCGGCGTCGAGGAGGTCGAGCCGCTCGCCGCTCGCGACCCGGCGACCGCCCTTGAGCATCGCCCGCCAGCGCCGCCCCCCGAGCGGCTCGAGGAGCAGACCCTCGAGCCTCCCGCCCGTCGCGCGGGCGAGGATCACCCGCCGCGGCTCGACCCGCGTCGCGTTCACGACCATGAGGTCGCCGGCACGGAGGTACTCGGGCAGGTCGCGGACCCGCCGGTGCTCGACCCGGTCCGGATGCACCACCATCAGCCGCGCCGAGTCGCGCGGGGTCGCCGGCTCGGTGGCGATCAGGCGTGGATCGAGCGGGTAGTCGAGATCGTCGCGGCGCACGGACGCGGGTCCTGCAGGAAGAAGTTCCGATCAGACGGTGGTCGCGCCCGTCCGGCGGCGACGCGGCGCCGGTCGCCACGGCTCGAGCTCGACCGGCACCTCGCGGATCCCCCGCCGAAGCGCCTTCGCGAGGGCGTGGCGGAGCGACGCATCGCGCCGACGCAGGACCAGCGGCGAGGGTGGCAACCCCGCCGCCTCCATGCACTCGATCGCCCAGCGCCAGGCGTGGAACTCCTCGAGGCACCGGGGCGAGACCCTCCCGACGCCGATCGAGTGATGCGCCACCTCATGCAGGAACACCGCGCAGGAGACCGGACCCTTTGGATAGGGCGCCTCGATCCACCGCTCGACCGCGCGACCGCGGCGGCGGACCTCCCACGCGACGCCGGAGGTCCCCGACCGCCATCGCCTGACCCGAAGCCCATGCGCCTCGACCATCCAATGCGCGAGCGCCTGATAGCGCGCGCCGATCGTCTCGAGGCGGCGCAGCGACTCCGGAACGAGGGGGGACGCCTCCGCGCCGCGACCAAGCGGCATCATCGTCGACGTCGGCTCGACCACCGGCGTCGCCGATGACCTCGCCCGACGACGGCGGACCGGCGATCGCCCGGACGCGGGCACGGGCGTCGCGCGGACCGCAGGCGGCGGCTCGAGTCCCGCAAGCATCCGGCGGATCCGGGCGAACCACTCGGCGGCGGTGGTGGGAAGGCTCATGAGGAGACGCTCATGGCGACTCGACCCTCGTGCCCGAGGCGACGGCGTGACCGCGACGCCACTCCTCCCAGCTCATCACCCGACCGCCCGCCGGCTGGACCTCGAGCGGGTGAAGCCACCCGCGGGCGCAGCGGAGAAGCCCCGGCTCGACGAGCGTCCCGGGCGCGACCTTCGACGCATCGACCTCTGCCAGCGCCGCGACCTCGACCTCCTCGACCGCCTCGACGCGGACGAGCCGCAGCGTCCGGCCGTCGATCCGGATCGTGCAGCCGGGGCGCGGACTCAGCCCGTGGATCCATCCGCGGAGGTGCTCGGCGTCGCGCGAGAAGTCGACCCACGCGTCCTCGCGGGAGATCTTCGGCGCCCTCGTCGCGAGGCGCTCCTCCTGCGCCTCCGCGCGGACCTCGCCCGCGCGGAAGCGGCGCAGCACGCGGAGCACCGCCTCCGGACCGAGCGCCGCGAGGCGGTCGTGGAGCTCCCCCGCGGTCTCCCGCGGATCGATCGCGACCTCCACGCGGTCGTGCACCGCGCCGGCGTCCATGCGCTCGGCGAGCGAGATCACGCTGAGACCCGTGGTGCGCTCGCCTCCCATCAGCGCCCGCTGGATCGGGGCGGCGCCTCGGTACTTGGGAAGGAGCGACGCATGCAGGTTGATCGAGAACGCCGCGTCGCGCACCGCGGGTCCGAGCTTCTGCCCGAACGCGATCACGACGAGCGCCGAGGGCGCCGCCGCGCGGATCGCCTCGAGCGACGCCGGCGCGTTGACGTCCTCGGTCGCGTGACGGGCAAGTCCCGACCGCGCCGCGACCTCGGCGATCGGGGTCGGCGTGGGCTGCTGACCGCGACCCGCCGGGCGGTCCGGCGGCGTGACCACCAGCACCACCTCGAGGTCCTTCGAGTCGCGGATCGCCTCGAGCGTGGGGACGCCGAAGGCGCCGGAGCCCGCGAAGACCACCCGCGTGCGGTCGATCGAGATCACCGATCAGCCTCCCGCGTGCGCCTGCTCGAGCTCCTTGATCGCCTTCCGGTTGGAGAGGCGGTCGATCGACCGCATCCGATCGACGATGAGCACCCCGTCGAGATGATCCATCTCGTGCTGCCAGACCCGCGCGGCGAACTCCGCCGATTGCAGGGTGAACGCTCGCCCCTCGAGGTCGAAGGCGGTGATCGAGAGCTCGGGGGAGCGGGCGACCTGTCCCTCGATGTCCGGAAGGCTGAGGCAGCCCTCGGCGGCGAGGGAGATCTCCCCGGCAAAGTCATGGAGCCTCGGGTTCACGAAGACCCGCGGCTCCTCCTCCGAATCGTCGCCCACCGCGAGGAAGACCCGCACCGCCTCGCCCGCCTGCGGCGCCGCGATGCCCGCGCCTCGGTGGATCCGCATCAACTCGCGCATGTCGGCGACGAGGTCGCGGAGCCAGCCATCGAACGCCTCGATCGGTCGCGCCCGCCGACGAAGCACGGGATCCGGATAGAGGACGAGCGAGCGACCGGGCGTTCGGCGGGGCTCGGAGACGGACGGGGTCATCGGTCGAATGCTACGCGGTCGCGCCCGGTCCTCTCGCCGCCGGGAGGTCGATTCCCGGACTTGCTTCGACGTCCCCTCCGCTCAAGACCGCGGATGACCGACGCTCACGCCCATCGACCTGCTAGCATCGAACGCTTTCCTTGCCTCGAACAGCCGCACGGCTGGTCGATGTGATCCGCGGGCTCGGGCGGACCCTTCGACGGCGACGGGTCCACAGGAACGGACCGCGTTGGTTGATCGTGTCGGACGGATCCCGCCCCTCGGACCCATCAAGGACGCGACGGAGACGCACGGTTGGCACTCTTTGGCTTCAAGAAGGGCGGCTCGGGCAGCGGTGAACCAGCGCCGGATCAGGGCGGGTTCAAGCCGGACCCCGAGAAGGCCCGCAAGTGGCTCGACCATGGTCGCAGCCTCGTGGCGAGCTCGAACTTCGAGTACGCCCTGACCTGCTTCGCGAGCGCCGCGAAGCTCGACCCGGCGAACCTGGCGATCCACGAGGCGATGCTCGACGCGGCGCGGCGATTCCTCGCCGCGGGAGGAAAGCCCGCGTCCGGCAAGGACCTCAAGCAGATCGAGGGCCCCGGACCGGTCGATCGCTTCGCGGTCGCCGAGTTCACCTGGATGCGGGACATCAACAACCTCGCCGCGGCGATGAAGCTGCTCGAGGCGTCGGCGAAGGCGAACCAGGAGGCGTTCGGCGCCTGGCTTGCCCCGAAGGTCATGAACATGCTGCGGGCGCAGAAGAAGCCCACCAAGGCGATGTTCGTGCAGGCGAAGGACCGCTTCGCGGAGGTCGGGGCGTGGAACGAGGCGTTCCTCGCGGGCGAGGAGGCGGTGCGGCTCGATCCCACCGACAGCCTCCTCATCGCGGAGCTCAAGCAGCTCACCGCGCAGCGGGCGATCACCCAGGGCGGCTACGCCGACGCCGCCAAGCAGCCCGACGGCGGCTTCCGCGCCATGGTGAAGGACCTCGACAAGCAGCGGCAGCTCGAGGCGGCGGAGTCGATCTCCGGCGTCGCCGACTCGGCGCAGCTCGCGATGCAGAAGGCGCGGCAGGACCTCGAGGCGAATGCGTCCTCCCCGGAGGCGGTCTCGAAGCTCGGGCAGCTCCTGCGGCGTGCCGGCACCCCGGAGTCCGAGGAGGAGGCGAGGCAGGTCTACCTCGCGGGCTTCGAGCGGCTCGGCGAGTACCGCTTCAAGGCGCTCGCCGCGGACATCGACCTCGGTCGCCTGCGGCGTTCGGTCCGCGACGCCGAGGAGGCGCTCGCGAAGGCGCCCGGCGACGCGGCAAAGCAGAAGCTCGCGGCGGCGCGGCAGGCGCTCCTCGAGCGCGAGCAGCTCGAGTTCGAGGAGCGGGTCGCGAAGTACCCCACCGATCGCCGCCTCAAGCTCGACCTCGGTCGCGTGCTGATCCAGCTCGGTCGCCACGAGGACGCGATGGCGTGCTTCCAGGAGTGCAAGGACGAGCCGAAGTTCCGCGTCGAGAGTGCCCACATGCTCGGGACCTGCTTCGCCCGCAGCGGCTGGCATCCCGAGGCGATCAGCGAGTACCGGGAGGCGCTCGAGCACATCGACGCCACCGAGCGGGAGCGCGAGCTTCCGCTCCGCTACGACCTCATGCTCTCGCTGATCGAGCTCGCCAAGGGCGAGCGGAGCGTGCAGCACGCCCGCGAGGCGGCGGAGATCTGCTCGCAGATCCTCCGCAAGGACATCTCCTTCCGCGACATCCGCGACCGCCGCAAGGAGATCGACGCGGTGATCAAGGAGATCTCCGGCGGAGGCTGATCCGCCGCGCCGACGATGACTCTCCGCACCGCGATCGGCGTCATCCCCGCCCGGCTCGCCTCGGTCCGGTTCCCGAACAAGCCCCTCGCGAGCGAGACGGGACTTCCCCTCGTCGTGCACGTCCTCCGCCAGGCGGAGCGGGCGACCCGACTCTCCCGCGTGGTGGTGGCGGCGCCGGACGAGGCGATCCTCGAGGCGGTGCGGCGGCACGGCGGCGAGGCGGTCGCGACGAGCCTCGACCACCCCAACGGCACCTCCCGCATCGCCGAGGCGATCGAGCGCGTCGATCCCGCCGGAGGAGGCGACTCGATCATCGTGAACATCCAGGGCGACGAGCCGCTGGTCGATCCGGCGCACGTCGACCTCGCGGTCGAGCGGCTCGCGCAGGATCCCGGCGCCGGAATCTCCACCCTGGTTGCTCCCTTCGCGCCCGGCGAGGATCCGACGAACCCCAACGTGGTCAAGGCGGTGGTGGCGGCGTCGGGACGGGCGCTCTACTTCAGCCGCGCGTGCGTCCCCTTCCACCGCGACGCCGCCGATCCCCCGCCAAGGCGGTTCCGGCACCTCGGGCTCTACGCCTACCGGCGGGAGGCGCTTCTCCGCCTCGCGTCGCTCCCGGAGTCCGCCCTCGAGCGCGCCGAGCGCCTCGAGCAGCTGCGGGCGCTCGAGCATGGGATCGCGATCTCGGTGGGCATCGTCGACCGCGCCGAGGGGGGGATCGACACCCCCGAGCAGTACGCCGAGTTCGTCCGCCGCGTCGGTCGCGCCTGAACGGGAGGCGGCATCCTCGAGGGACCGCGCCCGCTCCCGCGCGGTATCCTCCGACATGCCCTCTGAACCTTCGGTGCGACCCGACGATGGAGCCGAGGAGGAGTTCCTCGCACGCTTCGCCCGCTCGGATGGTCCTACCGAGTGGTACAGCCCGGTCCCGCCGGGCTACCGCAAGGGTCGCACCAAGTTCGTCGCCGTCATCGGCACGGTAATGAGCGGGCTCGGCAAGGGCATCTTCAGCTCCTCGCTCGCGAAGTTGATCCAGGACAAGGGTCTCCTCGTCACGCCCCTCAAGATGGAGGGGTACCTCAACATCGACTCCGGGACCCTGAATCCCTACCGCCACGGCGAGGTGTTCGTCCTCGACGACGGGCTCGAGACCGACATGGACCTCGGGACCTACGAGCGGATCCTCGACCAGGACCTCTCGCGGCGGAACTACCTCACCGCCGGGCAGATCTACACCGAGGTCCTCGAGCGCGAGCGGCGCGGCGGCTACCTCGGGCGCGACGTGCAGATGATCCCGCACGTCACCGGGGCGGTGAAGCTGAAGCTGCGCGAGCTCGCGGTGAACGGGATCGGCGACGGTCGTCCGGCGGACGTCGTCTTCGTCGAGGTCGGCGGCACCGCGGGCGACTACGAGAACGGCTTCTACATCGAGGCGCTCCGCGAGCTCGCCTTCGAGGAGGGACCGGAGTCCACCTGCTTCGTCGCGCTCACCTACATCCTCGAGCCGAGCATCCTCGGCGAGCAGAAGTCGAAGGCGGCGCAGCTCGGCATCAAGCGGCTGATGGAGGCGGGCGTGCAGCCGCAGATCGTCGCCTGCCGCGCGAAGAACCCCGTCACCACCACGGTGATGGAGAAGATCTCGATGTTCTCGAACGTCCCGATGCGCCGCATCTTCTCGATGCACGACCGGGAGTCGATCTACACCATCCCCGACGCGATGCGCCAGGGCGGGCTCGACCGGGAGATCCTCTCGATCCTCGACCTGCATGACCGCGTCGACCAGGCGAACGAGGATCGCGCCCGCGTGCGGTGGAGCGAGTTCAGCGCCCGCCTCGCGGCGCCGCGCCCGAGGCGGATCACCCTCGCGATCACCGGGAAGTACGCCTCGCTCCGCGACGCCTACGCCTCGATCGACAAGGCGGTCGAGCACTGCGGCATCCAGCTTGGCGCCGAGGTCGACGTGCGATGGCTCGAGACCTCCGAGATCCGGTCGAGCCGCGACGCGGAGGTCGCCCTCGAGGGCGCGCAGGCGATCATCGTCCCGGGCGGCTTCGGGACCCGCGGGATCGAGGGCAAGATCCTCTGCGTCGAGCACGCCCGCACCCGCGGCATTCCGTTCCTAGGGATCTGCCTCGGCTTCCAGGTGGCGGTGATCGAGTTCGCCCGCCACGTGCTCGGGCTCGAGAAGGCGCACAGCACCGAGTTCGACCCGCGCACGCCGCATCCGGTGATCTCCGAGCTCCCCGAGCAGAAGAAGCTCGAGGGGATCATGGGCGGCACGATGCGGCTCGGCGGTCAGGACGTCGACCTCGAGCCGGGCTCGCTCGTGAGCTTCCTCTACGGCGGACGGAGCCGCGTCCGCGAGCGGTTCCGCCACCGCTACGAGGTGGAGCCTCGCTTCATCGAGCAGATTCAGGCGGCGGGGCTCCGCTTCACCGGTCGCCATCCGAGCCAGCCCATCATGCAGGCGTTCGAGCTGCCCGCGGCGATGCACCCTTCCTTCGTGGGCACGCAGTTCCACCCGGAGCTCACCAGCCGACCGCTCTCGCCGCAGCCTCTCTTCATGGGACTGCTCTCCGCGGCGCTTGCCCAGGCGAACCCCGGCGTGGATCCCGGTCCCGCGGCGCGGCGGTTCCTCCGACCGCACGCGGTCGCGGTCGGCGGGGTCCGCGGGTAGCGCGGAGGACGCTTCACGCATGCGTGACGCAGAGGGTGCACGGCGCGCGCCTCGCACACACGAAGCACGCCTCGTCGGCGATGGTTGCTCATCGAGATCATTGTCAGGAAGGGAGCACGGCACGTGGACCACTCCCCTCAAGGCCGTCGAGCGAGTCGAGCGGGCTGCGGACCCGCAGAACTCCGCGCGCGGCCTGTTCGACGACATGGGTGTAGATCATCGTCGTCTCGACATGGGAGTGGCCAAGCAGCGTCTGAATCGTGCGAATGTCGTAGCCGTCCTCGAGAAGATGCGTCGCGAAGGAGTGCCGGAAGACATGGCTCGTCACCCGCCGCGTGATGCCTGCAGCCCGAGCCGCCGCCGTCACCGCCTTCTGCACGGTCGACTCGTGGATGTGCCACCGGCCCCGACGGTCCGACACGGGGTCGACGCTCAGGTCAGCCGCGGCGAACAGGTACTGCCACGCGAGGCTCCACGCGGCCCGGGGCGACTTCCGCTCGAAGGCGAACGGAAGCTCGACCCAGCCTTCTCCGGCCTCGATGTCCGCGGCGTGCCGAATGCGGCGGGCATCGATGATCGCCCGAAGCGGGTCGACGAGCCGCTCGGGCAGAGGAGTCACGCGATCCTTGTCGCCCTTGCCGCGTCGGACCGTCAGCTGAAGGCGGTCGAGGTCGATGTCCATCACGCGAACCGAACACGCCTCGCCGACGCGCAGCCCGCCGCCGTACATGAGCTCGGCGAGCAGCCGGATCGGCGGCGGGATCTCGTTGATGACCAAGGAGACTTCGCGACGGCTCAGGACCGTCGGAAGCCGTCTCGAGGGGCGCGCCCGCACCGCGTGGAAGGAACCCGGGTCGATCTCGAGCACCTGCTTGTAGAGAAACACGATCGCGTTCAGCGCCTGATTCTGCGTGGCGGCGGCGACCTTCCGCTCGACGGCGAGATGCGACAGAAACGCCTCGACCTCCGCTGCGCCCATGGAACGCGGATGCCTCCATCCGTCGCTTCCTCGGTGAAAGCGCAGGAAGGCGATGATCCACATCCAATACGCCTTCTCGGTACGACGCGCGAGATGTCGACGGCGGACGACCGCAACGAACTGCTGGTGAAGCACAGAGGCCATCTCGCGCGACGTTACCGCCCGATCGGGGTGGTCCTGGCGGTCATGGCACATTCCCCGCGAAGTCGCGCCGAGCCTGTTCTGCGGAAGCACAGAACTGTCACCCCACGCGTTCTGCGGAAAGCGAAGATCGGGCGGCTACACGCGGTTCTTCACCCAGACGTCGCGCGCAAGGCACGCCGTTGGGGCCGCAGTGATGTACACTCCTGCGGTAAGTCCCATGTACGAGGAACCGTAGAATCAACTGTTCGTCGCATCACCGACTGACGGTTTGTTGACCACCCCATTTCTAGGAAAGAAAACCAATGACATCACACGACAAGCGACAAGCGGTGAAGGCCGCATTGATCTGGGAACTGTATTGGTTACCCGTCGAAATGATTTGCGTCGGAACGGGACTCTGGTTGTCGCTCAAACTCCAATGGATAACGCTCGGCAGTTTGTGGCTTCTCGCCTTCCTCGCCATCGATTTCGTCATCAGATTCCAACACTATTCGAAAGTCGCCCCAAAAATCCACGGCCCGCAGCTTGAACAGTAACTGCAGGCAACCAACGCATGATGTTGGCAACCGACCATACGTTCGGGCTGTCATCACAAAAACGTTCGAAGCACACTGAGACAGAACTGCGACGAACAACACAATGCACCCGAGCGGGCGAATCGGGCGTTTTCAAAATGGACAGTCTCTCGCGCCCGCCGGGTGATTGTGGACGTTCGGCGTTACATAGACCACGGAGAAATTCATGAAAAAAGTAACAATCAGTGACCAGCTTAGAACCAACTACGAGGACTACTACGAGGAGGGCGATTCCGAATGGCGTCGCCTAGGTGCCATTGGCAAGGTCGAAAACATCGTTTCGCTTTGTGGTGATCTTCCCCACAAATCTATACTCGAAATTGGGGCTGGAGAAGGTTCAATATTGAGGAGACTGTCAGAATTGAACTTTTGCGAAGAACTGTATGCTCTGGAGATTTCACCGACCGGAGTCGAAACGATAAAGAGCAAGAATATTCCTCGTCTAGTTGAGTGCAAGATTTTCGATGGATACCACATTCCGTACGACAACGACAGATTTAACATAGCAATCCTAAGTCACGTTGTCGAACATGTAGAACATCCTCGGCAACTGCTTTACGAGGCTTCCCGTGTCGCAAAATACCTATTCATCGAGGTACCTCTGGAGGACACCATCCGGTTACCACGCGACTTTAGGTTCGACAAAGTTGGGCACATAAACTTCTATTCTCCAAAGACAATTCGGCAATTAGTTCAATCCTGCAATTTACGTGTGCTTCATCAGATAGACACCAACCCTCCAAAGGGAACCTACACATTTCAAATGGGAAGCAAAGGGCTAATTCATTACTACATTAAGCAGGCGCTTTTAACAACGGTACCCAAGGTGGCAACAGGACTATTTACTTATCACGGGGCACTGGTTTGTGAAAAGGGAGCCCAATAGCATCCATTCGCCGAACCAGGCGCTACACCTGACCGCTATTCCGCTGCGCTCCATAGCGGCAGGTTAGCTTGGTCGTTAGACGGCAGCAGAAATGAGCACAGTCGAAGGAGAAGTAGTCGCCCGGCAGGCCACGAGCTTCGCCCTCCAGTTCGTCATGGACGACCTGACATGGCGGCTCGTGGGCTTCCGCCGCCGACCTCGCCGCGGTCCGTTCTTTGATCGGTTCGTCTCTTCGGAACGACTCGAGAGGGAGACCACCCTCACGCGGGAGTTTCTCTGGCTGGCATTGGCAGCCATGACTCGCTGGGTCTTTCACCGGTCCGCACAAGTCGAATCCCCCGCTTTGCTCCTTGGGCGGATTCTCGAGCTCTCCATCGACGGGCTCAGCGATCCGCTGTGGCCCGTCTTTCGGTTCAAGACCAGAGAGGAGGCTTTGTCCCTCACCTCCAATGCCATCGTCGCATACGTCGTGGCCAAGCCAGCAGACCAGGGTGCCGGAGTCTTCCATCACCGCATCTCGCCGATCCTAGATGACAGAGAGCACGGAGTGTGGCTCGCGCGTTCCGTAATGCTCTGCGCGGGCCCACAGTCGGTGTTATCTGGCGCCGGCCTAGCGCTTGATTCTGTCGTTGGGCCTGGGCAGATCGCAGCGCCTTCGCTATCCGATGAACGCCTCTATTCTCCGCTCGCCCAGAAACTACTCGCGGCGGTATCGAGCTAGCCCGTGCTGCCGTCTAACAAGCCGCTGAAGCTGACGGCCGCGGGCTTGAGCCAAGCGGGCGACTTCAGCCCGACACGCGGCGTGGTAGCATTGCGCGCGGCCGCAGCTTAGCGGCCATCCGTTATGCAGGAGAAACCATGAATACATTTTCGACGTCCGCTGTCACAACAAAGCCAACCGAGGATGTGCTTCAAGCGGCACTCATGACATTGACCAACAACGGATTCGCCATTGTCAAACGCGACGGCAAGTCGGTTGACCTGACTGGCCCCGGTCTAAACAGTACAAGACAAAATCCGTTGCTGGGTGCTTCGAGAGTTCACCTCGAACTTCATGGGCATGAACTGTCTCTTGACGCAGAACTCGATGGCGTCGAAACGATGCGAAGATTCTTGATGCGATTCCCATTCATGCTCGGACTTGGACTTGGATTGTTCTTCGGGGTTTTTGGCGGCATCGTGTTTGGTCGACAATTCGGTGTTGGCTTCGGTGTACCTTGGGCTCAAGGATTGACCTGGATGCTCTTTGCAATCGGCGGTGCAATGCTTCCCGTTATTCCTTCGCTTCTCCTTTCACCCATGATGTCCAAGATGATACGGACACGAACTCACAATGCATTGACGACACTCGTAAAAAACGCCGTCCAACTACCCAGAACTGCATAACAATGCCTTGCACGCCGAGCACGCGATCGGCTGTTTTCTACAGGGTGGCTTTACTCGCGCGTGCTGGGTGATGGCTAGCGTTAGGTGCCCCCATGAAGATAAGGAGCCATCTGTCCCTGGATCTCTCCAGCGCATTTCTACCCTTGCCCCGAGGAGGTGTAGTATGAGACACAAGCCCCAACACCTGCTGCCGTCCCTACCCCGCCGACGCGCGCTCCACGGGCGTTGGGCAGCGTGGTCGGTCTGGCCGCCTGGCAGCAGGGCTGGTAGCGGCGCAGCATCGCTACCGCGCAGCGCCGTGCACCCAGTGGGCAGATACAGAGAGGAGAAGCCAGCATGGCCACGATAGTCCATCAGGGGATCAAGCTCGCGTACGAGGATCGGGGCGCGGGTAAGCCAGCCTTCGTGTTCGTCCATGGGTGGACGTGCAATCGCACGTTCTTCGCGCCGCAGGCCGCGCACTTCGCCCGGCGGCACCGGGTCGTGTCTGTCGACCTGCGCGGGCATGGGGAGAGCGATAAGCCGCAGGGGGCGTATCCCCTCGCAGCCTACGCCGACGATCTCGCGTATCTGATCGAGCAATTGGGCCTTGGCCCAGTCGTGGCCGTCGGGCACAGTAGCGGGGGCATGACGGTCTTACAGCTGGCCGCTGCCCATCCCGACCGTGTCGCCGCTATCGTCATGGTGGACCCGGCCCCGTTTGTCTATCCACCCGAGCGGCGAGCCAGCATGGAGGCGATGGCGGCAGCCATCGAAGCCGGTAACCATGAGCCCCGCCGGCAGTTCATTGCGAACACGATGTTCCTGCCGACCTCCGACCGGAGGCTGGTCGAGGACGTGCTGGCCGTGATGCTAGCGGCGCCGAGCCATGTGGCTGCCAGTACCGCACGGGGGACCCTCGCGTTCGACGGCCCGGCTGTGGCGCACAATGTCAAGGTGCCGGCGCTCCATTTGGCGGCCACGCCGCCGCGCAATCCGCCCCATCTCATGTCACAGTGGCTGCCGACGGTTGTCAATGGCTGGACCGTTGGTGCGGGCCACTTCAGTCAGCTCGAAGTGCCTGACCAAGTGAATCTGATGATTGAGAGCTTCCTGCGCCATTACGTCTGAGCCGAGACCGCAGCGGCCGGGCACGGTGGAGCAGGGGACGGTGGTCGGGAAGACCGGCGTCCCTCTCAGAGCCTGCACCTAACAAACGCCTACAGCTGACGCCCTACAGATTACGCTCCGCTTCAGCTTTCGGGCGCGGCTGAGGCGCAGCGTTAGGCCGCACGAGGAGATCGCGTGGCAACAAAGGCTCAACAGACCGGAATGCGCGGCGTCTTCCTCGTCGCAGCCGAACTGTCGGCGCGCGGTCTCATTGTCTCGCCGACGTCGCGAGGGGCAGCGGGTGCGGATCTACTCGTCACTGACCACAATTGCGAGAACGCGTTCTCGATTCAGGTGAAGACGAACGCTAAGCCGGCATCTTTTTGGCTCGTCGGTGAACGCGGTGCCCGGCTCACTTCACGCAGCCATGTCTATGTCCTCGTCAACCTTCGCGACAAGGATGGGCGTCATGAGTTCTACGTTGTCCCATCAGCGATTGTCGCCGAGAAGACATTCGTTTCCGAGCGACCAAGGAGCACCTGGTTCGGCTTCAATAAGCGCGACGCTGAAGGATTTAGAGATGCCTGGCACATTGTCGGCGCCGATCCGACCAATGCGGCCTAACCACGGGCTCAAGGGGAGCGCCCAACAGCTACGCGGTTGGTGGTCCGCTGCACGGTTTCCTGAGACACCCATTTGGGACTCGAGGACCCAATGCACGGAACCATGAAGAAGCCACGACACAAGCACCCTTCGGCGGCACCGCGAGCGCGCAAGCGGGGCCGCCGAAGGCGATCGACAGGACAAGGGACGATGGTCCAGCCGCCGCAAGACCGAGGTCGTCCTCCGGCTCCTCCGCGGGGAGACCCTCGACGCACTCAGCCTGGAGCTCGGCGTCACCACCGGACGCCTCGCCGAATGGCGTGACGAGGCCCTCGCCGCCATGCAGGCCGGACTCCAGTCACGCGAGCCCGACCACCGCGACGGCTTCAT
>Ga0194131_10000399_pt1 | contig 72967 bp, 59 predicted proteins | sample TA2KigO120mmetaG_FD_148631 | JGI IMG/M metagenome (GOLD analysis project Ga0194131, IMG submission 148631) | Freshwater microbial communities from Lake Tanganyika, Tanzania - TA2015053 Kigoma Offshore 120m | ecosystem: Environmental > Aquatic > Freshwater > Lake | place: Tanzania: Lake... | reverse complement strand
GTGCACCGGATCGACGAAGTCGCGAGGATCGTTCCCGAGGTAGAGCGTCACGAGGACGACGTCCGGCTCGAGCGCGCGGCCGACGAAGGAGTAGACGAGGCGGTAGTCGGTGATCCCCGAGGCCGGCACGCCGAGGTTGTCGAGCTGGACCGCCTTCTTGCCGTCGCCGCGATCCCACGCGAGGACCAGAAGCGCCTCGGCGAGGGCGAGATAGGAGCGGGAGTACGGAACGGGCCCGTGGGTGAAGGAGTCGCCGAGCGCGACGACTCGCAGCGTTCCCGGGGGCACCTCCGCGGCAAACTCGCGATCGTGGAACCCGAGCGAGTTGCACGGGAACCCGTACCACGAGCGATTCGGAATCAGATGCTCGCGGTACGCGCGCTGGAACTCGGCGAACGTCTCCGGCTCGTTCCTCCGGGCGCCGTTCGGCTCGGCGAGCATGCGGACGCCGGGAAGGAAGCGCACGCCGATCCGTACGGTCGCTTCGGCCGCGACGAGTGCGAGCAGCATCGCGCCGAGGAAGCGCGAGATCCGCAGGCTCCGAGCGATCCACGCCGGCCGACCGTGATCGGTGCCGCGTGGCGCCCGAGCGCCGGGGCTCATGTCGGGCTCCGTTCGCGATCTCCGAGGACGAGCAGAGCGACCATCGCGACGAAGCCCGTGCAGAACCCGGCGACGAGCCAGGCACGCGGCGCACGGCCGCGCTGCGCCGCGAAGATGCGGCAGATGATCGCGTACGTGATCTGCATCGCGACGCCGGTCGTCACCGTGACGCGCGGCTCGAGCTCGGGCGCGACGAAGGCGAGACCCGTGAGCGTCCCGAGGATCATGGCCACCGTGTCCACCTTGACCGCCTCGCGGGGCGAACTGTAGTGGAAGACCAGCTCTGGATCGAGCACCGCGACGGCGCCGATCGCCCGTCGAGAAGGGCGCGAGGCAATGGGGAACCGCAAGACGCCGGACAGCCTGTGGCAGTGGTTGGTGGAGGCCGGCGAGGAGAAGGTCGGTCAGGTGGCCGACGAGGTTTTGTCCAATCCCCGCGTGACCGACGCTTTCGCCTCCGCTCTTCGGAGCGCCGCCCGCACCAAGGGTCAGGTCGACAAGAACGTCGAGCGGCTGCTCGGCGCGTTGAACCTCCCGACGCGCAGCGATTACGCGAAGCTGATGAGCAAGGTCGAGGCGCTCCAGGGAAGCCTCGTCAACTTGAACATCAAGATGGATCGGCTTCTCGCGGAGCGCCAAGCGACGCGAAAGCGCCCCGCGCCGCCGCGGCGAACGACGCCGCGCCCCGAGTAGTCTTCGCGTCGCGCGCGCGCGACCGGCGCTTCAGCCCCGGATGCGCCGTGCGGTCGCCGGCGCCGAGGCGAACCCGCGCGCGAGCTCGTCGATGCCTTCGAGCGTCGTCGGCGCCGGCGTCAACGCGGGGAGCTCGGCCCACAGGGGCTCGCGCCGTTCCTCGTCGGCGTTGCCGGAAGAGACCGAGGCGATCCCGCTCCGCAGCGCCTCGATCACCGCGCGCTGCGCGCGCTGCACGGCCGCGAGCTCGCGCGCGCTCGCGACGAGGTTCCGTGAGAGGGTCGCGGGCCAGCGCGCCGGCGGCGCAGGGGGCGCCTCCGCCGGGCGTCGGGACTCGGTCGCGGGCGTCGGCAGACGGAGGACGCGGTTCACGACGACGGCGTCGAGCTCGATCCCGAACTCGCTCACGTCGGCGGCGAACTGCACGGTGTCGCGCGCCGCGTGCGGATCGGCCGAGGCCATCAGCACGTAGCGGGTCGTGTCGTCGCGAAGGAGTGCGTGGATCGACTCGGCGCGCTCGCGGAAGGCGGGCGCGACCGACGCGAAGTCGCTCGCGAGCGCGGAGATGTCGCGCAAGAGCGTCATTCCGGTCACGCGTTCGAGCATGCCGAGCACTCCCGAGAGGACGCCGCGCGTGAAGCGCGACGTCGCGACGCCGAGGATCCGGATCGGCTCGCTCAGGTACTCGAGCGCGCGCGAGTTCAGGAGTGCCAGGATTCGATCCGGCGCGTCGAAGAGCTCGAGCGCGTGGCTCGCGGGCGGCGTGTCGACGACGATCAGATCGAAAGCCGGGTTCGCGACGACGTCGAGGAGCTGCTCGAGCGCCATGTACGCGTCGGAGCCGGCGAACGCCCCGGCGACGTTCCGGTACACCGGGTTCTGCAGGACGCTCTCGGCGAGACGGCGATTCGGCGACAGCCGGCGCACGAGCTCGTCGAAGAGACCTTTCGCGTCGAGGAGGATCGCATCGAGGGTGCCGGCGACGTCGTCCGGAAGAGGAACGCGATGGAACTCGCCGGCCCGATCGGGGAGCTCGAGCGCGTCCCTCAGGCGCGCCGCCGGATCGACCGTCAGCACCGCGACGCGTCGTCCCTGACGCGCTCCCGCGATCGAGAGCGCCGCTGCCGTCGTCGTCTTCCCCACGCCGCCCGGTCCGAGGCAAACGACGACCCGCGCGCCGTCGAGGATGCGATCGATCACGAGTCGAGCCCCGCTTGCACCGCGTCGGCGAGCGGATCGAGGTCGTCCCAGAGCATCGTCGGCGAGAAGAGATACGGGAGCTCGACCGGCTTCTCGCCGGTGCCGTTGCGCAAGGCGCGGACTTGGCGGTGCACCGCCTCGCGCCGCTCGAGGAAGTGGTGCGCCGCGACGAGGAGCTCCGGGTCGATCGTGCCCGCCGCCTCGGCCTCGCCGATCAGCCGCTCGTCGGTCTTCGAGAAGCGCCGCGGATACGCGGCGTTCAGGAGCGGACGAGCGACCGGAACGCCGAGCTCGTCGCGCAGCGACTCAAAGAGCTCGATCGCCTCCGCGACGGCCCACTCCTCCGGCAGCGCGACGACGAACGCGACCGTGCGCTTCGGATCGCGCAGGCTCGCGGAGATCTTCCGCACGACGTCGCCGAGCGGTCCGAAGCTGGCGACGCCGGCGAGGGTGTTCGGCGAGGAGAGGAGCGGTACCGAGTGCCCGCTCGCAGGTGCGTCGAGGATCACGAGATCGAAGCCCTTCCGGCGAATGCCGCTCGCAGGCTCGAGCCAGCCGTGGATCTGCGCGAGGAGGGCGACTTCGAGGATGCCGGGTACGGCCGCCGCGACGATGCGGAACGTCTCGCTCGAAAGAAGACGACGCGAGAGGAGCCGCATCGGCAGGAGGCGATCGACGAGGTGTTCGAGCGCGAGACCTTCGTCGAGCGAGACGGCGGAGAGGTTCGGCCGCACCTCGGTCGGAACTGCAGGAAGCTCGTCGACGTCGAGCACGCTCGCGAGCCGTCCGGGAATCGCGATCTCGACGAGCAAGACGTTCCGTCCCGCGCGCGCCGCAGCGCGTGCGAGGCCGGCGGCGACGGTCGTCTTCCCGACGCCTCCCTTGCCGGTCACGATGGCCAGACGTGCGGCGGGCATGAGCGTTTCGGTAGCCGAGCCTCGCGCGAAGTGTCAATTCGGAGCTCGCGAAGCGCACTTGCAATCGTATCTCGACGTGACACGGTGGCGGAATGGACTACGAGCTCAGCGCGCGGGAGCGCGCTTGGCGCGACGAGGTACTCGAGTTCATCGCCGAGCACGTCGACGAGGAGCTCGCCGCGGAATCGCGCTCGCGCGGCAACGAAGGTCGCGGTCCGCGCGCGCAGCGTTTCCTGCAGGCCTTGAAGGACCGGGGCTGGTGGGGCCTCGCGTGGCCGGAGGAGTTCGGTGGGCTCGGCAAGACGGCCATCGAGCAGTGGATCTTCATCGACGAGATCGAGACGGCGGGTGCGCCGATGCTGCCGCTGACCGTCACCTCGGTCGCACCGACGATCATGCGGATCGGCAGCGAGGTGCAGAAGCGCGAGTGGCTGCCGCGCATCACCGCGGGCGAGATCGACTTCGCGCTCGGCTACTCGGAGCCGGAAGCGGGGACCGACCTTGCCTCGCTCCGGACGCGTGCCGTCCTCGACGGCGACGAGTGGGTCATCAACGGGCAGAAGATGTGGAACACGATGGCCCACACGGCGACGCACAACTGGCTCGCCGTGCGCACCGAGCCCGAGGCGCCGAAGCACAAGGGCATCTCGATGATGATCGTGCCGATGGACGCACCCGGCGTCAGCGTCCAGGGCATCTGGGTGTGGCCGGGGCTTCGCACGAACGCGCTGTTCCTGGACAACGTGCGCGTGCCGCGCGACCACCTGATCGGCGAGCGCGGGATGGGCTTCTACTACGCCGCGATGGCGCTCAACTTCGAGCGCCTCTCGATCGGCTCGATCGGCATGGCACGGCGCCACTTCCGCGCTTTCGTCGCGACGGTCCGCGAGCGCGTCGTCGACGGCCGTCCGCTCCGCGAGGACCCGTGGGTCCGCGAGCGGCTCGCGCGTCTGCAGGTGGAGATCGACGCCGCGCGCATGCTCGGCTTCGAGACGGCGTGGACGCTCGACCAGGGACGGATGCCGGCGGCCGAGTCCTCGATGGCCAAGATCTACGTCTCCGAGCTGTCGCAGCGGATCGCCGACACCGGCTGCGAGATCCTCGGCTTGAACGGTCAGCTCCATGCCGAGGATCCGGGCGCGCTCGCCAGCGGACGGATGCAGTGGCTCTACCGGATCGCGCCGATGCTCGCGTTCGGCGGCGGCACGAACGAGGTGCAGCGCGACATCATCGGCTTCATGGGCTACGGCCTGCCGCGGAAGTGAGCGAAGAGACGTGCGACCGGCGCCGACGCCCGAGCAGGAAGAGCTGAAGCAGGCGATCCGCGAATTCTGTGCTCGCGAGGTGACGCAGGAGCGGCTCCTCGCCTGGGAATCCGCCGACGGCGATGCGACGGACGGGCTGCGCCGCGCGATCGCCGAGCTCGGCTGGCTCGGCCTCGGGCTTCCGGCTTCGGCCGGAGGGAGCGATGCTTCGCTCGTCGACGTCGCGGTCGCCCTGCAGGAGTGTGCGCGCGGTCTCCTGCCGCGCTCGCTCGTCGGCGCGATTCGCGGGGCGGTCGCTCTGGCGGCGGTCGCCCCGGAGAGCGCGGATGTGCGCGGGCTTGCGGCCGGCGAGCGCGCTCTTGCGCTCGCTCTGGACGAGGAGAGCGGCGGCACGCCGGGGGCCTTCGTGACTCGCATCGAGACGCGCGACGGAAAGCCGTGCGTCACCGGCGTCAAGCACTACGTCCCCGATGCGGGTGCTGCTCTCCATCTCGTCGCGGCGCGCGAGGGATCGGGAGCGAGCCTCGTCCTCGTCGAGGCAGACGGCGCGTGCGTCGTGCGCGACGCGCTGCGGTCGTTTGGCGGGGATCAGCAGGCGCACGTCCGCTACGAAGCCGCACCGGTGCGCGCCCGCTTGACGCCGGCGGGGGAGGGCGCGGAGGCGCTCGCGCGCCTCCGGAGGCAGCAGAGCGCTCTCGCTCTCGCCGAGATGATCGGCGGAATGGAGGCGGTCCTCGAGATGACGGTCGCCTACGTGAAGGAGCGCGAGCAGTTCGGTCAGAAGATCGCGCTCTTCCAGGCGGTGCGCCATCAGATCGCGGAGATGGGAATGCGGTTCACGGCCGCGCGCCATCTCGCGTGGCAGGCGATCACGCGCGTGTCGGGCGGATGCGAGCAGGGACACGAGCTCGCGAGCGCGCTCGCGTACGTCGGGCAAGCGTTCAAGCAGCTCTGCTGGACGGGGCATCACCTCCACGGTGGCGCGGGCTTCGTCGTCGAGCACCGCCTCCGCTTCCACAGCGAGCGCGCGCAGAGTCTCTGCGTCCGCTACGCTCCGGAGGCTCCGGCGCTCGCGGAGATCGCGAACGCCCTCCTGGGGAAGTGATGGAGGGACGCGAGGGAAACTCGGGGCGGGTGCGGACCTTGCGACCGCGTTCCGCGGCAGGAGGCGAGGCGCCGCGCCCGGGGCGTGGCGCGCGGGAAGGTGCAACCGAGTCGCCGCGCGGGGTTCGCCACGATCTGTTCCGCGAGCGACTCCGCGCGCTCGAGAGCGTCGTCGAGCAGGCGCTCCGCGAGAGCGGTGGATCGACGGACGGGGACGGGCGTCTCGCGCGCCTCGCGGAGGGCGTGCTCGACGGGTACGCGCGGCTCGCGCGCACGCTGGAGGAAGGCTCGTTCGCCGAGGCGCTGTCGCTCCTGCGCGCCCGTCCGCGCGTCCCGGTCATCGACGACTTCGGCTACGACCGCGACTACGAGCAGCTCGTGGCGCCGCTGTTCCGCGCGCTCTACTCGACGTGGTGGCGCGTCGAGGTCTCCGGTCTCGAGAACGTTCCCGCCGAGGGCCCGGTGATGCTCGTCGGGAACCATTCGGGCGGCCTCTTCGCGTGGGACGGCGCGATGGTGAAGGTCGCCGTGCAGACCGAGCATCCCGCGCATCGTCCGGTGCGGCCGCTCGTCGACGACTTCGTGTACCACCTGCCGTTCCTCGGCGACTTCATGACGCGCGTCGGAGGCGTGCGCGCGTGTCCCGAGAACGCGGAGCGGCTCCTGCAACGCGGCGAGATCGTGCTCGTCTTCCCGGAGGGCACGAAGGGCATGGGGAAGCTCTATCGCCGCCGGTACCGCCTGGCGCGCTTCGGGCGCGGCGGCTTCGTCCGCATCGCGCTCCGCGCCGGCGCGCCGATCGTCCCGGTCGCGATCGTCGGTGCGGAGGAGATCCATCCGATCCTCGGCCGCTGGGACTGGCTCGCACGGCAGATCGGGCTGCCGTACTTCCCGCTCACGCCGACGTTCCCCTGGCTCGGACTCCTCGGCCTCCTGCCGCTTCCGAGCCGGTGGCGGATCGAGTTCGGCCGGCCCATCGAGTGGAGGGGGAAGTTCGGTCCCGAGGCGGCCGACGACCGCCTGCTCGTGAGCCGCCTGACGGAGGGCGTGCGGCAGCAGGTCCAGCGCCTCCTCGGCGGCGCGCTCGAGCGCCGCGGCGCGCCGTTCTCGCTGTAGTCGCCGCTACGGGTTCATCTCGTAGGCGCCGTCGAGCGCGAGAACGCGCTCGGTCCAGACCGCGTCGTAGCGGCGCTCGTCGGTCGCCGGCTTCGCGATCATCTCGAGGCAGAGCCGCATCTGCTCCGGCGTGCTGCGCGCCTTGCCGTAGAGCTGGAGAGCGCACTCCGAGAAGTCCCGCACGAGGAAGTCGAAGATCTGGTCGACGAGGTCGTCCTCGATCTCGTAGATCCTCGCGTTCTCGAGCAGGAGCTGCGCGTAGACGACGAGGGCGAAGAGCTCGCCACCCGCGAGGAGAAAGTCGGTGTCCTGCGTCTGCTCCTGGTTCGGCGGTGCCTTCTCGAGCAGCGACCGGAACGCTTCCACCTGCTTCGCGAACGCCTTGACGTTCGGCAGATCGAACGAGGCGAAGGCGAGGCGGTAGTCGTGGAAGCGGATGCTGCCGAGCCCGCGGGCGGGGCCCTGATCGAAGAGGAAGGCGTCGTGGGCCGCGTCGTCGCGCCGCGGCACCTCCGCGAGCTCGGCCGGAGCGAAGAAGAAGCTCGGCATGAACTTCACGATCAGGGCGATGTTCACGTGCACCGTGCCCTCGAGCTTCGGGAGCCCGCGGATGTCCACCGCGGCCTGCTCGAAGTACATGCTCTTCTCGAACCCCTTGGCGGCGATGACGTCCCAGAGGAGGTTGATGACGCGCTCGCCCTCCGTCGTCACCTTCATCTTGACCATGGGATTGTAGAGCAGGTAGCGCCGGTCGTCCGGCGAGGCGGAGCGCATGTAGTCGCAGGCGCGGAGCGCGAAGAGCTTCATCGCGACGAGCCGTGCGTAGGCGTCGACGAACATCCGCTTCACGTGCGGGAAGTCGGTCACGCGCATGTCGTAGAGCCGCCGGTTGTGCGCGTGCGCGATTGCCTCGTACAGCGCGTGCGTGCAGATGCCGATCGAGGCCCAGCCGAGGTTGTACTTGCCGATGTTGACCGTGTTCAGCGCGGCGTAGAAGGCGTCCTTGCCTTTGTGGAGGAGGTCGGCCTCGGTCAGCGGATACTCGTCCAGCGCGAACTCCGACACGTAGTTCTGGCTCGCGCAGACGTTCTGCACGAGCTCGTAGCGCTCGTGCGACGAGTCCGCGGCGAAGAAGACGTACTCGTCGGAGCCCGCGAGCTTGCCGAAGGTCGAGACGATCGCCGCCTCGTTGCCGTTCCCGATGTAGTACTTGCGGCCGCTCGCCGTGTAGACGCCCTCGTCGCGCGGCGTGAGGATCATGTCGGTCGAGTAGATGTCGGCGCCGTGCGCCTTCTCGGAGAGGCCGAACGCGAAGATCGCGCCGTCCTCGAGGAGCTTCGCCGTGCGCTCCTTCACCGCCTCGTTGCGGCTCATCCAGATCGGACCGAGCCCGAGCACGGAGACCTGCCAGGTGTACCAGTACTGCAGGCCGTAGAAGCCGAGGATCTCGGCGAACTCGCAGATCCGCCACGTGTCCCAGCGCGCGTCGGCGGCGCCGTAGCCCGCGGGCGTGCACATCGTCGCGAAGATCCGCTCGCGCGCGACGAAGTCGAGGAAGTCCCGGTACCAGCCGCGCGCGTGATAGTCCTCCTTCAGGCGGCGCTTTCCCTTCCGCTCGAAGAAGTCGACGGTCTTGCGCATCACCTCGCGTGAACCCTCGTCGGGGTAGCTCCGCTCGAGGCGCTTCGGATTGAGCAGGATGTCCATGGCTAGAAGTAGTAGCCGAGCTCGACGGCCACCGTGTTCTGGCCGCGGAGCGCGATCTCGTCGAAGTCGTTCGTTCGCGACGTGAAGATCTTCTGGTTCGAGCCGTCGTAGCGGTACTCGGCGCGAAGGTAGATGTACTCCGAGAGCATCGCCTTCGCGTCGAAGGTGACGTCCCACACCGTCGCGCCCGTCAAGTCGCCGGCGTCGTTCACGGCCTTCAGGCGCGCGGCCTGCGGGTCCTGGAACCACTCGCCGCGGAGGGCGAAGGAGAAGCAGTCGTCCAGCTGGTACGTCGCGATGCCGGAGAAGCCGACCCATGGCGCGTGCCGCCCCGGGTGGATCAGGCTCGCCTGCGACTCCGACCCGTAGTCGAAGTTCAGGATCACGCCGACGTCCTCCATCGGCATCACGTTCAGCACCGCGTCGAAGACGCCGCGCATGTTCTCGTTGCAGCCCTGGCCGTCGAGCGTCGGGAGGACGCCCGGCTTCGGCGCGCAGGTCTGCTCGGGCCCGGCGATGCCGCTCAGCGTGAGCGTCGCGTACTTGCTCGGCGTGAGCGCGATCTGCCCGATGCCGCTCGGCCGCGCGTTGTTGTCGGTGACGTTGTCCCAGCCGATCACGCCGCCCATGCTGAGCGAGACCATCTCCGTGAGCGGGTAGGTCGCGTAGCCGCCGGTGTGCGTGAACGGGATCGCGTAGCCGAAGAGGTAACCGCGCGAGAAGTTCGGGTTGAGCCAGGGCTCGATCACCTCGGCGCCGAGGAGCGTCGAGAACCGGCCGCCCTTGAGCGTGATCCCGTTCCCGACGGGGACGTTGTAGAGGAGGTAGGCCTCCTGCAGCTCGGCCTCCTGGTGCTCCCAGTCCGTGTCGGGGATGACGCCGCTGCCATTCCAGTCGGCCTTGACGTTGCGGGCGATCCGGCCGGCGTCGAAGGTGACGTTCCCTCCGACCTCGCCCGGCTCGGGATCGAGGTTGTAGCCGATCCGGAGCTGGAAGAGCTCGACTTCGTAGTCGCCTTCGTTCGTCGAGAGCGCGCGGTAGGGGATTTTGCCGTTCGGCGGATCGTTGAAGTCCCACTGGAACGCGGTCGAGAGGCCGGTGCTGAGGATGATCTCGCGGCCCGGCTCGGCGAGCCAGCTCGTGACGTCGTTCACGGTGCGATCGAAGTACTGGAGCGGCGGGATCGTGCAGCACTCCTCCTCCGGCTCGGGGTCGGGTGCCGCGGCGGGAGCCTCGACACGCTCCTCGCCGACGATGACCTCCTTCGCCTCCACCTCGTCCGCGCTCGCGACGCCGACGGAGCCGGCCAGAAGGACGGTCACGGCGGCGGCCACCAGCGTCCCTGCTCGAGTCGACATCACTTCCTCCTCTCGTCCTCTCCCACCCACTACTTCCACCCACTACAGCAGCGCGAGCGAGCGTTCGATGACCCACGAGGCGGCCAGGGCGCCCATCGCGTGGACCGGTACGGGCGCGATCCAGTCGGGCGCCCGCGCGAGCAGCGGCCGCGCGGCGCGCCCGAGCGCAAGGACTCCCAGCACGAAGGCGATTTGGCCGGCCTCGATCCCGAGGTTGAACGCCAGCAGCGCGGCGGGGACCTCCTCCTCGGGAAGACCCGCCTCGCGAAGAGCCGAAGCGAAGCCGAGGCCGTGCAGAAGCCCGAACCCGAGCGCCATCGCCCAGGGCCGTCTCGCGAGCGGAGTCGGCTTCCCGCTTCCGGCGAGCTCGACCGCGAGGACGAAGACGCTCCCCGCGATGAGAACCTCGATCGGCGCGCTCGGGATCTCGGCTCGACCCAAGGCCGCCAGCGAGAGCGTGACGCTATGGCCGGCAGTGAAGGCGCTGACGGTGCGCAGCAGCGCGCCGAGGGTGGGCACGAGCAGCAGCAAGCCGAAGACGAAGAGCAGGTGATCGGGGCCGCCGAGGACGTGTTCGACCCCGAGCCGGCCATAGTCCCGCCAGACGTCGATGCGACGGACCTCCTCGGGAACGACGAAGTCGGGGTCGTCGGGGCGCAGCACTCCCTGAAGCCGGCGACCGTCGGCGAGCCCGACGCGCAGCAGGACGTCGGTCTGGCTACGGTCCAGCCCGTCGATCGCGATCGGCTTTCCGGAGAGTCCGCCGGCGCCGCAGCGCACGGTCCAGCGCCGCGTGAGGCGGGTCGCGTCGGTATCCTGCGATGCCGCGCCGTCGGCGCGGCAGTCCACCGGCAGGACCGGGGAGAGGGCCGCATCGTCGAGCTGCGCGACCGCCGTCTTCCACGTCACCTGCGTCCGTCCGTCGGGGTGCTCGACGATGTCGAGCAGCGCCGGCGCGAGGGGATGAGCGAGCGCCCGGCTGGCCTCGGTCGCTCCCAGCAACGCAAGGAGGGCGGCGGCTCGCCTCCACGTCGCGAGCTTCCTCCTCACGGCTCTTCCACGCGGACGACGTAGCGGTCCCGCAGGCTCGCAAGCCCTTCGCGCAGGTGGGAGTCCCGCCGCTCGGCCTCGAGCTCCGCGACGACGCGCGAGCGGACCGCGTCGAAGGAGGCCACCTGCGAGGCCCGCTTCTCGTCGATCCACACCAGGTGAAGCCCGTGCGCCGATCGCAGAGGCCCCTGCCACCGGGCCGCCTCCAGGGTCCAGATCGAGCGCGCGAACTCCTCGCCGAAGAAGCTCTCGAGCTCCCTCGCCGACTGCGGCGGCACATGGGTGCCGAGCGGGAACGGTCGTCCCAGGCGGATGCGGGTCGGCGGAGTCGTCCGACGCCGCAATCGCTCGAGCAGTGTCGCCGCCTCGCGCTCGGCATCGTGACCGGCAGCCGAGCCGAGGAACACGTGCCAGAACCCCACGCGCGCCGCTTGGCCGTACTCGTCACGGTGACGCTCGTAGTGCGCTCGCAGCTCCGCCTCGGCCGGCGGCGAGCCATCCGCCCCGCGTGCAAGCAGGAGCCGCATCTTCTGCACGGCGATCCGACGGACGATCGCGTCGTTCTCGTGCAGCCCGAGGCGGCGTGCCCGCCGGTCGAGCTCGTCGTCGATCGGGTCGTCGCTCTCGGGGCCTTCCTCGAGAAAGCGCATCTTCTCGGTGAGCCGAAACGCAATCGAGGTGTCGTTCTGGTCGAGGCCGAGGGAGATCGCCTCTCGATAGAGCACCTCGTCGTCGATCGCGCGATCGAGGAGAACGCGCTCGTCGGCCGGGCCGGGGAGCCGTCCGGTCGAACGCTGGAAGGCGGCTTGCAGCTGGGCCATGCGCCCCTGGGTCAAGACCAGAGGCCGCCGCGCGCCGAGATCGGGAAGAAGAAGGTGCTTCGCCGCGAGCAGCGCCGCGCCGAGCACGACGAATCGCAGACCAGGCGAGCGCAGCCCGATCATTCTCGCGTCGTCGCCAGGGTCGCGCCGGACGACGACCAGAGCCGCGTCTGGGCCGCACGGTAGTCGCCGATGCGGACCTCCACATCCACCATGTGGTCGATTCTCTCCGCACCGCTCAGGTCGCCGCGGCTCTCCAGGGTGAGGACGGCAGGGCCGTCGCCGCTCTGCTCGAGGCTCGCCCGGGTCACGCCCGCGAGCCGACCGGACTCGTCCTCGTAGAGACCGCCGCGCAGCGTGCCCGCGGGAAGCGTCACCTCGTAGACGACGCCGTCGTCGCGCACCGCGACCGTGAGATCCGAGACCGCGAGATCGTGAGCGAGGCCTCCGCCGAGCGGGACCTCGAGTCGCAGCTCGTCCGCGTTCGCGTCCACGAAGCGGATGGTGCCCTCGACGGCGCCCAGGCCATCGGGCCGGAACCAGATCGGCGAAGCCCAGGCCCGCTCCTGGATCGCCTTCTCGATGTGCGGGTCGCAGCACGCGACCAGGGCCGGCGGGACGTCGTCGGGCCGGCTGCAGTCGACGCCGAGTGCGTTGCACTGGTAGGTGCTCCAGCGGCAGGTCGGGTTCTCGAGGATTCGCGCGTAGTAGAAGGCGCGCTGGCGCGGATCGAACTCGGGATCCCTCCACGTCGTACACAGGGAGTCGAAGCCGCTGCCGCTCGGCGCGCACGTCTCCAGGTCGACGCCGGCGCCGTTCGTCGGATCCCCTGCGACTTCGAACACCTTCTCCTGCGGCTCGCCGTCACCGTCGAGCCATCCTTTGATGATCTGGACGCTCTGCAGCGGCGTGCCGGGCACCGCGGGGCGACCTCCTGCCGCCGGCTCGCCGGCGTCCTTCAACGCGAGAACGGCGAACACCGGGCTCGAGGAGCCGTCGAGCGGCCCGATCTCCGCGCCCATGGGGACGCCGCGGCGATACCCCGTCGCGGCGAAGTCCGGGTCGTCGCACAGGTCGCCCGGGTAGTCTCCGGCGAAGAAGCGGACGATCGGGCGGGTGCCGCTCGTGGCGTACGTCTCGCGCCTGCGCATCGCGGCGAACAGCGCGTCCCGGGAGTTCTCTTCGGCCCACACCACCGCCAGCCCTCCCGGGCTGTCGTCGGCACGACCGCGTCCGCATTGGACGTTCTCCGGGTCGTCGGGCGAGCACGCCGCCGGCCCGCCCGGACGAAGACGCAGCTCGGGCGTGTCGTCGTTCAGGCCGGAGTGTCCCGCGAAGTCCATTTCCACCGTGGCACCGGGTGTGGCGTTGTGGGTGTCCGTCGCGCCGACCACGCCGAGCTGGAAGGGATTGACCCCGATCGTCTCTTCGAGGCGCAGCCCTTCCTTCATGGCGTTGCGCACGAACGAGCCCGGCTCGAACGCGAGCGTCGGATTGCGGGTCATCTCGAAGAGGCTGTTCCGTTGGATCAGATCGAAGCTGCAGCGCTCGTCGTTGGTTCCGTAGCCGATGCGACACTCGGAGCTGCCCTTGTGCTGGACCAGCTCGACGAGCGGCTCGGAGGCGATCCGAAGTGCCGCGTCGGCGGCCGTGAAGGGGCTGCCGTCCGCGTTCTCGGCGAGGAACATCCGACCGGCGCTCACGTTGGAGTTGTGCGGGATCGCCAGCCAATCGCATCCGGGCCGGGACTCCTGGCACCGCGCGCGCAGCTCGCGCCACATCTCTTGCAACACCGGCCGGTCCACGTAGCTCACCGGCAGGTCCGGGACGACCGCGTTCCGGAAGATGACGTTCCGATGCAGGTTCGCACCCAGGGGAGCGTTCGGTGCCGAGGTGTTTGCGGTGTATTCGTACGCGACGAAGCTCGTGAAGGAGCACGCCGAGGTGCGGTCGTAGAAGCGTTCCCCGATGTCCTGGATGTCTTCCCAGACGAGCGAAGCGCGTTGCAGACAATCTTCTCCGGGAGCCGGACCGCAGACGCTCTCGGGATAGGCCGGGTTCGGGCTCACGACGACCGGAGCGAGAAGGTTGAAGAACACGGCTCGAATGCGGTCGAGGTCTCCCGAAACCGATGCGTCGCGGAGGTCGCCGCACTCCGGGCTGTCGTAGCCGGGGTGGCCCGGAAGGAAGCAAACCGAGTAGGCGCCGAACCCCTCGGAGTGGTCGGTCACCGCCGTGAAGTCGAGCGGCCGGCGCAGCTGCAACGGCCGCGTCCCTTGCTGGTTCTCGTCGTAGGGCGCCAAGCGGAGCTCCTCCCCGCGAGCGAACCGGTAGGCGTCGTCCGGAGTGGCGAGCACGTTGAAGACGACCGCGTCCACCGAGTACGTCGTGTGGACGTGGGTATCCCCGAAATACGGGCTTCGCAGGACGTTGAACGCGTCGCACGGCGCGCGATCCTCGGTTCGCTGCCAGGGCGCCGGGGCGCGTACTTCCACCGCCGGTGCCGGGGCCGCAGGCCGCGCAGCGTCGCCACAGGCGCCGAGCAGCACCAGCAATGCAGCGCTCGGCCATCGCGGGTGTCGCTTCACCTTCGCCTCGATCGCCACGGGCCTTGCTCCCCCGGCCGGGCCGCCGCTGCCGCCGCTTCCCAGCCGCATCCGAGTGGTGGCGCCGGCTTAGTGCGCCGCCTTTCGGGAGTCAATTCGGACGCGCTGCCTCAACGCCTCGCCACGCGTGCAAGATGGCGCCGGAAGGGGAAGGTTCTCGCGGATGCGCTCCACGCCGGCGTCTCCGCCGCAGTGCACTCTCTCGAGGTCGACGATGTCGAGCGTGCGCCGAGATGGTCCCCGGAGCGTGCGCCTGTTAGACCGAGGCGCGGTTCCGGAACCACGGTGAAGGGAGACCTCGAGTCCGTCCGGCGGGTGACGCCCGGAAGCGTCCTCGCCTTGCACACGGCGGGACTCGCGGCGCTGCTTCTCAGCGCCGGTCTCGGGCTCGCGATCGGTCCCGTCGAGATCGATCCGATCGCCGCGTGGTCCGCGCCCGCGGCCGATCCGGCGCACGTGATCCTCGTCGGCGCGCGCTTGCCGCGCGTCGTCCTCGGCGCGCTCGTCGGCGGCGCGCTAGGGCTCGCCGGCGCGGCTCTGCAGGCGCTTCTTTCGAATCCACTCGCATGCCCGCACGTCCTCGGAATCTCTGGCGGCGCGGCGCTGCTCGGCATCCTTGCCATGATCTTCGCGCCCTTGCCGGCAGTCGCCGCGTTCGGCGGAGAGGAGGGCGCGCTCGTGCTCGTGCCGCTCGCGGCGTTCGCCGGGGCGCTCGGTACGGCCGCGCTCGTGCGCGCCGTCGCTTCCGCTGCAGGGCGGGCGACGCCTCACACTTTGCTCTTGACGGGCGTCGTCTTCAACGCGTTCGCCGCCGCGGTGATCACGTTCATCAACAGCATCGCGGACTTCCATCGCGCGCACGGCATCCTCGCGTGGGTCGTCGGCTCGTTGACGGTGCGCGGCGCCGCGTGGACCTGGGCGGCGGCCGCGACCCTCGCGGCCGGAGCGGTCCTGCTCTCCGCGAGCGCGCGCGACCTGAACGCACTTGCACTGGGAGAGGAGGGCGCCGGCAGCCTCGGCGTCGACGTGCGCGGCACCCGCCTTCGGATCTACCTCGCGGTCGCACTGCTCGTCGCGGGCGCTGTGCCGATCTCGGGCATGATCGGCTTCGTCGGGCTGATCGTTCCGCACGCCGTGCGCTTGCTGGTCGGAAGCGACCAGCGGCGCGTGCTGCCGGCTTCGATGTGGGGCGGGGCCGTGTTCCTCGTTCTCGCCGATACGGCAGCGCGGACGGTGCTCGGCGCGATCGAGCTGCCGGTCGGGGTGATCACGGCGCTCTGCGGCGGTCCGTTCTTCCTCTTCCTGCTCCGTCGCCAGGGGCGGCTCGAGGCGGCGCGATGAGGCTCGACGCCGAATCGCTCGTCGTGCGCTACGGGACGCGCGAGGCGCTCGCCGGAGTCGACGTGAGCGTCGAACCCGGGCGGATCCTCGGCATCATCGGGCCGAACGGCTCGGGCAAGTCGACTCTCGTGCGCGCGATGGCGGGCGTTCGCGCGCCGGACGCGGGCGTGGTGCGGCTCGACGGGCGGCCTCTCGGCGAGATCGGGCGCCGCGAGCGCTACCGGGCGATCGCTCTCGTCCCGCAGGAGACGCAAGTCTCCTTTCCGATGCGCGTGAGCGATCTCGTCCTCCTCGGCCGCTCGCCGCACACCGGCGCATTCGGCTGGGAAACGTCGCACGACCTGGAGGTCGCTCGCCGGGCGATGGAGCGGACGGACGTGCTCGGGCTCGGGGGGCGCCGGCTCGACGAGCTCTCCGGCGGCGAGCGCCAGCGGGCCGTCCTCGCGCGCGCTCTCGCGCAGGAGCCGCGGGTCCTCCTCCTCGACGAGCCGACATCTTTTTTGGATTTACGCCATGCGGTCCTGCTGCTCGACCTCGTGCGTGAGCTCGCGACCGCGGGAGGCCTCGCCGTCGCGGTCGTCCTGCACGACCTGAACCTGGCCGGGATGTACTGCGACCGGCTCGCTCTCCTCTCCGCGGGCCGCGTCCACACGCAGGGGGCGCCCGAGTCGGTCCTCCGGTACCAGGACCTCTGCACGGTCTACGGGACGGAGCTCTACGTCGCGCCGAACGACGTCACCGGCAGGATGGTCGTCCTGCCGCTCTCCGCGGAGCACCGAAACCGGCTGACGCCGGGGCGCGGTTCGTAGCGGCAGAGCTGCGGGCCGCCCGGCTGCCGAATTGACTCCGCGCAAACGTGGGTGGTAACTACTTTTGCCCGCGAAACTGGGAGTTTTGGTGAATTTCGACCTGGCGAATGTATTAGTCTTCCTGCTGCTCGGAGCCATCACGGCCGGCCTGATGCTCGGCCTCGGCTGGCTCCTTCGGCCGTCGAATCCGGAGCCCAAGAAGCTCACCACCTACGAGTGTGGCGAGCCTCCTTCGGGAAGCGCCTGGATCAACTTCAACATCCGCTTCTATCTGATCGCGCTCGTCTTCGTGATCTTCGACGTCGAGGTCGCGTTCGTCTATCCGGTGGCAGTCGCCTTCCGGCAATTCGTGCTCGATGGTCGAGGCCTCGTCGCCTTCCTCGAGCTGTTCGTCTTCGTAGGTATTCTGTTCGCGGGCCTGATCTACGTGTGGGCGAAGCGCGATCTCGAGTGGCTGAAGCGAGTGGGGCAGCCGGGCTGAAGGGTTCGGAGGAAATCTCGCGATGTCGCTGATCAACACCGTTCCGGAGTCCGTCATCACCACCAAGGTGGACGAAGTCCTCAACTGGACCCGGAAATCGTCGGTTTGGTACATGCTCTTCGGCCTCGCCTGCTGCGCCATCGAGATGATGCAGACCGGCGGGCCGCGGTCGGATCTCGACCGCTTCGGCGCGGTCCCTCGGGCGACGCCGCGCGTCTCGGATCTGATCATCGTCTCCGGCACGCTCACCTTGAAGATGGCGCTCCGGACGAAGGTGCTCTACGAGCAGATGCCCGATCCGAAGTACGCGATCTCGATGGGGAGCTGCGCGAACTGCGGCGGCCTCTTCCAGCTCGCCTACTCGGTGTGCGACGGCGTCGACAAGGTGATCCCGGTCGACGTCTACGTTCCGGGCTGCCCGCCGCGCCCCGAGGCGCTGACCGAGGGCCTGCTGAAGCTCCAGGACAAGATCCAGCAGGAGCGCTGGCTCGTCCGCGCTTCCGACGAAGGCTCCGCGGCGGCCTAGCGCCCGAAGCCGATCGGCCGATCATGGAAGCCGCAGAGATTCACCGCCGCCTTCGCGACAAGCTCGGAAACGCGGTGGAGCCGACGCTCCAGGACGGCGACTGGCCGGCCTGCGAGGTCCGCGCCGCCGCCGTCGCGGAAGCGTGCCGCTTCCTGCGCGACGACCCCGACCTCCGCTTCGACTGCCTCTCGAACCTGAGCGCCGTCGATCGCAAGGCCGCCGACCAGATCGAAGTCCACTACCACCTCTTCTCGTACGCCCACCGGCACCAGGTCGTGGTGAAGGCGTCGTCGCCGCGGCTCGATCCGGTGCTGCCGACGGTCTCCAACGTCTGGCCGATCGCGAACTGGCTCGAGCGCGAGGCGTTCGACCTGATGGGCGTGACCTTCGTCAATCACCCCGACCTGCGGCGCATCTTGATGCCGGAGGACTGGGTCGGCCACCCGCTGCGCAAGGACTTCGTCGAGCCGGAGGAGTACCACGGCATCTCGACGCGGAGAGAGAGCCTCCTCAAGATATGAGCACGGCGGGAATCGAGATCGGCCTCGAGCGCGAGACCCCGGCGGGTCTCGAGACCGAGGAGATGACTCTCAACATGGGTCCGCAGCACCCGTCGACGCACGGCGTGCTGCGCTTCGTCGTCAAGGCCGACGGCGAGGTGATGCGACGGGCGATCCCCGACATCGGCTACCTGCACCGCTCGATCGAGAAGATCTCCGAGAAGGTCGGCTACCACGGCTTCATGCCGTACACGGACCGCGTCGACTACGTCTCGGCGATGCAATGCAACCAGGGCTGGGCGATGGCGTGCGAGAAGCTCGCCTCGATCGAGGTCCCGCGGCGTGGCGAGTACTGCCGCGTGATCGCCTGCGAGCTCGGCCGCATCGCGAGCCACCTGATCTCGGTCGGCACGACGGGCATGGACATCGGCGCCTTCACGCCGTTCACGCACGCCCTCCGCGAGCGCGAGCGGATCAACAACCTGCTCGAGGAGCTCTGCGGCGCGCGCCTCACCTTCAACTACATGCGGATCGGCGGCTGTGCGTGGGACATCCCGCCGGGGTTCGTCAAGCGCGCGAGCGAGTTCGTCGAGCAGTTCGAACCGTTGATCGACGAGTACAACGAGCTGATCTCGTTCAACAAGATCTACGTCGAGCGTCTCGCGAACGTCGCGATCGTCCCCGCCGAGATGGCGATCGCGTGGAACCTCGTCGGACCGAACCTGCGCGGCTCGGGCGTGAAGTACGACGTCCGGAAGGACGTCCCGTACTCGGTCTATCCCGAGCTCGAGTTCGACGTTCCCGTCGGCACGGGCGAGCGGGGCACCCTCGGCGACTCGTACGACCGCTACATGGTGCGCATGAACGAGATGAAGGAGAGCTGCCGGATCCTCCGCCAGGCTCTCGGCGGGATTCCCGAGGGACCCGTCATCGCGAAGGTCCCGCGCACCTTCAAGCCGCCGCCCGGCGAGGTCTACGTCCGGGTCGAGGCTTCGCGCGGCGACATGGGCTGGTTCGTCGTGAGCGACGGGACCGCGTTCCCGGCGCGCACGCACATCCGCACCGGGTCGTTCTCCGCGATGGCGATCATCGAGGAGCTGAGCAAGGGCTTGATGATCGCCGACCTCGTCGCCGTGATCGCGAGCCTCGACATCGTCGCGCCCGAGGTCGACCGCTGATGCAGCAGCTCGCCGACAGCTTGCTCCAGACGGGCTTCCTGCAGGGCGTCCCGACCGAGGCCGGATACGCCCTCGTCATCGCGTTCTTCGCCTTCGTCCTGCTGAACTTCATCATGCTGATCGCCGGCGTGACGAGCTGGCTCGAGCGCCGCGTCTGGGCGCGCATCCAGTCGCGCGTCGGACCGAACCGCGTCGGCCCGCAGGGCGTGATCCAGTGGCTCGCGGACGGCATCAAGAACATCATGAAGGAGGACATCGTCCCGGCCGAGGCCGACCGTCCTCTCTTCAAGGCGGCACCGTACCTCGCGATGATGGGCTTCTTCGCGACGTTCGCGGTGATCCCGTTCGGCGACGGTCTCGTCGTCGCGGACTTGAACGTCGGCGTCCTCTACATCACCGCGGTCACGGCGCTCGTCGTCGTCGGCATCCTGATGGCGGGGTGGGCGTCGAACAACAAGTGGGCGCTCCTCGGCGGCATCCGCTCCGCCGCGCAGATCATCAGCTACGAGATCCCGGCCGGGATCGCCGTCATCACGGTCGTCCTCTTCACCGGCTCGCTCAGCATGCAGACGATCATCCGCGCGCAGGGCTGGGCGCCGTGGGACTGGTTCCTCTTCGCGAACCCGTTCCTCTGCATCGCTTCGTTCATCTTCTTCGTGTCCGCGCTGGCGGAAGGGAACCGGACGCCGTTCGACCTTCCCGAGGCGGAGTCCGAGCTCGTCGCGGGCGCTTTCACCGAGTACAGCGGCCTCCGGAACCTGCTCTTCTTCCTCGTCGAATGGGGCAACCTCTACGTGATCGGCGCCCTCTACACGACGATGTTCCTCGGCGGCTGGCAGATCCCGCCGATCACCGAGCAGCCGGTGATCCAGGGCGTGCTTCAGTTCGCGACGTTCTTCGCGAAGTCGTACTTCCTCGTGTTCGTCGCGATGTGGATCCGCGGCACGCTGCCGCGCGTCCGCGTCGATCAGCTGATGACCCTCTGCTGGAAGTACCTCGTCCCGATCACCTTCGCGAACCTGATCGGAGCGATGATCTGGTTCGTGCTCTTCCCGAACGGCCTCGCGATCATGCGTTTCGCGATGTTCGCGCTCGGCGTCGCCGTGACGATCTACTTCTTCTCGCGGATCCTGTTCCACCTGCGCCGCGCCCGCCCGCGGCTGCGCTTGAACCCGATCTCCTGAGTCGGGTCTGGACGAAGGAATGGGATACTTCAACAACATCCGCGAGACCATCCGGACGATTTTCGAGGGGATGGCGATCACCGCCTCCCACCTCGTCCGCGAGCCCTACACGGTCCAGTACCCGGATCGGATCGACCTCCCGATCCAGGACACGCTGCCGTTCCGCTACCGCGGGCTCCTCGACGTCGACCTCGAGATCTGCACGGGCTGTCTCGCTTGCGAGCGCGCCTGTCCGATCGACTGCATCGTCATCGAGGCGGAGAAGAACAAACAGACGAAGGAGATGATCCTCAGGCGCTTCGACATCGATCTGGCGAAGTGCATGTACTGCGGACTCTGCTCCGAGCCGTGCCCGACCGGCTCGATCCATCACACGCCCGAGTTCGAAGGGGCGGACTACTCGCTCGAGAGCATGGTCCGCCGCTTCGTGAAGGCTCCGATCCCGGCGTACAAGCCGACCAAGGGTCCGGAGACCGACCCCGAGATCGCCCCACTACTGACTCGCGGATTGAGGTACCTCGACGAGTTTGCTAGTCCGGGCGACTCGAAATGACGGTCTCTCCGGGCTAGACGCCGTAAATCCGAGTGGGACCCGTCCGGTGAATCGGTGATCTACGCCGCACTATTCTATCTGATCGCCGGGCTCACGGTCTTCTGTGCGCTCGGCGTCGCCCTGTCCAGGAACGTCGTGTATTCGGCGTTCTTCCTGATGGGCGCACTGCTCGGCGCAGCCGGGCTGTACGGCTTTCTGCTCGCCGATTTCGTCGCGGTCGTACAGATCCTCGTCTACGTCGGCGGCATCCTCGTGCTGACGCTGTTCGCGATCATGCTGACGCACCAGATCGCGGAGGTCGAGGTCTCGAACCGCTCCGTCGGCCGGCTTCCCGCGGCCATCCTCGTGATCGTCACCGGAGTCGGCATGGGCCTCGCGATCTTCCGCGCGCCCTGGCACACGGCTCCCTCCGGCGAGCCGCCGCCGACGACCTACGGGATCGGCGAGGCCTTCCTCGGCCCGTACCTCCTTCCCTTCGAGCTCGCCTCGGTCGTTCTCCTGACCGCACTCATCGGAGCGATCGTCCTCTCCCGCCGGGAGCTGCGCGACTGATGATCGAAATCGGGCTGCATCACTATCTGGTCGTCAGCTTGATCGTCTTCCTGGCGGGCCTCTTCACGGTCCTGACCCGGCGGAACGCGATCGGCATCCTGATGGGCGTCGAGCTGATCCTGAACTCGGCGAACATCAACTACGTCGCCTTCTCGCGCTTCGGCGGAGGCGGCTACGACGGGCAGATCTTCAGCATCTTCGTCATCATGCTGGCGGCCGCCGAGGCGGCGATCGGCCTCGCCATCGTTCTCGGGATCTACCGAAAGTTCGAGACGATCGACGTCGAAGCCACGGATACGCTTCGGGGGTAGCTGGCGTGTCTCATCCGATCGAAGTCGGCTACCTGCGCTGGATCGTCCTGCTGCCGCTCCTCGGCGCGATCATCAACGGTCTGTTCGGAGCGCACATCCAGAAGCGGCTCGGACGCGGCGCGATCGCGGCGATCGCGTGCACGCCGGTCGCGATCGCGTTCCTGATCTCGGTCTCGGCGTTCTTCCAGCTTCTCGGGCTCGAGCCGAACCAGCGCTTCCTCCTCGACGACATGTCGAAGTGGATCCACGTCGGCGACCTGAAGCTGAACCTCGCGTTCTGGGTCGATCCGCTCTCGTGCACGCTGATCCTCGTCGTCACCGGGATCGGCGGCCTGATCCACCTCTACTCGGTCGGCTACCTCGACGACGAGCCGAGCATCTGGCGCTACTTCGCCTACCTGAACCTCTTCACGGCGGCGATGCTGACGCTCGTCCTCGGCGACAGCCTCCTCGTGATGTTCGTCGGCTGGGAGGGCGTCGGGCTCTGCTCGTACGCTCTGATCGGGTTCTGGTACAAGGACCTGAACAACGCGACCGCTGGCTCGAAGGCATTCATCGTCAATCGAATCGGCGACTTCGGCTTCGTCCTCGGCATGTTCGCGCTCTACTGGTGCCTCGACGAGTCGGGGCAGGGCACGCTGATCTTCCGCGAGCTCGCCGAGCGCGTGCATCTGATCTCCGATCAGAAGGTCTTCGGGATCGCGGCGGCGACGTTCATCACGCTCGCGTTCTTCGTCGGAGCGACGGGCAAGTCGGCGCAGATTCCGCTCTACGTCTGGCTCCCGGACGCGATGGCGGGTCCCACGCCCGTCTCCGCGCTGATCCACGCCGCGACGATGGTGACGGCGGGCGTCTACATGATCGCCCGCATGAGCTTCCTCTTCGACATGGCGCCGGACACGCTCGCGGTGATCGCGACGATCGGGACGGCTACGGCTTTCCTGGCTGCGACGATCGGCGTCGCGCAGTGGGACATCAAGAAGGTCCTCGCGTACTCGACGGTCTCGCAGCTCGGCTTCATGTTCATCGCGATGGGCGTCGGGGCGTACTCGGCGGGCATCTTCCATCTGTTCACGCACGCGTTCTTCAAGGCATGTCTCTTCCTCGGGTCCGGCAGCATCATCCACGCCCTGCACCACGAGCAGGACATGCGGAACATGGGCGGCCTGAAGAAGTACATGCCGATCACGTTCCTCACGTTCTTCGTGTCGACGCTCGCGATCGCCGGCATCCCGCCGTTCGCGGGCTTCTTCTCGAAGGACGAGATCCTGTGGAAGGCCTGGTCGAGCCCTCACGGCTCGGGCTGGATCTGGCTCTTCGGCAGCATGGCCGCCGGGTTCACCGCCTTCTACATGTTCCGGCAGGTCTTCCTGACCTTCTTCGGCGAGTACCGCGGCGGGCAGGCGCACGGGCACGGCCATGCGGATCACGGCCACGCCGCCGATCACGCGCACGCTGTGCACGGCGGACACGGGCACGGCCAAGAGCCGCACGAGTCCTCGAAGGTGATCACCGGCCCGCTCGTCCTCCTGGCGCTCGGCGCGATCCTGACGGGCTTCCTGAACGTCCCCGGCGCCCTCGGCGGACATCACATCTTCGACAACTGGCTCGCGCCGGTGCTGCAGGCCGGCTCCCACGGCGCGGCGTCGCCCGCACACGGGGCGGCCGGGGCGCACGGCGTCGCTTCGGAGCTCGCGGCCGACGTGGAGCACGTCGCGCACTCGGTCGCGCACGATCCCTTCGAGTACATCCTGATGAGCGTCTCGGTCGGGATCGCTCTCTTCGGGATCTTCCTCGCGTGGCTCGTCTACGAGAAGAAGGCGATCTCGCCGGAGCGGTTCAGCGAAGTGCTCGGCGGCGTGCCGTACAACCTCGTCTACAACAAGTACTACGTCGACGAAGTCTATCAGGCGACGCTCATCCGCGGGACGCTCGCGCTGTCGCGCATCCTCTCCGCCTTCGATCGCTGGATCATCGACGGCGCGGTGAACGGCGCCGCGGCGGTCGTCCGGGTGGTCGCCCGGGTGGAGGGCGCTTTCGACACGTACGTCGTCGACGGCGCGGTGAACCTCGTCGGTGCGGTTTCGCTCTGGGCGGGGAACCGCATGCGGGCGATCCAGACCGGCCACATCTACTCGTACCTCTACGCCATCGTGATCGGCGTGGCCGTGGTGCTCTTCGTCCGTTTGATTTGAGCGAGAGGAAGCGATGCCGACGAATCCGTTGACCTGGATGATCTTCCTGCCGCTCCTCGGGGCGGCCGTGATCCTGTGTCTGCCGCGCAACGCGCATCAGCTCATCAAGAGCGTCGCCGCGGCGGCGACGGTCCCGCCGCTCCTGATGGCGTTCTCGCTGTTCCAGTCGTTCGACCGCACCATCGCGGACATGCAGTACGTGACGAAGATCCCCTGGATCGCTTCGTTCAACATCGAGTACTTCATCGGCGTCGACGGCATCTCGATCACGATGGTGCTGCTGACGGCGCTGCTGTCCTTCATCTGCATCTTCGCCTCGTGGGGCATCGAGAAGGCCGTCAAGGGGTATTTCGCGCTCTTCCTCCTCCTCGACACGGCGATGATGGGCGTGTTCTGCGCCCTCGATTTCTTCCTGTTCTTCGTCTTCTGGGAGGTGATGCTCCTGCCGATGTACTTCCTGATCGGCATCTGGGGCGGGCCGCGGCGCGAGTACGCGGCGATCAAGTTCTTCCTCTACACGATGGTCGGCAGCGTCCTGATGCTGGTCGTCATGCTGGCGCTGTACTTCTACAACGACCCGCACACCTTCGACCTGCTCGAGCTCGCGAAGCGCGCGCCGACGTACTCGGCGACCTTCCAGCGCTTCGCGTGGCTGGCGCTGTTCATCGGCTTCGCGATCAAGATCCCGGCGTTCCCGTTCCACACCTGGCTCCCGGACGCGCACGTCGAGGCGCCGACGGCGATCTCGGTGATCCTGGCCGGCGTGCTCCTCAAGATGGGGACCTACGGCATCCTGCGCATCAACTATCCGATCCTGCCGCAGGGGACGCTCGAGTTCGCGTACTGGTGCCTCGTGGCGCTCGGCGTCCTCAACATCGTCTACGGAGCGCTCTGCGCGATGGCGCAGACGGACTTCAAGAAGCTCATCGCCTACTCGTCGATCAGCCACATGGGCTACGTCATGTTCGGCATGGCGACGTTCACGTCGCAGGGCATCGACGGCGCAGTCCTGCAGATGTTCAACCACGGGACCGTCACCGCGATGCTCTTCCTCCTGGTCGGCGTGATCTACGACCGGGCGCATCACCGCGAGATCAACGGCTTCGGCGGGATCGCCGGGATCATGCCGTTCTACACGGGTTGGACCGCGCTCGCGTTCTTCGCGGCGATGGGCCTACCGGGGCTCTCCGCATTCATCTCCGAGGTGCTCGTCCTTCTCGGCGGCTGGCGGTACTACCCGGTGATGACGCTGATCGCGGCGAGCGCGGTCGTCCTGACGGCCGGCTACATGCTCTGGACGATGCAGCGGATCTACCTCGGCGCGCCGAACGAGAAGTACCTGACGCTGCCCGACATCAGCGCGCGCGAGGTCTTCACGCTCGTTCCGCTCGGGATCCTCGTCGTCGTGCTCGGCGTCTATCCGCAGCCGATCCTCGACCTGATCGGCGTGTCGCTCCACAAACTGAACGAGGTCGTGCTGTCGGCGGGGCAGGGCGGTCCGCTCGCGTCCACGGGCACGCCTCCGATCGTCCGCTAGGGCGGCGCGCGACCCTCGGGCGGAAACGGTTCCGTGAACCTCGACAACTTCCAGAGCCTCTCGTACAGCTTCCCGGCGCTGTTCCTGGGGTTCGCCGTCGTCGCGCTCTTCATGCTCGACCTCGTGATCTCCCGGAAGGAGTGGCTCGGGGACATCGCCCTCCTCGTCACGGCGATCGTCGTCCTCGGAGTCGTGCGGCTCCTCACCTCCGAAGCGGGGACGCTCTTCCACGGCAGCGTCGCGCTCGACGAGTTCGGGCTCTACTTCCAGCTCCTGATCGCGCTGGCTGCGTTCGCGACCGTGTGGATGTCGATCGGCTCGCGCGAGGTGCAGCGGACGAACCAGGGCGAGTACTACGCGATCGTCCTCGCGGCGACGCTCGGCATGCTGTTCATGGCCTCGGCGAACAACCTGCTGATGGCCTATCTCGCGCTCGAGTTCGTGAGCCTCGCGTCGTACGTGCTCGCGGGCTACTCGCGGCACAGCCGCCGCGCCGGCGAAGCGTCGCTCAAGTACCTGATCTACGGCGGCGTCGCCTCGGGCGCGATGATCTACGGCATGAGCTGGATCTACGGGCTCGCCGGGAGCCTCGAGTTCGGGGCGATCCAGCAGGCGCTGGCTTCCGGCAAGGAGGCCTCGCTTCCGCTCTACGTCGCCCTCCTGCTGACGCTCGCGGGCCTCGGCTACAAGATCTCCGCGTTCCCGTTCCACATGTGGGCGCCGGACGTCTACCAGGGCGCACCGATCCCCGTGACCGCGTTCCTCGCGGTCGGCTCGAAGACGGCCGGCTTCGCGTTGATGATCCGCTTCTTCTTCACCGCGATGGCGCACCAGAACGGCGGCGGCGTCTACGAGTGGGTCGGCGGAGACGGTTGGCACCAGCTCCTCCTCGCGCTGTCCGCGGTGACGATGACCTACGGCAACCTCGCGGCGCTGAACCAGCAGGACAACCTGAAGCGCCTCCTCGCGTACTCGAGCATCGCGCACGCCGGCTACGTGCTGATGGGCTTCGTGGTGCTGACGGACGACGGCCTCCGGGCGATGCTGTTCTACTTGACCGTCTACTACCTCATGAACCTCGGCGCGTTCGTGGTCGTGATGGTGGTCGCGAACTCGACGGGCCGCGAGGACCTCGCGGGCTTCCGCGGACTCGCCTGGCGCGGCGGTGCGCTGCCGGCGATCGCGATGGCGATCTTCATGTTCTCGCTGACCGGCTTGCCGCCGCTCGCCGGATTCATCGGCAAGTTCTATCTCTTCGCGGCGGTCGTGCAGCAGGGGCTCTGGCTGCTCGCCCTGATCGGCGTCGCGAACAGCGTCGTCTCGCTGTTCTACTACGCGAAGATCGTGCGGACGATGTTCCTCGACCAGCCGATCGGCGGCGAGGGCGCGGTCGCGATGGACTGGCACAACGGCGTCCTTCTCGGGCTCCTGACGATCGCGACGGTCGTCCTCGGGATCTTCTGGGGGCCGCTGTTCGACCTCGCCGACCGCTCCGCCAGATTCTTCCCTTGAGAGGGGCGCCGCCCCTCTCCTCCACGCGGCAAAGCCTGAGCTGCGCCTCCTCACCCCGCTCGCTGGCGCTCGGGCGCGCCCTGCGCGCGCGGAGGCGGCCGACGGACAGCGGAGCGCTGCGGTAGTCGCGGCGGGCGTGTTATCGTCGACGGTGATGGAGCCGCGGTTCACGGTCTCGCTGGCGCAGATCAAGCCACGTCTCGCGGACGTGCCGGCGAACCTCGAACTCTACGAGCGCGCCGTGCGCGAGGCGCGCGGACAGGGCGCGGATCTCGTCGTCTTTCCCGAGCTGAGCCTGACCGGCTATCACCTGAAGGACGAGGTTCAGGCCGTCGGCGAGAAGCTCGACGGGCCCGTCCTGGGGCGACTGCGCGAGCTCTCGCGCGACCTGGCGCTCGTCGTCGGCTTCGTCGAGGAGGCATCGGACTATCGCTTTTTCAACAGCGCGGCCCTCCTCGATCGCGGCGAGATGGTCCACGTCCACCGCAAGGTCTACCTGCCGACGTACGGGATGTTCGACGAGAACCGCTACTTCGCGCGCGGCGGGCGAATCGCCGCCTTCGACAGCCGTTTCGGGCGCGCGGCGACGCTCGTCTGCGAGGACCTCTGGCACCCGTCGACGGCGCACGTCGCGGCGCTCGACGGTGCGATCACGCTCCTCTGCCCCTCGTCGAGCCCGGCGCGAGGCGTGCGCGAGAGCACTGAGCAGGACGACAACGCACGCACCTGGGAGCTCCTGAACCGCGCGTACGCGGTCGCGTACGGCATCTTCGTGATCTACGTGAACCGCGTCGGCTTCGAGGACGGCGTGGGCTTCTGGGGCGGCTCGGAGGTGCTCGACGCGTCGGGACGGCGGGTCGTCAAGGCGCCGTACTACGAGGAGGCCGTCGTCTCGTGCGAGATCGACCTCGCCGCGGCGCGGCGACAGCGCATCATGTCGCCGCTCCTCCGCGACGAGGACGTCGACCTCACGATCCGCGAGCTGCAGCGAATCCAGGGGAAGCCGCAGTGAGCGCGCCGTCTGCCAGGACCCGTCCCGCGACGCCGGCGCCGCCTCTCAACGCTCTTCTCCTGCAGCGAATCCTCACCGCCTTCATCCGCGACGAGGTGATGAAGACGGGTGCTGCGGGCGTCGTGCTCGGCTTGTCGGGCGGCGTCGACTCGAGCCTCGCGGCCGGGCTCGCAGCCGAAGCGCTCGGTCCGGAGAACGTGCTCGGGATCGAGATGCCGTACCGCACATCGAGCCCCGAGAGCCTCGCGCACGCGGACGCGGTCGCCGTGAAGTTCGGCTTCGAGACGATCCGCATCGACATCACGCCGCAGCTCGACGCCTACTTCGAGCGATTTCCCGACGCGAGCGCGATGCGACGCGGCAACAAGATGGCGCGCGAGCGCATGACGATCCTCTACGATCACTCCATGCGACTCGGCCGCCTCGTGCTCGGCACGAGCAACAAGACGGAGCTCCTCCTCGGCTACGGCACGCTCTACGGCGACATGGCTTCCGCCGTGAATCCGCTCGGCGATCTCTACAAGACACAGGTGTGGGACCTCGCGAAGGCGATCGGCGTTCCCGCGGCGATCGTCGAGAAGCCGCCGACCGCGGACTTGACACCCGGCCAGACCGACGAGGGCGACCTCGGCTTCTCCTACGAGGAGGTCGATCACCTCCTGCACGCGATGGTCGACCATCGCTACGAGGCGGAAGAGCTGGTTGCGGCCGGCTTCGATCCCGCCTTCGTCACGGCGGTCGCGACGCGCGTGCAGCGCTCACAGTTCAAGCGGCGGCTTCCGGTGATCGCGAAGATCTCGAACAGAACGATCGACCGCGACTTCCGCTACGCGCGCGACTGGGGGCTGTGATTGGCCGAGGGGAGGGTGGGCACGATCTACGTGGTCGCGACGCCCATCGGGAACCTCGAGGACATCACGCTGCGCGCCGTCCGGATCCTCGGGGAGGTCGACGTCGTAGCCGCGGAGGATACGCGCCGGACGCGCATCCTGCTTTCGCACCTGGGCATCCGGAAGCGCGTGATCTCGTATCACGACGCCGTCGAGGCGGCGCGCGCTCCGGAGCTCGTGGGGCGTGCTCTCGCGGGCGAGTCGATTGCTCTCGTGAGCGACGCGGGCACGCCGCTCGTCGCGGATCCCGGCTATCGACTCGTGACCGCCGCGGTCGAGAGCGGCGTTCCCGTGGTGCCGATCCCAGGGCCGTCCGCGCCCCTCGCGCTCCTGTCGTGCGCCGGCTTGCCGACCCAGCGCTTCACGTTCGCCGGGTTCCTGCCGTCGCGCGCTTCGGCGCGCCGAAGGTTCGTCGCGGACCTGCGCGACCTGCGCGAGACACTCGTCCTCTTCGAGACGGCGAAGCGGCTGCCCGGCTCTCTCGCGGACCTGGCCGAGATCCTCGGACCCAGGCCCGTCGCGATCGGACGCGAGCTGACGAAGCGCTTCGAGGAGATCGTTCGCGGAGATCTCCGCGAGCTCGCCGAGCGCTTCGGGGATACCGAAGCAGCTGCCCGATTGCGCGGCGAGATCGTCCTCGCGATCAGAGGACGGGACGACGATTCCGCGGCGCCGGCGGACGAGGCCGACCTCGAGAGCCGGATCCTCGCGCACGTCCGCGCGCGCCTCGATCAGGGCGAAGCGCCGTCGCAGGCGGCCAAGCACGTCGCAGCCGAGCTCGGCGTTCCGCGAAACGAGGTGTACCGGCACGCGCTCGCGGCACGAACGGAGCGGGCGGCGCGAGAGCTGCACTCCGACGCCGAGCCCGATTGACGAGTCGGGAGGCCGCCCCTATCTTGTGCACCGTGCTTCGCGCCGACGGGAAGTTTCGGATCGGCCAGGTGGTTCGACACCGGGTGTATCCGTTCCGGGGTGTGATCTTCGACGTCGATCCGACCTTCAGCAACACCGAAGAGTGGTGGCAATCGATCCCCGAAGACCTTCGCCCCCGGAAGGAGCAGCCGTACTACCACCTGCTCGCCGAGAACGACACGAGCTACTACGTCGCGTACGTCTCGGAGCAGAACCTGCTGCCCGACGAGACGGGCGAGCCGATCGGACACCCGCAGGTCCCCGAGCTGTTCGGCGAGCTGCACGACGGCTTCTACGAAGTGAGAAGCCGCCATCTGCATTAGTCTCCGCGCGGCTCTGCCGCGCGGTCGAGCGACAGCGAGCGGGGTGAGGAGGCGCAGCTTGGGCTTCGCCGCGTGGAGGAGCGGGGCGGCGCCCCTCTCGCGGAATCACCGCGGGGGCTTCGGGCTCGGGAGCTCCTTCCGCTCGTAGCCCTTCCAGATCTCGAACGTGTCGGGTGTGATCTCGACCTTCTGGATGTCCTCGAAGAAGGTCTCGCTCCGCACCTTGCCGCCTTCGGTTCGGCGCGTGCGTAGAGGGAAGCCGTCGACGCGATCGAGAAGCTCGAAGGGCTGCTCCGCTCCCGGAACCGAGCCGGCGAGCGCTCCGGTCATCTTCCCCTGGAAGCGGCCGAGCTCCTTCACTACGGCGAGGTCGTCGGGCACGAGCCCGACCGCCTCGTAGGGGGCGACGCACACGTCGCCCTTCCTCTGGCCGCCGCGGCTCAAGCGGACGATTCGGCACGAGTGATCGTGCACCTCGTCCTTCTCCTTCGTGGCGGCCGCCTCGAGCGGCGGCGTCTTCTTCGCCGCTCCGCCGGGGGCCGGAAAGGGAAGCGCGCCGTTCGCGAGCATCCGCTCGATCATCTTGCGCTGCGCCTCGGGCATCTTCGCGAGCTGGTCGTCGATCTGCCGGCGCGCTTCGGCCATCTCGCCGGCGAGCTGCGCGGCGGCCGCTTCGTCGATCTGGACGTAGGACCGGTCGTCGTGGCGCACGACCCGGAGGACGTCGTTCTTGCCGTCGAAGATGAGCGACGTGGCGCCCGCACCGCTCGGCGCCGCGCCGAGATCGATGCGGAGGAGCGTTCCTTCGACGCGCATCCGACCCGATCCGGAGGCCTTCTCGTTGCCGGGCACGACGGTGCGCATCTTGAGGTCGACGCCCGCTTCGGCGGCACTCGCTTGCGCGAAGAGGCAAGCGCACGCGGCCGCGAAGACCAGCGCGGAGCGGCTTCGAAGTTCTCGCTTCATGCCGCTCACCGTACCAGGAAGTCGCGCAGATCGTCGCACGGTGCCTCGTCGCTTCGCGCGACGTCGCGCACGCGCGCGGCGGGCGGTCCGCGCCGGCACCAGTCGACGAGCTGTCGGATGCTCGACGAGGCACCCTCGGCGAGGATCTCCACCGAGCCGTCGGAACGGTTCCGCGCCCAGCCGACGACACCGAGCCGCCGCGCTTCCACCTGCGCGGAGCCGCGATACCACACACCCTGGACGCGGCCGCGGATCTCGAGCCGGACCCGAACCCGCTTGCTTCCGCTCGGATCCGCCGGATCGCTCACGCGAGCCGAGAGGGCAAAGCGCTTCTATTCGCGCTTGGTGACGTTGGTCGCCTGCGGGCCCTTGTCGCTGTCGGCAATCTCGAAGTCGACTTCCTGACCTTCGGCAAGAGTCTTGTAGCCGTCACCCTGAATCGCCGAGTAATGCACGAAGACCTCAGGTCCGCCTTCCTGGACGATGAAGCCGTAGCCCTTGGCATTGTTGAACCACTTGACGCGACCGTGAGGCATAGAAAGCTCCCTGGTAATTCGATTCGGCGAAGTAGCTCCGGTCGTCAGGGGAGGAGCTGCTCGCTTTGGCCTGGGCTCGTGTACCAGGAAGCCAAGCCGAACGCGAAGCCTTTCAGCAGGTTTTTCAAGGGCGATTGAGGCCCGTGGTACGTGGTAAGGACTTCCCTGGGTCCTCAATCGCTGGCCGGGAGGGTGAGGCGGTAGGTGCGCCGGCCCCGCTGCACCGTGATCGAGACCGGGCTCGGCTCGCGAAGGTTCCCGACGGCGCGCCGGAATGCGGCGATGCTCGTCGTCGCCGTGTCGCCGACCGCTACCAGGAGGTCGCCGGGACGGAGCCCCGCCCGGGCCGCGTGGCTGCCCTGACGCACCCGCTCGAGCTCGACGGCTCGGGCGCGCGGCGATTCCCGGACTCCGATCCCGAGCCGCCTCCAGGCGAGCGAATCGAGGTCCGACTCGGCGTACTCGGTCGCGACCACCTGGAGCTCCCGGATGTCGGAGCCGCGATGGACCTCGAGCCGGAGCCGGCTGCCGACGCCGGCCGCGGCGAGGCGCTCATCGAATTCGTCCCGCGCCCGGACGGTCGCGCCGTCGACGGAGACGACGACGTCTCCGACCTCGAGGCCCGCCACGGCGGCGGGCCCTCCGGGCTCGACCTCGCGCACGACGACGCCCTTGGTCGCGCGAATCCCGAGTCCGGCGGCGAGATCGGGCGTCAGGTCCTGGACCCGAAGGCCGACCCGTCCCAGTCGGACCTCGCCGTGCCGGATCAGCTCCGTCGTGATCTGCTGCGCGCGCGCCGACGGGATCGCGAAGCCGATGTTCTCGGCGCGGCCCATGATTGCCGTATTGATGCCGATCACGTCGCCCTGGATGTTCAGGAGCGGTCCCCCGGAGTTCCCTGGATTGATCGAAGCATCGGTCTGGATGAAGTCGAAGTACGTTCGATCCTCGAGACGAAGCGAGCGCCCCGAAGCGCTGACGACGCCGGTCGTGACCGTGTGCGAGAAGCCGAACGGATTGCCGATCGCGATCACCGTCTCGCCGATCAAGAGGTCGTTGCTCGCGCCGAACGAGACGTGCGGCAGATGGAGATCGTCGCCGTCGATTCGCAGCACGGCGAGATCGGAGTGCTCGTCCGTGCCGACGACGCGCGCCTCGAGCTCGCGCTCGTCGGCGAGCAGGACGGTGATCTTGTGCCCACGCGCGACGACGTGCGCGTTCGTCACGACGTAGCCGTCCGGACGGACGATCACGCCCGAGCCGAGGCTCGTTCGCGTGTAGCGCCGCCCCGGCTGCCGCTCGAAGAACCGACCGAAGAACTCGTCGAAGAAGGGGTCGGGCCGGACGACGACCAGCTCCTCCGCGGAGATGTTGACGACCGCGGGCCGGACCTTCTCGATCGCCTCGACGATCGGCGTGCGCCGGCTCGTGTCGGGAGCCGCGCCGGCCGAGCCTGCGCTCAGGTGTACGAGAGCGAGCGCTGCGATCGCCGCCGCGGCAACGAGCCCGACGCGTCGAGAGGAGCGGATGGCCGGCCTCCGGGTCAGGAGTTGGCCGCTTGGCTCCGGACGACGGGAACCTCCTCGGCGGCGTCTCCGACCTCGAGGTAGGTGTAGCCCGAAAGGCCCTGCTCGTAGCGGCGCCGCAGGCGCGCCGATTCCTCGACCGTGATGCGGCCCTCGCGGAGCGCGAGCTCGATCGCGCGTCGCGCGCGCTCGACGAGCTCGGGCTTGCTGAACTGGACGTAGCCGAGCACCTCCTCGACCGAGTCGCCCTCGACGAGATGCTCGATCTCGAGCCGGTCGCCGTCGCCGAGGCGGACGTGCACGGCGTCGGTGTCGCCGAAGAGGTTGTGGAGGTCGCCGAGGATCTCCTGGTAGGCGCCGACGAGGAAGATCGCGATGTAGTAGGGCTCGCCGTTCACCGGGTGGAGGTCGAGGACGTGCTTGACGTCGTGCCGGTCGATGAACTGGTCGACCTTGCCGTCCGAGTCGCAGGTCAGGTCCGCGAAGACGCCCCGCCGCGTCGGCTTCTCGCCGAGGCGGTGGATGGGCATCACCGGGAAGAGCTGCTTCACCGCCCAGTGGTCGGGCGCCGACTGGAAGACGGAGAAGTTGCCGTAGTACGTGTCGGCCATCGAGCGCTCGAGCCCCTCGAGCTCTTCGGGCAGGTAGTCCATCTCGCGCGCGAGCCGAAGGATGCGCTCGCAGCACGCCCAGAAGAGCCGCTCGAACTGGCCGCGCGTCTTCAGGTCGAGGAAGCCCAGGTTGAAGAGAGTGAGCGCTTCCTCTTTCGTCTGGAGGGCGTCGTGGTACGACTCGATCACGTTCTTCCGCGTGATCGACTGGTAGACGTCGAAGAGCTTGTGCACGGCCTTGTGGTCGTCTTCGCCCGGCGGGCGCGGCGCCGTCTTCGGCAGGAGCTCGTTCACGCCGAGCACGTTGAAGATCAGCACCGAATGGTGCGCGACCATCGCCCGGCCCGTCTCCGTGATGATGTCCGGATGGGGGACGCCCTTCTCCTCGCAGGACTCCATGACCGTGGCCACGATGTCGCGGGCGTACTCGAGGTTCGTGTAGTTCATCGACGACTGGAAGTTCGTCTGCGAGCCGTCGTAGTCGACGCCGAGGCCGCCGCCGACGTCGAGATAGTGGAGGCCCGCACCCATCTGCACCAGCCCGACGTAGAAGCGCGTCGCCTCCTGCACCGCCTCGCGAATCGCGCGGATCGTCGTGATCTGCGAGCCGACGTGGAAGTGCAGCAGCTCGAGGCAGTCGAGCATGTTGCGCGCGCGGAGCCGGTCGACGGCCTCGATCAGCTCGTCGGCCGTGAGCCCGAACTTGCTCCGGTCGCCGCCCGACTCGACCCAGCGGCCCGCGCCGCGCGCGGCGAGCTTGACTCGCACGCCCAGGTGCGGGCGGATGTCGAGCTCGCGCGCGACCTCGAGAGCGAGCTCGAGCTCGTGGAAGCGGTCGAGGACGATGATCGGCGTCCGACCGAGCTTCTGCGCGAGGAGCGCGATCTCCATGTAGGCGCGATCCTTGTACCCGTTGCAGATGATCAGCGCGTCGGGATCGTCTGCGATCGGAAGGATCGCGAGGAGCTCGGGCTTGCTGCCGGCCTCGAGACCGACGCCGTGGCGCCGTCCGAAGTCGATCACCTCCTGGACGACGTGGCGCTGCTGATTGACCTTGATCGGGTAGATCGCGCGGTGGCGCCCCTTGTAGTGGTGCTCGTCGATCGCGCTCTCGAAGCACGCGCAGAGATCGCGGATGCGCGTCGCGAGGATGTCCGAGAAGCGGATCAGGAGCGGCAGGTGCAGGCCGCGGTGCCGCAGGTAGGTCACGAGCTCGGCGAGGTCGATGCCGGGACCGGCCTCGCCGCGTGGGCGAACCTCGACGTTGCCCTGCGGATTGATCGTGAAGAAGCTCGAGCCCCAGGCGTCAACGTCGTAGAGCTCGAGCGCGTCCTGGATCGTCCATCCACGCACGATCTTTCGAGGTATACCGGTGCGTCCGCGCTCGTGCCAGCGATCAGGCGCGTTTCGGCGCCGGCTCCCGTGACACGAGGCGCAGCGAATCGAGGCGCACGCGCGCCGCTCGCAGATGCTCTCCGAGGCTTTCGATCTCGCGCGCGGCGAGAGCGAGCTCTTCGGGGCGGATCCGGTCGTTGACGGCGCGGAGCGCGCGCAGCCGATCCAACTCGGCGCCGAGCTCGTCGTGCAAGCGGCGGAGAGCCAGCTCGACGAGGGCGTCGCGGGCCTCTCCCGCGAGGCCGGAAGCCGCGCCGAGCATGCGCGAGAGCACCTGACCGTCCTTCGGGAGCGCGGGTCGTGCCGCACGTCCCAGGCGCGCGTCCGGGGGCAGGTCGGCGCGGGAGCCGCTCTGGTCGACGACGACGCGCACGGGCGTCGGTGCGAGAAAGCGGTCCGCGGCGAGCTCGCGCGGCGCCAGCACCTCGGCGACGAAGTACGCCTCGAGGAGAAGGGCAGGCGCTCCAGGCGCGGTCCAGACGGCCGCCGCCGAGCTTCCCCGCGTCGTCCCGAGGAGCCGCTCGATCGCTCCCTGTGCGAGCGGATGGTCGCGCGTGAGGAACGTCAGGTCCTCGCGCTCGAGCGCCGTGCGTCTCGCAAACGTCACGGAGAGCCCCGCTGCCGGCAGCCCGGGAAGCGCGTCGACGAAGAGACCTTCGGCCGAGAGGCGGTAGGTCCGCGGGCCGATCTCCTCCGCCTCGACGCCGAAATGCTCGAGGAGGCGCACGAGGAACTCGTCGAAGCTCGGGTCGTCGTCCTCGCGGACGATCTCCGCGATGAGACGGCGGGCGCGCTCCGGGCGGAGCGACGAGCGCTCGAGCAAGCGGTCGCGTCCCTGCTCGAGGCGGGCCGCGATCTCCTCGCGACTTCGCCGCGTCTCCTCGAGGAGCGAGGCGAAGCGCGCCTCGTCGAGGCGTCCCTCGGTCTTCGAGGAGAGCGCCGCTTCGACCGCTGCGCCGTGCCGGGCGAGCAGCTCGGCGCCGCCGCGCAGCGTCCGTGCGAAGTCCTCGAGCCCTTCGTCGTGCCAGCGCGCGAGCACCTCGTGCGCCGTGCCGGCGAGGTAGGGGACGTGGATCTCGACGGGCCGCGAGCGCCCGATCCGGTCGAGGCGTCCGATCCGCTGCTCGACGAGCTCCGGGTCGAGCGGCAGATCGAAGAGGACGAGGTGGCGCGCGAACTGGAAGTTCCGTCCCTCGCTGCCGATCTCCGAGCAGACGAGAAGCCGCGCGCCGTTCGGCTCGGCGAACCAGGCCGCATTCCGGTCGCGCTGCACCAGCGTCAACCCCTCGTGGAACGGCGCGGTCTTGATCTGCGCACGCTGCTCGATCGCGGCGAGGATCGCCCCGACCTGCTCGCGCGCGTGGCAGATGAGGAGCACCTTGTCGTCGGGGCTCGCGCGAAGGAGGTCGAGCAGCCAGCCGATGCGCGGATCGTCGCGGTAGTCGAACGGCTCCCGATCGGCGTCGTCGCGTCCGCCCGCGAGCGGTACGAGATGCGGTGCGCGCGCGGGAAAGCCCGCGATCGCCCCGCGCGTGTTGCGGAAGAGGACGCGTCCGGTGCCGTGCCGGTCGAGGAGGTCCGAGACGAGGCGCTCGCGTGCGCTCTCGTCGCCCCGCTCGAGCGCGGCGAGCGGGGCGGTGAGGCTTTCCGTCGGATCGCGCGCGAGGATCTCGCGGTCGGCTGCGGTCGGCTCCTCCCGCGCGTCGAGGCGCGCGACGAGGTCGGCGAGCGCGGCGAAGCCCGCCTGCTCGCCGAGGAACGATTCCAGATCGACGTGGCGCTTCGGGTCGAGGAGGCGGAGCCGCGCGAAGTGACCGGTCTCGCCGAGGCGCTCCGGCGTTCCGCTCAGGAGGAGCACGCTCGGGATCGCGCCGGCGAGCGCTTCGATCAAGCGGTAGCCGGGGCTGGCGTCGTCCGGTGACCAGGAGAGCCGATGCGCTTCGTCGACGATCAGGACGTCCCAGCCCGCCTCGAGCGCGTCGCGCGCGTTCTGCGGGTCGCCGAGAAGGAAATCGAGGCTCGCGAGGACGAGCTGCTCCTCGAGGAACGGATTCGCCCCGGGATCCGCGGCGCGGATCGCGGCGCAGCGCTCCTCGTCGAAGAGCTTGAACCAGAGATGGAAGCGCCGCACGAGCTCGACGAACCACTGGTGCACGAGCGACTCGGGGACGAGGATCAGAACGCGTCCGACGCGGCCGCCGAGGAGCTGGCGATGGAGCACGAGGCTCGCCTCGATCGTCTTGCCGAGCCCGACCTCGTCCGCCAGGAGGACGCGCGGTGCGTGTCGCGCGGCGACGTCGCCGGCGATCGAGAGCTGGTGCGGGAGGAGGTCGATCCGTCCGCCGAGGAAGCCGCGCACCGGCCCGCCGCGAATGGCTGCGAGATGGTGCAGCGCCTCGATCCGGAGCGCATGCACCCGCGCGTCGTCGACGTCGCCGCGGCGGAGACGCGCTTCCGGCGCGCCGACGTCGAGCGCGTCCGCGAGCTCGTCCTCGCGCAGGCTCCGGCCCTCGCCGCGGTACACGATCCGGCCTTCGCTCTCGGCGACGTCCTCGACGCGGAACGTCTCGCCCCCGCGGCCGGAGACCGAGTCGCCGACACGGAAGCGAATCCGGCGGAGCGGCGCCGCGGCCTTCGCGTAGCGACGCCGCTCGCCCGCGCCTGCGAACTCGAGCTCCACCTGACGATGCTCCACCGAGACGACCGTGCCGAGCCCGAGCTCCGGCTCGGCCTCACTCACCCAGCGCTGTCCGATCGCGAAAGCTTCCACCGGGCACGCAGGCTAACGCTGCGCTACGAAGCGGGCCATGGGTGGGAGCGGGACGTCGATGCCGTGGCCCGCGCATCCGCTCGTCTACGAGGTGCACACGTGGGCGTGGCTCGGCGAGCTCGAGCACGCTGCCGGACGTCGCCTGACGCTGGCGGACGTTCCGGAAACGGAGATCGAGCGCCTTGCCGCGCTCGGCTTCGACGCGCTCTGGCTGATGGGTGTCTGGCAGCGGAGCCCGCGCGGGCGAGAGATCGCACGGTCCCACGCGGGGCTGCACGGCGCCTACCAGGCGGCGTTGCCCGACTGGGCGGAGCACGACATCGTCGGCTCGCCGTACGCGGTACACGCGTACCGCGTCGATCCGTACCTCGGCGGCGACGAAGCGCTCGCGCGCCTGCGGGAGCGCCTCCGCGCGCATGGCCTTCGTCTCGTGCTCGACTTCGTGCCGAATCACCTCGCCGTCGACCACGCGTGGACGGAGAGCGATCCGACGCTCTTCGTCCGGCCGAGCGAGGAGCATCTCGCGGCGCGTCCGCACGACGCATTTCGCAACGCACGAGGCGAGGCGCTCGCGCACGGGCGGGATCCGTATTTCGACGGCTGGACCGACACCGTCCAGCTCGACTACCGCCGTGCGGCAGTCCGCCGTGCGATGCGGGAGACGCTCTGCGATCTCGCCGGTCGTTGCGACGGCCTGCGTTGCGACATGGCGATGCTCGTCCTTCGAGACGTGTTCCGGCGCACCTGGGGCGGCGACTTCGAGGCGCCCGGGGACGAGTTCTGGCCGGAAGCGATCGCGATGGTGAAGCGCGCGCATCCGGCTTTCGTGTTCATCGCGGAGGTGTACTGGGGGCTCGAGCGCGAGCTGCACCTGCAGGGCTTCGACTACACGTACGACAAGCGCCTCTACGATCTGCTGCGCGCACGCGAGCACGATCGGCTCTCGGCGCACCTCCGCTCGGGCCTGGAGGAGCAGTCGCGGCACGTGCGCTTCGTCGAGAATCACGACGAGGAGCGCGCGGCCGACGCGTTCGGGGATCCGTGGGGACGCGGCGCGGCGCTCTTCGCGCTGGCGCTGCCGGGGCTTCGGCTCGTCCACGAAGGACAGCTCGAGGGACGCCGCCGGAAGCTTCCGGTGCAGCTCGGACGGCGCGCCGACGAGTCCGCGGACGCCGCGCTCGCGTGCTTCTACCAAGCGCTCCTCCCGATGCTCGCCGATCCGGAGTGGCGCGCGGGCGCGTGGGCCCCGCTCGATCTTCCGCCCGGCGTCGTCGGCTATCGGTGGACGCTCGGCGATCGAGCGAGGATCGTCGTCGCGAACCTCTGGGGCGAGCCGGCGCGGTGCCGCGTTCCGAGCGCTCTTCTCGGCCTCGACGGGACGGGCTCGCTCGGCGTCCGCGAGCGCTTTGCCTCCGCTCCGTGGGCCCAGGCGTCGGCGTCGATCGAGGGGGAAGAGGTCGCGATCGAGGTCCCCGGTCTCGCCGCGCGTCTGCTCGAAGTCGGCGCGTGCACGGCGTAACTCGTCGGATCGCCGCGTAAGATTCGCGGCTGTACGCTTGCCCATGCGGGCACCGGATGCCATCCGCGCGGCTTCGCCGCGCGGCCGAGCGGAGGGCGAGCGGGGAGAGGAGGCGCAGCTTAGGCTTCGCCGCGTGGAGGAGAGGGGCGGCGCCCTTCTCTTACAATTGATACGCGTTGTGCAGGTACTGGAGAAGCATGCGGCGCGCGCTGAAGAACGATCCGTTCAGCGCGATCGCGGAGCGCATCACCTCGCCGAAGCGCTCGGGGTGCTCGTAGTAGAGCGGCATGATCTCCTTCTCGAGCTTCTCGTAGAGAGAGTTCGCCTCGCTCGCGGCGTCCGACTCGACCTCGGCGCTCTCGCCGATCGACCAACCCGTGACGCCTTCGACGCAGCCCTCGATCCACCAGCCGTCGAGGATGCTGAGGCTCGGCACGCCGTTCAGCGCGGCCTTCATGCCGCTCGTGCCCGAAGCCTCCTGCGGCTTCTGCGGCGTGTTGAGCCAGACGTCGACGCCGGCGCAGAGGATCCGTCCGAGCGCCACGTCGTAGTCCGGCAGATACACGGTCGGCACCGCGCCCTCGAGCGAGCGCGCCGCGTCGAACACGCGCCGGATCATGTCCTTCCCCGCGCCGTCGTTGGGATGCGCCTTGCCGGCGTAGACGACCTGGAGCGGTCCGACCTCGCGTGCGATGCGCCGCAGGCGCTCGATGTCGTGGAAGAGAAGGTCGGCTCGCTTGTAGGGCGTCGCACGCCGCGCGAAGCCGATCGTCAGCACGTCCGGCTTGAAGCCGGCGTTCGTGCGGCGGTTCACCTCGTCGAGGAGGAGGGCCTTCGCCGCCTCGTGCGCCTCGCGGATCCGGTCGACGGAGATCTGCATCGCGTAGCGCAGGTTCAGGCTGTCGAAGCGCCAGTCCGGGATCTCACGGTCGAAGAGCTCCTGGAACGAGTCGGAGGTCCACGTCGGCGAGTGCACGCCGTTCGTGATCGAGCGGATCGGATAGTGCGGGAACATGCCGCGCGCGACCTCGCCGTGGCGCATCGCGACGCCGTTCACGTAGCGCGCGAAGAAGAGGGCGAGGGAGGTCATGTTCAGCGTGCCCTCGTTGCAGCAGCCGAGACCGATCAGCTTCTCCGTGCGCGCGTCGCCGAGGACCGAGCGGACCTGGTCGAGCGGGAACTGGTCGTGACCCGCCGGGACCGGCGTGTGCGTCGTGAAGATGCAGTGGCGGCGGACGAGCTCGCAGTCCGTGGCGGACGTCTTCTCGCCTTCGTCGTCGTCGCCCTGTCTCTCCTCCAGAAGCGCGAGCCCGAGAAGCGCCGAGTGTCCCTCGTTCATGTGATACGAGCGGAGCTCCCAGTGGCCCAGCGCGCGCAGGATCGCGAGCCCGCCCATGCCGAGAAGCGCTTCCTGCCGCAGGCGATAGTGGTGATCGCCGCCGTACAGCTGATCCGTGAGCGCGCGATCCTCGGGCGCGTTCTGCGCGAGGTCGGTGTCGAGGAAGAGCACCGGGATCTCCGCGCCGGACACGCCGCGGATCCGATAGCGCCAGGCGCGCAGGTGCACCGTGCGTCGCTCGAGCTCGAGCGTCACGACGGGCGCCAGCGGCTCGAGCTTCTTCTCGGGCGACCACTCCTCCGGCGCCTCCGTCTGGTTCCCGTTCCCGTCGATGCTCTGGTGGAAGTAGCCCTTGCGGTGCACGAGCGTCACGCCGACGACCGGGACGCCCTGATCCGCCGCGGCGCGCAGCGTGTCGCCGGCGAGGACGCCGAGACCGCCGGAGTAGGTCGGAAGCTCGGAGTCGACCGCGATCTCCATCGAGAAGTAGGCGATCAGGGTGTGGTTCCGTCGGTCCATAGGCGAGTACCTGTACCGCGAGCGCCAATACGATCCAACCTCGTGGGCACGGATCGCTCGTCTCCGTTTCCGGACGTTCCCACATCGTGTGCAAGCCTTGCAGTCGGAGGGTCTGCGACCGTACCTTCCCCGGACGAAATGGGGGCATGGATGGGGTGCCGCCGGGTCGCGGTCGTGTCGGGGCTGCTCCTCGGCTGTGCACGAGAGCCCGCGAAGGTGCCCGAGGTGCGCTTCGTCGACGTGACCGAGGAGTCCGGCGTCGCGCGGAAGACGCCGACCTACGACGCCGCCGTCGGCGACTTCGACGCGGACGGCGCCCCCGACGTGTACGTGGGGAATCACGAGTACGAGTCGGTGCTGCTGCGCAACGACGGCAGCGGTCACTTCGAGAACCGCATCGGCGGCTCGGGGATCGATCCGCTCGGCGACAAGCACGGCACCGCCTGGACCGACGCGAACGGCGACGGGCTCCTCGACCTCTTCGTGTCGCTCGGAGCATTTCGCGGCAAGGGCACGAAGGCGAACCCCTTCTACTGGAATCGCGGCGGCGGCCGCTTCGAGCGTGCGGGCGACGACGTCGGGCTCGAAGATCCGAGCGGCCGCTCGCGCGCCGTCGCGAGCTTCGACTTCGACCGCGACGGACATCTCGATCTCCTCGTCGCGAACCACGCGACGCCGAGCCGGCTCTTCCGGAACCGCGGCGACGGAACGTTCGAGGACGTCTCGGAGAAGACGGGCGTCTCGCGGTACTCCGCGGAGGCGGTGACCTGGACCGACTACGACGCGGACGGCAACGTGGACATCCTGTTCTTGACGAACTCGGACGGGATGCGGCTCCTGCGGAACGACGGCGGTCGCCGCCTCGTCGACGTGACGGAGGAGGTCGGGCTCGATCCCTGGCTCGAAGCGGGCGGCGTCGCGTTCGGTGACTACGACGACGACGGCGTGCTCGATCTCTACGTGAGCCGCGGCTGGGGCTATGTCCCGCACGCGTACGACGACGGCGCCGGCACGATCCGCTTCGCGCTCTTCGGGAAGTCGCCGCGCGGGTTCGACTTCGAGAGCCCCGTCGCGGACGGCGGCACGATCCGGGCGGAGCTCTACCAGCAGGGCTCGCCCGCAAAGCCCGAGCAGCTCCGCTGCGGTGAAAGCGGGCGGCCGTCGTCGCACGCCTTCGCGTGCGGTGGGGAGGAGGCGATCGCCGCGGAAGCCCCCGCGATCGAGCCGGGCTACGCGCTGTGGCGCGATCCGGAGCCGCGGAAGAGCTGCGACTCCTGTCCCGAGTCGTACTCCTGGCATCTCCGCTGGACGGGCACCGGCGACTGGAACGAGAGCGGCATCCTGCGCGGCGGCGCGAGTCCGAAGCTCGTCGGGATCGCCGGCGGACCGAAGCGAAGCGGCGCTCTTTATCGCGGGACCGGCATCGGCACGTTCGAGCGCGTCGAGGCGCCCGGTCTCGCGCCGACGGTCAACGGTCAGGGAGCCGCTTGGATCGACCTGAACAACGACGGCACGCTCGATCTCTACGCCGTCGATACCGCGGCCGATGGAGCGCCTTCGCAGAGCCAGCTCTTCCTCGGCGACGGGCGCGGCGGCTTCGTGCTCGCGCCGGTGGACTCCGGGGCGACTCCGCGCGTCGTCGAGGGCCGTCCCGCGAGCGTGCAGCATGCCGACTTCGACCGCGACGGCCGCGTCGATCTCTTCGTCGCGAACGGCTGGGGTGCTCCGCCGTTCAACCGCGGACGCTACGCCCTCCTGCGGAACGTCTCGCCGGAGCGGCACTGGCTTGAGATCGACCTCGTCGGGAGCGCCTCGAACCGGCCGGGGCTCGGCGCGTGGATCGAGATCGTAGCGTGCGGGAGGAAGCAGGTGCGCCATCACGACGGCGGCCGGAGCGATCTGTCGCAGTCGATCGTCCGTCCCCACTTCGGGCTCGGCGATTGCGCGAGCGTCGAAGCGCTGACGGTGCGCTGGCCCTCGGGAGCGGTCTCGGAGCAGGGCGACGTCGAGGTCGATCGCGTCGTCGAGGTCCACGAGCCAGCCTGGGAGAGGGGATGAGGTCGATCGCGTCGCTGCGCTTCGTCGCGCTCGTGGTCGTGCTCTTCGCGGCGCTCTCGGCGCCCGGCCGCTCCGCGGAGCGGCTCCGTGCGCCGGAGGACGTGATCCTGATCGTGGTCGACACGCTTCGCGCGAAGAGCCTGTCGCTCCTCGGCTACGGGCGGGAGACGTCGCCGAACCTCGCGCGCTTTGCGCGCGACGCGATCACCTACGAGAACGCGATCACACCGGGCACGTGGACGGTGCCTTCGCACGCGTCCCTCTTCACGGGGCTCTGGCCGTCGTTTCACGGCGCCGAGCGCGTCGCCGCGGACCGGATCCTCGCGACGCCGATCAATCCCAAGATCGAGACGCTCGCCGAGCGGCTCCGGCGCAGCGGCTGGGCGACGGGCGCTTTCGTCGCGAACACGACCTATCTCACGCCGTCTCTCGGCTTCGATCGCGGCTTCGATGCCTACGTCACGGACGGCGGTCCCGCCGACGTCGTCGGTCCGGCGGCTCTGCGCTGGCTCGCACAGCAGCGCGGGCACGCGTTCCTCTTCGTCAACCTGCTCGATCCGCACGAGCCCTACCTGCCGCGCCAGCCGTACGACACGCGCTTTCCCGGAAAGAATCCGGAGCTCGGCGACAAGATCACCGACCTCTACTGGAAGGGGAAGCCGCTGACGGCGGACGTGCGCCGGCACTTCCGCTCGCAGTACGACGGCGAGATCGCGTTCACGGACGAGGTGCTCGCCGATCTCTTCGCGCAGCTCCGCGAGATGGGGCGCTACGACGACTCGCTGATCCTCCTGACGTCGGACCACGGAGAGATCCTCGGGGAGCACGGCCTCGCGGGCCACGGAGGAGCACCGTACGAGGAGCTCCTGCACGTTCCGCTCCTCGTCAAGCTGCCGGGAAGCCGCGGCGGCGGAGCGCGGGTCGAGCGGCGCGTGTCGACGATGGGTGTATACGCGACGATCCTCGCCGCGGCGGGCGTCACGCTGCCGGACGAGACGCAGTCGGTACCGCTCGAGCGGCCGCATCCGGTCTGGGCCGAGGACGTGAGCTTCGCCGGCGAGCGCGTGACCGTCGGCTACGACGGAGATCGAAAGCTCGTGCACCGGATCAAGCCGGGGGCGGACGGCGCGGGAGCGGCCGAGGTCTTCGACCTCCGCGCCGACCCGAGGGAGAAGAAGCCGGCCGACGCGAGCGCCGCTTCGGGCCTCGCGGCGAGCCTGGAGACGTTCCGCCGAACGAAGCGCCCGCGCAACGAGGCGCCGCCGCCCGTCGTCGATCCCGAGCGCGAGCGCCAGCTCCGCGAGCTGGGCTACCTCCACTGAAGGCGGCGTTTCAGGAGCGCTCGCCGATCAGGTAGCGGGCGCCGGCAGGACCGGCGTGCGCGGTGTGGACGGTGCCGGCGGGCAGCATCAGGCGATCGCCCGGGCGGAGGAGGTGCTCGTCTCCGTCGATGCCGAAGGAGATCTCGCCGCCGACGATCCAGATGCTCTCGTCCTCGTCGTGCGAGTGCGGCGGGTAGTCGGCGCCCGGCGCGTCCTCCCACACGAACGACGTGAAGCCGTCCGCCGCGAGGCGCGCACGGAGATCGTCCTCGCGGAGCGGCTCGGTCGCGGCGCGGCGCCGCACTTCGAGCACGATCGCCTCGCGTCCGGAGGTCGAGCTCAAGCGGCTCTCCCGATCGCCTCGCCGCGCCGCCGCAAGCCGGCGCGGTCGTAGACCGCATCGATCAAGCGCATGTTCGCGATCGAGTCGGCGGGCGTCGTCGGGATCGGTGCATCGTCGCGGACGTGCGCTGCGAACGCGCGGAGCTGGTGCAGGTACGTCGCGTCGCCGCGCACGTGCTCGGTGCGGGTTCCCTGCGGTGTCGAGATCGTCAAGCGATGGTAGAAGTGCGGCAGAAACGGGTTCAGGACGCGCATCTCGCCGCGCTCGCCGCGGACGATCGCGTGCACGCGGACGAGGTTTCGGGCCGAGAAGAGAGCGCAGCGAAGCCGGCCCGTCCGTCCGTCCGCGAAGCGCACGTCCGCCTCCATCGCACGGTCGACGTCCGGCGAGCGCAGCGTCGGCCGGGCGGAGACGACCTCCTCGGGCTCGGCGCCGGCGAGGTGACGGAGGAGATGCGCGGCGTAGCAGCCGGTGTCCATCATCGCACCGCCCCCGAGATCGTACTGGTAGCGGATGTCGTTGAAGAACGGCAGCGGGATGCACATCGACGTCTCGATGTGCCGGATCGCTCCGAGCTCGCCGCCGTCGATGACCTCGCGCAGGCGCGCCGCGAGTGGATGGTAGCGATAGTGGAACGCCTCCATCAGCTTCTTGCCGGTGCGCTCCGCGGCGGCCGCCATCCGCTCCGCCTCGGCCGCGTTCGACGCGAAGGGCTTCTCGCAGAGGACGTGCTTCCCCGCCTCGAGCGAGCGGATCGTCCACTCGCAGTGGAGCCCGTTCGGCAACGGATTGTAGATCGCGTCGACGTCGTCGGCGCGGAGCATGGCCTCGTAGCTCGGGTACGCTTTCGTGATTCCGTGCTTCAGCTGGAACTGTCCGGCTCGTGCGGGCACCCGAGCGGCGATGCCGTAGATCGTCACTTCCGGGCAGCTTCTCGCCGGGCGGATCAGCGCCATCGGGGCGATGCGCGCGGCGCCGAGGATGCCGATGCGGAGGGGTGTCGGAGCGGCTTCCGTTTCCACCGGGTTATCGCTACCCGTTCGCTTCCGCGCTCGCCAGACCTGCGCGAGCGGGCCGTCGTCTCACATCTCGAGGATCTGGTCGTAGCGCTCGAGCCGCGAGACGTCGCCGCTCTGGATCCGCTTCGCGTGCATCTCGACCTCGAGCATCGTGCGGTTGATGTAGGCGGAAGCGAGAACGACCCGGTCGGGCGACGACGCCGCCTGGAAGAGGAGCTCCGCGCCGACGACGACCGAGACGACCATGTCGCACACGCGCTTCGCGTTCAGGAGGGCGTAGTTGACGTCCTCGAGGAGGCTCGACAGCGAGCCCGTCAGGAGGTCGATCCCGCCCTTCACCTGCTTCACCTGCTCGGGGAAATCGAGCGAGAGCGTCTCGAGATCGGCGCGGAGCTGCTCGAGCGCCGTGAAGAGAGCGCCCTTGCTCATCTCGCGGAGCGCGAAGCTCGCCTGGATCTCGGAGGTCCCCTCGTAGATCGTCGTGATGATCGAGTCGGAGTGGTAGTGTCCTGCCGGCGACTCGGCCATGTAGCCGATGCCGCCGTGCACCTGGATTCCTTTTCGCGTCACCTGATCGGCGACCTCCGTCGCGTAGTACTTGCAGAGCGGCGTGAAGAAGCGGATGAGCTGCGCGTTCCGCTCGTGCTCGTGCTGCAGCGCCGTGCGGTCGAACCCGTCCTCGCGATCGCTCGCGAGATAGCGCGCGATCGCCTCGTTCGCGTCGATGAGCGTGCAGGTGTGGTAGAGGAGGGCGCGCGAAGCCTGGATCTCGAGCGCCATCAGGGTCAGCATCGACTTGACGAGCGGCTGCTGGAGGATCGGCTGGCCGAACTGCATCCGCTCCTGCGCATACGAGCGCGCCTTCCGGTACGCCGCCTCCGAGATCCCGATCGCCTGCGCGGAGACGCCGAGGCGCGCCGCGTTCATCAGATCGAGCATGGCGCGGAAGCCGTTGCCGCGCTCGCCGAGGAGGAACGCCTCCGCGTGGTCGAACTCGACCGCGCACGTCGGCGAGCCGTGCAGGCCCATCTTGTCCTCGACGCGCGAGACCGAGACGCGATTCCGCGTGCCGTCGGGGAGCGTTCGCGGACAGAGCATCAGGTTCAAGCCGTGCGTCGTGCCCTTCGACTGGTCGTAGGTCGCGCCGTCGCGCGCGAGGACGAGGTGGATCTCGGCGCCGCCGTTCGTGATGAAGATCTTGCCGCCATCGAGGAAGAACCGGCCGTTCTCCTCCGTCGCGCGCGTCGTGATGCCGCCGAGGTCCGAGCCGGCGCCGGGCTCGGTCAGGTCCATCGAGCCCTGCACCTCTCCCGCGGCGAATCGAGGCAGGTAGCGCTGCCGGAGCTCCTCGCTGCCGTACTTTTCGATGTCGATCGCGGTACCCGCCTGCAGGCCGACGATCGTCATCAGGCTCGCGTCGGCGCGCGCCAGCATCTCGAGACAGGCGACGTTCAGGAGGTAGGGGAGGCCGTAGCCACCGTGCTCCGGGGCGAGGTTGATGCAGACGAGGCCCGCCTCGCGGAGCTTCCGGTAGCCCTCGGCGATGTGTGGCGGCACGACCGGCTCGCCGTTCTCGAGGCGCACCTCCTCGTGCCAGCGGTCCCGGGCGGACTCCGCGATCTCGGCCGAGATCTCCCCGAAGGTCGTCAGGATCGAACGGAAGGTCGCGAGCTCGTCCTCGACGCGGACCGGCCCGGGCCGGCGCAGACGGAAATAGCGCTCCCAGTCGACCCGCTTCTCGAGGAAGAGGGCGATGTCGCGGTGGAAGAACTCGCGCTCCATGCTCGAACCTCCCGGAACGGCGAAGCAGGCCAAAGGGATACGGGCATCCGCCCGATAAGGGAAGCTGCAGCGGGGATTCCCCTTTGAATTCGCGAAGACCACACGCGTCTGGTAGGACCGCTGCCAGGCCCCCGGCGGCCCCCGAAGGGGCTACCCCCCCGGGGCGGCCTTCCATCCCCGCGCCAACGACCAAGACAGGAGGAGATGCGCGCATGCATCGTTCGATTCGTTTCCAAGCGGCGGTTCTCGGGTTCTGCTCTCTCGTAGCCTTGGCCGGACCGGCCGCGGCGCAGCCCGAGGCGCCGGGAGCCGTCCAGGACCCGGACGCCGAAGCCCGCAAGGCTCGGATCCTTGCCAACCTGAAGCTCGCGATCCCCCAGCTCGCGGACATGAACCCGACGATGGGCGAGCTGAAGCCGACCGAGTTCCAGGACCTGGAGCAGGGCTCCTTCGTCGTGCAGGGCCGCCCGCAGCTCTTCCTCGTCTCGAAGGACGACAAGAAGCTCTACTGGCTGCAGCGCGAGCCGATCGACGTCAGCAAGAGCGAGGCGGAGATCAAGGTCGAGATGGACAAGCGCGCCGCAGAGGAGGCCAAGGCTTCCGCGGAGCGCATGACGAAGCTGAACGAGGCGGCCGCGAAGGCTCCGTACCGCGGCAAGAAGGACGCTTCGGTCACGATCGTCGAGTTCTCCGACTTCCAGTGCCCGTTCTGCGCGCGCGGCGCGGCGACGATGGAAGAGGTCGTCAAGAAGTACCCGGACGACGTCAAGTTCGTCTTCATGCACTTCCCGCTGGACTTCCATCCGTGGGCGAAGCCCGCGGCGATCGCCACGAACTGCGCCGCGAAGCAGGACAACGACGCGTTCTGGATCCTGCACGACAAGTACTTCGCGGATCAGAAGGCGCTCACACCCGAGAACATCATCGAGAAGAGCAAGGAGTACTTGAAGGGCTCGAAGATCGACATCGCCGCCTGGTCGACCTGCGCGGAGGACAAGAACAGCGCCGAGTACAAGGCCGAGTCGGCGAAGGTCGACGAGGAGATGAAGCTCGGACAGAGCCTCGGCGTGCAGGGGACTCCGGGCTTCTTCGTGAACGGCAAGTTCATCAAGGGCGCGCAGCCGGCGGCGGCGTTCGATCAGCCGATCGCCGAGGCGAAGGCTGCTTCGAAGTCCTGACGTGGCGACCCTTCGTTCGAACCGTTCGACGGGCGGGGGCGTGCGCGCGGCGCTCGCCCTCGCGTTGATCCTCGGGGGCTGCTCGAGCGAGCCGCCGCCCGCGCCGGCTCCGCCGCCCGCGCCGGCTCCGCCGCCCGCGCCCGCGAGCGACGCAGCCTTCAAGGGCGACGAGCTCACGACCTACTACCGGAAGCAGAACATGCTGCCGCCGTCGACGCCGGTGACGGTGACGGCGGTGACCGACTCGCCGGTCCCCGGGCTCAAGTCGGGTACCCTCCAGGTCGGCGTCTCGCCTCAGATCGAGGAGGTCGGGTTCGTCGCCTCGCCGGACGGCCGCTACGTCGTGTTCCAGGAGCTGATCGACGTCACCGTCGATCCCGGCGTCGCCGTCATGAAGAAGATCGACCTCGAGGGCGTGCAGTGGAAGGGCCCCGCGGACGCGCCGGTCACGATCATCGAGTACTCGGATTTCCAGTGCCCGTTCTGCTCGCGCGGCTACAACGTGATCGAGAAGGAAGTGCTTCCGGCGTATCCCGGCAAGGTCCGCTTCGCGTACAAGCACCTGCCGCTGCCGTTCCACAACTGGGCGGAGCCGGCGGCGATCGCGATGGAGTGCATCCGCAAGCAGGATCCGGAAGCGGCGTGGAAGGTCTACGACAAATTGTTCGAGCAGCAGGGCTCGATCACGCTCGAGACGGTGAAGGAGAAGGCCGTCGAGTTCGGGGGCTCGACGAACCTCGACCGCGCGGCGTACGACCGGTGCTACGACGGGAAGGAAACCGCTGCTCTGGTGCAGGCGCACAAAGCGGAGGCCGCCTCCCTCGGGATCACCGGCACGCCGTCCTTCGTCGTGAACGGACGCCTGATCATCGGCGCGCAGCCCGGAGCTCAGTTCAAAGCCGTCATCGACGACGAGCTGAGTTGACCTTGGCCTTGGCGCGTCCGTAGGTTTCGGTGAGAGTGCGCAGGCGGCGGGCGACGCCGCCTGCGAGCTCGCCGGGACGAAGGCGCCACGCCCAGTTGCCGCGTGCCGCGCCGGGCGTGTTCAGGCGCGACTCGCTACCGAGCCCGAGCAGGTCCTGCGCCGCGACGATCGCGACGTTCGCCGGCGAGGCGAGGGCCGTGCGGATCAGGTCCCAGTGGATCTCGCGCCCGTCGGTGCCGAGGTAGCTTCGCACGAGCTCGCGCTCGCGCTGCGCCGTGCGGCCCCTGCGATGGAACCAGCCGGCGGCCGTGTCGTTGTCGTGCGTACCGGGATACACGACGCAGCGCTCGGGGATCGTCCACGGCCGCGAGCCTTCCTCGCCGGGAAGGAACGCGAACTGGAGGACGCGCATCCCCGGCAAGCCGAGGCGGTCGCGCAGCTCGATCACCTCGCGGGTCACCGAGCCGAGGTCCTCGGCGACGAGCTCGACGCGTCCGAGAGCGCCGAAGAGCGCGCGAAAGAGCGCGTCTCGCGGTCCGCGGCGGTAGCGGCCGCTCCGCGCGTCGGCGGCGCCTGCGGGGATCGCCCAGTAGCGCGCGAACCCGATGAAATGATCGAGCCGGAGCGCGTCGAAGCGACGAAGCGCGTAGCGCAGGCGATCGATCCACCAGCGGAAGCCGGTCTGCGCGAGAGCGTCCCAGCGGTAGAGCGGATTTCCCCAGAGCTGTCCCGTCGCGCTGAAGTAGTCCGGCGGAACTCCCGCGACCTGGCTCGACCGTCCGCTCCGGTCGAGCCAGAACAGCTCCGGATGGCTCCACACGTCGGCGCTGTCGTGGTCGACGTAGATCGGCACGTCGCCGAGAAGCGCGATCCCCCGGCGCGCCGCGTGCGCGCGCACCGCGCTCCATTGCTCGTCGAAGATCCACTGGACGAGCTCGTGGTAGGCGATCTCGTCCGCGAGGCGCCGCCGTGCGGCGGCGAGCGCCGCGGGACGTCGCTTGCGAAGGTCGGACGGCCACTCGGTCCAGGGTCGCCCCCGCTGCTCGCGACGGAGAGCCTGGAAGAGAGCGTAGTCGGGCAGCCAGGTCGCGTTCGCGCGGGCGAAGCGCTCGAGCGCCCGACGCTCGCGGGCGCCCGCGTCCGAGCGGAACGTCGCGAACGCTTCGCGCAGCCGTGGCTCTCGCTCGCGCCGTGCTTGCGCGAAGTCGGCGCGGCGCGGAGCTTCGGTGGTCCGTCGCGCGCCGACGCGCGTGGAGCGCAGCGCTCTCGTGCGCGGCAGGAGGCCGCGCACGCGCAGATCCTCGAGCGAGACGAGCCGTCCGTCGCCCGCGAAGACGGACAGCGCCTTGTACGGCGAGGCGTTCCGCGGCGGGCCGATCGGCAGCATCTGCCACCAGCTCTGCGCCGCCGCGGCCAGGAACTCGACGATCTCCTTCGCGCCTCCGAGATCGCCGACACCGGGACCTCCGGGCAGCGAGGTCGGGTGGAGCAGGACGCCGCTGGCGCGCTGCGAGAGGGAGGGCCGCGGCTCCATCCGTTCGAGTGTCCGACGGAACCCTCCTTGTGGCAAACCGCGGGAGCTGCAGCGTGCCGATGCAATGTTAAGCTCCGCTCGGGCTCCGGTGGGTCCGAACGGGGAGGGCATGTCGGCCGAAGTCGAGAGCGTGCTCGCGGCGAACGCCGCGTTCTACGAAGCCTTCGCGAATCGCGACGTCGAGGCGATGGACGAGGTGTGGGCGCGCGACGCCTCCGTCGCGTGCATCCACCCGGGCTGGCGCGCTCTCACGGGCCGCGAGCGCGTGATGGAGAGCTGGCGTGCGATCCTCGAAGGTCCGATGGCCCCCGAGGTCGCCTGCTCGCGCGAGCGGCCCTACGTCTTCGGCGAGGTCGCGTTCGTGATTTGCGTGGAGACGCTCGAAGACGGCGAGATGATCGTGACGAACGTCTTCGCGCGCGAGATGGGTCACTGGAAGATGGTGCACCATCACGCCGGCCAGATCGCGCATCCCGAAGACGACGAGGACGACGAGCCCCCTCCCGGGCTCCTCAACTGACGGGCGCGAGATGAAGTGGCGTACGGCGGCATCCGACCGGCCCGACCTCGCCGGTGCGGTGCGAGAGGCGGCGGCGAACCTGCACCGCGAGCTCGGCTCCGCGGAGCCGAATTTGATCCTGCTGTTCCTCTCCGAGCATCATCGCGACGCCTACCGCGACGCGGCGACGCTCGTCGGGAGCGAGTTCGGCTCGAGCATGATCCTCGGCTGCAGCGCGCGCAGCGTGATCGGCGGCGGCCAGGAGATCGAGGACCGCCCGGCCGTCTCGCTCACCGCCGCTTGCCTTCCGGGAGTGACGCTGCGGCCGTTCCATTTCGACCGCGACTCGCTTCCCGATCCCACGGCGATCGCGAAGACGTGGCGGGACCGCCTCGCGGCCGCGTCCGGCGATCCGCACTTCCTGCTGCTCTCCGACCCGTTCTCGTTCGACGTGGAGCAGCTCGTGCGCGGACTCGACGTCGCGTTCTTGAAGGGCCAGAAGGTCGGCGGCGTCGCGAGCGGCGGGAAGACGCCGGGAGACAACGCGCTCTATCTCGGCGGCCGCGTGCACCGCTCGGGCGTCGTCGGCGTCGCGCTTTCGGGCGATCTCCACGTGGACACGATCGTTGCGCAGGGCTGCCGTCCGATCGGAGCGCCGATGTTCGTCACGCGGTCGCGGGACAACGTCTTGCACGAGCTCGACGGACGTCCCGCCCTCGACGTGCTGCGCGATCTCTTCCGCGAGCTGTCGCCGGCGGATCAAGCGCTCTGCCGGACGTCGCTGTTCCTCGGCCTCGAGATGAAGCAGGCGCAGTCGGAGTACCAGCAGGGCGACTTCCTGATCCGGAACCTGCTCGGCTCCGACGCGGACAGCGGCGCGCTGATCGTCGGCGCTCTCCTGCACGGCGCGCAGGTCGTCCAGTTCCACCTGCGCGACGCGCGCACGTCCGCGCAGGATCTGGAGACGCGGCTCGCGCGCTATCGCTCGCACACGCCGCCGGGCGCGCAGGGCGCGGTGCTGTTCTCGTGTCTCGGTCGCGGCGCGCATCTCTATGGGCGGCCGAACCACGACAGCGATCTCCTGCGCCGTCACCTCGGCGACGTTCCCGTCGGCGGCTTCTTCTGCAACGGCGAGATCGGCCCGGTGCAGGGTACGACGTTCCTGCACGGCTACGCGAGCGCCTTCGGGATCTTCCGCCCCCGCGGCTGGCTCGGCGGCCAGGGCTAGACCGAAGTTCTGCTAGAGGTAGCCGAGAGCCTTCAGCGACTTCTCGGTCTTCTCGTCGATCGCGTGCGCGCCGTCGGCGCCGCCGGAGAGGCCCTCGCGGCGCTCCTCGCTCTCCGCCGCGTGCTTCCCGAGGATCTCGGTCTCGCGCGCGGGCGGCTCGGGCGCGCGCTCGGGCTTCCACTCCTGCGGGTCCGTTTCGAGGTCGAAGAGCTCGTGCCCCGCGCGCGTCCGGTGGAACTTCCAGCGGCCGTGCCGCACGCCCTCGGCGTCCTTCCGGAGCCACGAGAAGAAGAGCGGGCGATCCGGCGCGAGAGCGACTCCTTCGAGCGCGGGCTTCAGGCTCAGGCCTTGCGACTGCTCGAGCGGGGCGAGCCCGAGCAGGTCGAGCAGCGTCGGCGTCACGTCGACGAGGCTCGACGGCGTCCGGATGCGAAGCCCCGGAGGAATGCCCGGTCCGCGCAGCACGAGCGGCACGATCAGCTGCTCCATGTGCGGCGTGAAGCCGTGGCCGGTCATGCCGTGCTCGCCGAAGGACTCCCCGTGGTCGGAGAGGAGGACGACGAGCGTCCGCTCCGCGAGACCGAGGTTCTCGAGCGCGTCGAGCAGGGTCGCGACGAGCGCGTCCGCCTCGCGGATCGTGCGATCGTAACGATCGACGAGCGGCCGGTGCTGCGGCGGCACGAGGGGCGCGGGCCCGCCCTCGTTCCACTGCTGCGGCTCGGACCAGAGGGCGTCATAGGGTGCGCTCGCGACGTACGGGTCGTGGGTCTTGTACGTGTGGAGGAAGAGGAAGAACCGGCGGTTGCGGTGGCTCGCGAGGAAGCGCACGCCGTCCTCGAACGTCGGCCGCCCGCGGTCGGCGTGCGCGAAGGTCCGCTCCGTGAAGGTGTCGAAGCCGAACCAGAAGCCGAACGCACCCGAGATCAGCGCGTCCTCCGTGTACGCGGCCGTCTCGAAGCCGGCGGTCTGCAGCCGCTCCGCGAGGAGCTCGAGGCGGTCCCCGGAGGAGATGCGCCCGCGCGTGGGCTGCGCGGCGGGGTAGAGCCCGCTCATCATGCTCAGGTGCGAGATGTCGGTCTGCGGGAACGTCGAGATCACGTCCGTGAACGTCGTGCCGCGTTGCAGGAGCCGGGCGTCGATCTCCGGGGTCGTCGGTCGGCGGTAGCCGTAGCCCGAGACGTGATCCGCGCGGAGCGTGTCGAGCGAGATCAAGACCAGGTTTCGTTGATCCTCCGAGGCGCGCGGGGCCAGGATCTGCGGGACCGCCCAGACCGCGCCGCGCGGCGGCCCGCCGTCCTTCGTGCGGTTCGCGAGCCGAAGCCGGCAGCTCTCGGCCGGGCCGTCGAGGTCGGTCGAGAACTCGTGCCATCCGGAAGCGCCGGCTTCCCCGGTGCGCGCGAGCGAGACCTCCTCGCGTACGAGCTCTCGCTCGGCTGCGCCGCCGCACTGGAGCTTCGCGACGAACTCGATCGTCAGCGGGTCGGCGCTCGTGTGCGCCGTCGCGAGACCCCACGCGAGGACCAGGCGGCCGTCCTCCGGAACGGAGAAGCTCCTGCTCTCGAGTGACTCGGGAGCGGGAAGGAGCGCGGTGAGACGGAGGTTCATCTGCACGGCGGCGTCCGGGTGCTCGACCTCGAGAACCGCGCGGGAGGGATCCGCCGCTTCGCGTCGAAGCCGCCAGCCCTCATCGCGTCGCTTCGAGAAGGTCTGACGGGCGACCTGCGCGCGTACGTCGTCGGGAAGCGCCGCCGCGAACGGCAGCTCCTGCGTCGTCAGAAGGAACGCCGAGTCGGGCAGCGCGCGCGCTGACTCGGGGAGCGTGACTTCGACGCGCGCCGTGCCGTCGACGGGCACGACGCCGAGCGACTCGGAGACGAGGACCTCCTCCGGCGCGACGACGACCTCGCGCGCCTCGTCGCCGATCTGTGCGACGGGCCCGTGGCGCGGCGCCGCGACGCCGTCGAAGGAGCTCGCGTCGAGCCGCTGCGCGACCTCGAGGACGACCCGCTCGCGGGCGAGATCGCACCCGAGCGCGAGACAAGCGCCGACGACGCAAGTGCCGATCCGGCAAGCGCGAGCGAGAAAGGCGCCGAAGGCGAGGGCGCGCGGTCCGGTGCGAACGGCGAGGGCCAGGCGTCCGTCTCTACTATGGCGCCCGTCCCGGCGCACCGGGGCTCGCGGCAGGGGCTCCGAAGCGTGTACGATCGAGCGTGCCGCTCGACGTGCCGCCGTGGTGCCACCTGCGAGAGGGCTCGAGCGACGTCCTCCTGATCGCTCCTCACGGCGGCATCGGGAGCGACGACCTTCTTCTCGGCGCGGGCGCGATCTCGCGTCGCGGGAACGACCTCCACACGGCGGACCTCGCGCGCTCGATCGGCGAGCGGCTCGACGCTTCTTGGCTCGTCAATCCAACGATCGATCGGAACGAGCTCGACCTGAACCGTGTGAAGGACGTGCTCGCGCGCGCTCCCTGGTTCGTCGCCGCGATCGAGCACCTGCTCGGACGGATCCTCGAAGCGCATCCCGAGGCGATCGTTCTCGTCCTGCACGGCTGGCACGTCGGCCAGCCGCGCTGCGACCTCGGCATCGGCGCCTCGCTCTCCGGTGCCGAGGTGGACGAGGGGTCCGCGGGCTCTCTCACGGTCGGAAGGGAGTTCCTCGCGGGCCCGCTCGAGCGGTTTCGCCGGGGGCTCGAGCAACGCGGCGTGATCGCGACCTACGGCGAGCGCTGGCCCGCGGCGCACGTCAACAACGCGATGCGCTTCTTCCGGCGAAGGGACGCGGGGTGCGCGAGCGGCGCGCTCGCTCGCTGGGTGGGCGAGGGCCGCGTGCAAGCGGTGCAGCTCGAGCTCGGCGCGCCGCTTCGCTGGCCGGGAGCGCCGCGCGAGCGGCTCGTCGAGTGGACGGTCGAGGCGTTTCGACACGATGGGGCCGCGGGGGGCGGCGATCGTGCGCTCGCGGCGGGCGAGCCGTACGGTCTCGCGAACGACTCTTCGTCGGCGGGCGCGCGATTCGTCGCGGAGACGGCGACGGCGCTCGTGCTGCGCGCCTTCGACGTCCGCGGCGGGCCGGACGCGCTGGCCGTCGTCGCCGGCGCGACCCGGTTCCCGAACGGCGACGTCGGAACGCGGCTCCTCCTCTTTCCCGGCGGCTCGCGCATGGCGATCTTCACGGGCCACGGCCGCGGCGATTCGCTCGCGGTTCCGGGATTCCGGTTCGAGCGGACGGCGCGCGGCTTCCGGTTTCGATTCGACGGCCACGTGCTCGTCGTCGACGACGGCGCGCTCTACTTCCGTGACGAGTCGGCGCAGGCGGCGGCTTCGCTCGCCCCGGCGCATCTGGATCTGACGCTGCGGCAGGTCGCACCGGACTTCGGCGTCGTGCGCGGCACCGTGCGGCTCGACGGCGAAGAGAGGACGATCCTCGCGGGCGGATTCGTCGACGCGGGGCGCGGCATCGGGCGGAGCCAGGCGGGCGTGCGCCTCTCTGCGACTCTCGGTCCGGGACGCGCGCTCCGCGTGGAGATCCGCGCTTCCGAGACGGGCCTCGAGACGGGCGACCTCGAGGTCGTGCAGCTCGGCCGCTCCGGATTCGAGCCGATGCCCGCTGCGCGCGCGCGCCGCGACGAGGAGACGGGCGGACTCGACCTGGACCTCGGCGACGGGCGGGTGCTTCGAGCTTGCGTGCGCTCGCGCGTCGCGCTCCTTCGCCCCGCGGGTAGATCGGCCGTCCACCTGACGCTCGGACCCGCCTGGATCGAGTCGGACGGCGAGACCGCCGGCGCGGCCTTCTACGAGGAGGCGCGCCTCGTGTAGGCTCCGCCCTGCGCGGGAGGGCCCGCGCTCCACACGGGGGAGGGGAAATGCACGTCATCGACCTGCGCAGCGACACGGTCACGCGACCGACTCCGGCAATGCGCCGCGCGATGGCCGAAGCCGAGGTCGGCGACGACGTCTACGGCGAGGATCCGACGGTCAACCGCCTGCAGGAGACGGCCGCGGCACGGCTCGGCAAGGAGGCGGCTCTCTTCCTGCCGTCGGGCACGATGGCGAACCAGGCCGCGATCCGCGCCTCGACGAGCCACGGCGACGTCGTGCTCGCGACCGAGGGCGCGCACGTCCTTCGCTACGAGTCCGGAGCCGCCGCAGCGATCTCGGGCGTGCAGATCCGTACCCTCGGCACGAGCGGCATGCTCTCGGTCGAGGAGGTGCTCGCGTCGATCCCGCCGAAGGACGCGCACAACGCTCCGGTGACGCTCCTGACGCTCGAGATCACGCACAACGCCGCCGGCGGGTGCATCCCGCCGTTCGAGGCGGTCTCGGCCGTCGTCGCCGCGGCGCGTGAGCGCGGACTCCGCACGCACCTCGACGGTGCGCGCCTGTTCAACGCCGAGGTCGCGACCGGCACGGCCGCGCGCGAGTGGGCGGGGCTCTTCGACACCGTCTCCTTCTGCCTCTCGAAGGGGCTCGGGGCACCGGTCGGCTCGCTCGTCTGCGGAACACGGGAGACGATCGAGCGCGTGCACCGGATCCGGAAGATGCTCGGCGGAGGGATGCGACAAGCAGGAATCCTCGCCGCCGCCGGTCTCCATGCGCTCGAGCACCATGTCGAGCGGCTGGGGGAGGATCACGAGAACGCGCGCCGTCTCGCCGAAGCGCTCGTTCAGGCGGGATTCCGCCTCGAGCGCCCGCCGGAGACGAACATCGTCTTCCTCGACGTTCCGGATGCGGCGGCGCTCGTCCGCGCGGCGCGGCAGCGAGGCGTCCTTCTCGGCATGGCGGGACCGAAGCGCGTTCGCGCGCTGACGCATCTCGACGTCGGATCGGGGGACACGCTGGAGGCGGGGCAGCGTCTGCGCGACTTCGCGGCGGAGCTCGGCTGACGTCGAGCGAGGAACGCTCGCCGGGGAAGGAGAGCCGTCAGCCCGCCGCCGGGGGCTCGCTCGAGAGCCAGACCGTGACGGCGGAGACGCGCTCCTCCTCCGCGAACGCCTCGAGACGAACCGCTTCGCCGTTCGCGTCGGATTCGTCCGGACACCGTCGCGCGACGACGCGGACACGTCCGCCGGGGGGCGTGAACGCTCGCACCTTCGCGTTCCGCAGGGCGCGGATCTCGGGCGGCGTGGCGCCCGGCCCGTCCCGCTGGAGCAGCTCCTGCGCGACACGGACCTTCGCGTCGAGGAGGAGCGTCGCGGGATACACCGCGCGCCGCGGAAAGTGGTCCGCGTAGAATGCGGCTTCCTGCGGAGCCTCGAGCTCGACGGCGAGCTCTCCGTCCGCGGCCGCGATACGCGTTGCGCGTGGAGCGAACTCCGAGAACGCCGGGAACGAGCGCTCCGCTTCGCCCTCCGCGCGCAGACGCTCGAACTGCGCTCGGACGCGCGCCGGATCGTCGAAGACGTCCATCGGGAGCATCGCGCCGGTACAGCGTCGCAGCTCGAGCACCGTGCGCCCGTCGACGCTCGCGCGCCCTCCGTAGCGCATCGCGCCCGTGCGGATCGCGGAGATCTCGACCGTCAAGTCGAGAGTCGCTCCGGTCCGCGCCGGCTCGCCGATCGCGAGCTCGCCGACGATCGCAGCGACCGGGCGTGACGAGAACGCGCGATTCTCCATCGCGACCCACGCGGCGAGCTGTCCCACCGCTTCCGCGACGAGACACGGCGGGAAGTCCGCGTGCGGCACGTGGAGCCGAGCCGCGGCGCTCTTGCCGGGGGAAAGCGCGAGGATCCGGTCGACCAGGTGGAAGGACATTCGCGCCTCGATCCGTGCCGCATACCACATGGATCCCGCCGTATCCGCTTCGCGGGGGTTGCTTGTTTCTCGGGATGTACCCCTTATGGGTGGAGGTCCAGCCGCCGGGGGACGGCCAGGGGCCGGTAGGAGAGATCCATGCGTTCGAGAGGGCGAGCTCCGGCGGTGGTCGCCGTGTGTGCGGTCTCCTTGGTGCTCGCAGCGCCCGCGGGCGCCGCGGACCTGATGGCGCGTGCACGTCGCGACGGCTCCGTCCGGGTGCTCGCACGCCTTCCCGTCGCTCCGCAGCCGCTCGCGCTGCGTGGAACGCGGGCCGGCGACGAGGCGAACCGCATCGCGATCCGCGGTGCACGCGATCGGCTCGAGGAGGATCTCGCCGACACCGGGTGGGAGGTGACGCGGCCGTTCGAGAGCATCCCCTACGTGGCGCTCGACGTCGGACCGGACGCGCTCGCGCGGCTGCAGCTCACCGACAAGATCGAGGCGCTCGGCGAGGACCGCCTCGAGAAGGTGCTCCTCCGCGAGAGCGTCCCGCTGATCCAGGCCGATCAGGCGCACGCCGCGGGCTACGACGGCACCGGCTGGACCGTCGCCGTCCTCGACACGGGCGTCGACGGCTCGCACCCGTTCCTGCAGGGCCGGATCGTCAGCGAGGCGTGCTACTCCGCGAATCGCTCGTGCCCGAACGGGCAGGCGACGCAGATCGGTGCGGGCTCGGGAGCTCCCTGCGCGTTCGCGCCGAACGCGTGTCCGCACGGAACGCACGTCGCGGGCGTCGTCGCCGGGCGAGGCGAGACGACGATCGGCGTCGCTCCCGGCGCGAGCCTGATCGCGATCCAGGTGTTCTCGCGTTTCACCGGCGACATCTGCGACGACGATGTCGAGGACCCCTGTGCGAAGACCTTCACCTCGGACACGATCGCGGCGCTCGACCGCGTCTATCAGCTGCGCGACACGTTCCAGATCGCCGCAGTCAACATGAGCCTCGGCGGTGGGGAGTACAGCTCGGTCGCGACCTGTGAGGTGGAGGACGCGGCACGGAAGGCCATCGTCGACCAGCTCCGCTCCGTCGGCATCGCGACGGTCGCCGCGAGCGGCAATGGCAGTCTCACGAACGGACTCGCCGCGCCCGCGTGCATCGACGCCGTCGTCAGCGTCGGCGCGACGAACGACCTCGATCAGGTCGCGAGCTTCTCCGACTCGGCTCCGTTCCTCGATCTGCTCGCGCCAGGCGTGCAGATCCTCTCGTCGGTTCCCGGAGGGCAGGGCGCGATCATCTCGGGCACCTCGCAGGCGACGCCGCACGTCTCGGGCGCGTTCGCGCTCCTGAGCCAGCGGCTCGGGCACGCCGACCCGAACCAGGTGCTGAACGCTCTCGTCTCGACGGGGGTTCCGGTGCGCGATCCGCGCAACGACCTGACGAAGCCACGCATCGAGGTGTTCGACGCGATCCAGTCGCTGCCGGGCGGAGAGCCGGCTTCCGGCTTGCAGGTGACACCCGACGGCAAGCGCAGGCTGATCAGCAAGGACGTCGGGAACCAGCGCTGGGCGATCACGCTCAACCCGGACGGCACCGTGACCGGGAACGTCTACAAGGCCGACGGCGGCGAGCCGAGCTTCGTCTGGTGCTCGCGGAGCGGCGACGACGGAAATCCCGATCCCTACGAGGTGCAGATCGACTTCGCGTGCTCGGGCGCGGACCCGTGCCCGGGTCCGTCGTGCACGCCGGATCAGTGGTCCTTCATCGACGACGTGACGATCGGCGGCTTCTTCTTCCAGCCGCCGCGGCCCGGCTCGACGAACGAGACCGTCGCGCCGCCGAGCGGGATCGTTCCGGACGCGCCTTCGGGCCTGCAGGTCACGCCCGACGGCGCGCGCACCCTCGTCAGCAAGGACGTGAACGGCGAGCGCTGGGCGATCACGCGCAACGAGGACGACGGCTCGGTCACGGGCAACGTGATCCGGCCGGAGCAGGATCCGGCGTTCCTCTGGTGCGAGCGCACCGGCGACAACGGCGACCCGGACCCCGCGAACGTGCTGATCACGTACTCCTGCCAGTCGGCAGAGCGTTGCGAGTCCGGGCCGTGCGATCCCGCCGCGTGGACGTTCCTGCGGGAGGTCGTCGTGCCGGGCTGGTTCTTCCTACCCTGACGCTGCCGGGTTCCCGAACGGCTACCTCGAGGCCTTCGTCATCGCGGCCTTCTCGGCTTCGTTGCCGGCCTTGGAGAGCTTCGGCAGCTCGGCGGGCGTGAAGAACGAGTCGGGGATCTCGTTGTTGTAGGAGACGCTCAGCACCTTGAGCTCCGAGGTCGTGTTGCTGTCGCGGTCCTGCATCGTGATCTTCGTCGGCGTCGGCACGCCGTCGAACACGGTCACGGCGTCGAAGGTCTCCGTCTTGAAGACCTGGCCGGCCGGGCTGTAGAACTCGCGCTTGACGGGAAGCGACGAGTCGGCGTCGATCCAGGTGACGTACTTCGAGTAGTACCACTGCTTCGCGGTGCCGTTCGGGACCGACTGGACCTTGTAGGCCTTCTTGCCGTTCACGGTGTCGCTGCCGACGAGCGTGTTCGTCGCGTCGAGCGGGAGGAAGCCGAGATCACCGTACGTGAAGTCCGTGTCCATGAACGTGCGGTAGTTCTCCGCGGGGACGAGCTTCCGCACGCGGCGCACCATCGGAACGTAGACGTACTCGACGGGGTTCGGCTTGCCCGTATGCTCCTCGACGAGGTAGGCCATCCCGCGGGCCGCCTCCGGCTCGATCAGGAAGGTCAGCGCGCGGGGGCCGTCCGAAAAGGCCTTGCGGGCCTGGATCAGCTTCAGGGTCTGGCTCTCGCCGCCCTGCACCGCGGTCAGCTCCATCACGCGCGTGCTCGGCTTCGAGGGCTCGATCGCCTCCTTCATGTCCTTGATGAGCTGGTCCGGGCTCGGATCGGCGGCGAAGCTCGCGGGTGCGTCCAGCAGCGCTGCACCGAGGATTCCGGCGGACGAAAGAGCCAAAGCGAGAGTTCGCGATCGCATCACGGACACACTCCTTCCCTTCGCGAGCGGAGCCGCGGCTCCGCCCGAAGACCCGCGACCGCGGTACAACAGCTCGGAGGCCAACACAAACGCGCGGCGACTTCGGGTAGTGTCCTCGTTCGAAGAGAAGTGGGGCCGGTGAAGAGGGTTCAGGGCGGGAACTTCGTCCCATCTCCTCTAAATCGGCTCGGTGAGCCGCGCGCAGAACGCGGCGAGCCCTTCCTGCCACGGCGGCAGCACGATGCGTGGCTCCTGGATCGTCGCGAGGACCGAGTAGCGTGGCCGCTCGGCCGGTCGCGGGAACTCCTCCGTCGTCACCGGGACGATCGGCGTCCTCACGCCGAGGCGCTCGTAGAGCGCGCACGTGACCTCGTACCAGCTCGCGGCGCCGGCGCCCGCGAAGTGGTAGGTGCCGAAGGCTTCGGTCTCGAGCAGGCGCGCGATCGCCTCGGCGAGGTGCGGGGCGTACGTCGGTGATCCGATCTGATCGTTGACGACGCGCACCTCCGGCCGATCGCGCAGCGACAGGATCGTGCGCGGGAAGTTCGCCCCCTCCTCGTGGAAGACCCAAGCGGTGCGCACCACGTAGTGCCGCGGCGCGAGCTCGCGGACGGCGATCTCGCCGGCGAGCTTGCTCGCGCCGTACACGGATCGCGGCGCCGGACGGTCGAACTCGTGGTACGGCCGCGAGCCGCGTCCGTCGAACACGTAGTCCGTCGAGACGTGCAGGATCGCGGCACCGCTCGCTGCCGCGGCGAGGGCCAGGTTGCGCGGCCCGAGCGCGTTGCCGCGGTAGGCGTCGTCGCCGTCCTTCTCCGCGTCGTCGACGCGGTTGTAGGCGGCCGCGTTCAAGACGAGGTCCGGTCGCGCTGCGGCGACGGCCGCGCGGACGGCTTCGAGGTCCGCGATGTCGAGCTCTCCGTGCGTCTTCGCGACGACGTCGTGTCCAGCGAGCACGCCGCGGAGCGAGCGCCCGAGCTGGCCGCCGGCTCCGGCGAGGAGAATCCTCATCCCGCGCCTTCGCCGAAGCGGGGCAAGCGATCCATCCACGCCGAGAGCGGAAGACCGTCGCGATCCTTCGCGGAGAGGACGGGCTCGCGGATCGGCCATTCGATTCCGATCTCGGGATCGCTCCAAAGGAGCCGCAGCTCGCCTGCCGGGTTGTAGAAGTCCGAGCACTTGTACTCGACCTCGGCGGTCTCCGAGAGGACGCAGAAGCCGTGTGCGAACCCGACCGGCACGAAGATCTGCCGGAAGTTGTCCGAGGTCAGCTCCGCCGCGATCCATTTCTTGAACGTCGGCGAGCCGCGGCGGATGTCGACGGCGACGTCCCAGATCGCGCCCTGCAGCACGCGCACGAGCTTCGCCTGCGGCTGGACCAGCTGTGCGTGCAGTCCGCGCAGCGTGCCGCGCTCGGAGCGCGAGTGGTTGTCCTGCACGAAGGTGGCGCCGACGCCGGACTCCGCGTAGCGCTCGGCGTGGTAGGTCTCGGCGAAGAAGCCGCGGTCGTCGCAATGGACGGTCGGCTCGATCACGAGGACGCCTTCGAGCCCGGTCGGGAGGACCTTCACGCGCCGGCGTCCTGTCGCAGGAGATCGAGAAGGTAGCGGCCGTAGCCGGTCTTCTTCATCGGCTCGGCCAGCCGCTGGACGTCCTCCGCGCCGATGTAGCCCATGCGGTAGGCGATCTCCTCGAGGCACGCGACCTTGAGCCCCTGGCGCTCCTCGATCGCCTGGATGAAGTTCGCGGCCTGCAGCAGCGACTCGTGCGTGCCCGTGTCGAGCCAGGCGACGCCGCGTCCGAGGCGCTCGACGTGCAGGTCGCCGCTCGCGAGGTAGGCGAGGTTGACGTCCGTGATCTCGAGCTCGCCGCGCGCCGACGGCTCGAGGCTCTCCGCGACGTCGACGACGCGCTCGTCGTAGAAGTAGAGGCCGGTGACCGCGTACGACGAGCGAGGCCGCTTCGGCTTCTCCTCGAGGCCGATCGCACGGCCGCTCGCGTCGAACTCGACGACGCCGTAGCGCTCCGGGTCGCGCACGCGGTAGCCGAAGACCGTCGCGCCGCGCGGGCGCCGAGCCGCCTCCTGGAGCATCTCCGGGAAGCCGTGCCCGTAGAAGACGTTGTCTCCGAGCGCGAGCGCCGCGCGGGAATTCGCGAGGAACTCGCGTCCGATCAAAAACGCTTGGGCGATGCCGTCCGGCTTCTCCTGCACGCGGTACTCGAACCGGAGGCCCAGCTCCGAGCCGTCGCCGAGGAGGCGGCGAAAGCCCTCCTGCTCGTGCGGCGTCGTGATGATCAGGATCTCGCGGATGCCCGCGAGCATCAGCGTGCTCAGCGGATAGTAGACGAGCGGCTTGTCGTAGACCGGCAGGAGCTGCTTGCTCGTCGCGCGCGTGACGGGATGCAGTCGCGTGCCCGAGCCGCCGGCGAGCAGGATGCCTCGCACGGGGGTCATGGAACGGGCCGGCTCTCCCCGAGTCCGAGACGCTCGCGTTGATACGTGCCGCTCTGGACCGCTTCGCACCAATCGCGGTTGTCGAGGTACCAGCGGACGGTGCGGCGGAAGCCTTCCTCGAGCGTGTGCCGCGGGCGCCAGCGGAGGTCGCTCTCGCTCTTCGAGGGATCGATCGCATAGCGGCGGTCGTGCCCCGGGCGATCCGTGACGAAGGTCTTCAAGCTCCCGTACGCACCGCATCCGCGCGCGCGGAGCGCCGCGTTGTCGCGCGCCGGCAGCTCTTGCTCCAGGAGCTCGAGCAGGAAGTCGATCACCTGCAGGTTCGTGCGCTCGCCGTGGCCGCCGAGGTTGTACTTGTCGCCGGGCTGCCCTTCCTCGAGCGCGCGCAGGATGCCGTCGCAGTGGTCCTCGACGAAGAGCCAGTCCCGGACGTTGCCGCCGTCGCCGTAGATCGGCAGGTCGCGGCCGTCGATCGCGTTCAGGAGCGTCAGCGGGATCAGCTTCTCCGGGAACTGGAACGGCCCGTAGTTGTTCGAGCAGTTCGTCACGAGCGTCGGGAGGCCGTACGTGTGGTGGTAGGCGCGTACGAGATGATCGGCCGCGGCTTTCGAGGCGGAGTAGGGGGAGTTCGGCGCGTACGGCGTCGTCTCCGTGAAGCGGCCCGTCGGGCCGAGGGTTCCGTAGACCTCGTCCGTCGAGACGTGCAGGAACCGGAAGTGCTCGCGCTCCCGAGCGCTCGCCGCGGCATGCTGGGCGCGCGCCGCCTCGAGGAGCTCGAACGTCCCGTGCGTGTTGGTGCGCAGGAACTCGCCGGGCGCGTCGATCGACCGGTCGACATGCGACTCGGCCGCGAAGTTGACGATCGAGCGCGGCCGGTGCTCGGCGAACAGCCGCCGCACGGCGTCGCGATCGGCGATGTCGCCGCGGACGAAGACGAACCGCGGGTGGCTCTGCACGTCGGCGAGCGAGAGGAGGTTCCCCGCGTAGGTGAGCTTGTCGAAGACGACGACCCGCGCTTCGGTCTCCGCGAGAGCGAGGCGCACGAAATTCGCCCCGATGAACCCGGCGCCGCCGGTGACGATCATCGTATCCACGACCCTCACCGGATACCCGATGGGTTTCCCCGACGCGAGGCCGGAGGGCGCTCAGGGGGCGGGCTGGTGTGCCGGACCCAGAAGGTCGTTGATCGCCTTGACGGGCTGGAAGATCTCGGCGGGAACCTCGACGAACAGGGTCGTCCATCCGGCCATGCCGCCGTTCCAGAGGCCGGGATGCTCGAGCGCGCGGATCGCCCGCCCGCCGCTCGACTTCTCCGCGATGAAGACGGCGGACGCGTCGACGAAGCGACGCAGGTCGTACGGCTCGCCGTGGTGGTCGCGGACGGCGAGCACCATGTCGGCGGGATTGAAGTGCGTCGCCGCGGAATGGATCGCGCGCTGCGCGTCGTTGCCGCGATCGACCTGCGCGGTCTCGACGATCTGCGCCGTGATCCGGCCGTCCGGCTCGCGCACCCAGAACGGACCCCCGCCCGGATCGCCCTGGCTGCGCACCATCGCGCACACGCGGATCGGACGCGCGAGGCGCTCGCGCACGAGGTCGACGCGCTTCGCGAGGTTGCCCTTGGCGAGGTCCGCCGGAAGCGCGATGCGCAGCTCGCGCTCGAGAAGCTCCGCCCCCGCGGCGACCGCGTGCTCCTGACGGCGCTCGGACTCGAGGTCGCGCAGCACGCCGTGGATCTTCTCCTGCAGCGCGACGAGACGCCCGCCGAGGATCCGCCGCCAGCGCACGACCGCGCCACGGAGGCGATCGTGGACGACGTTGTCGATATTCTTGACGTAGAGAATGTCGCCGCCGAGCGCGTTCAGGTTCGCGAGGAGCGCGCCGTGCCCGCCGGGGCGGAAGAGGAGGCGGCCGTCGCCGCCGCGGACCGGCTTTCCCTCGAGATCGACGGCGATCGTGTCGGTCGAGGCGTCCTGAAAGGAGAAGCTCACGTCGAGCTTGCCGCTCGACGCGGCCTCGCGGCGGCTGCGTACCTCCTCGAGCCGTGCCTGGAAGGCGGCGCGGTGCTCCGGCGACACGGTCATGTGAAGGCGGACGCGATGCTCGCGGTCGGCCGCCAGCGCAGAGGCCTCGACGAGGTGCTCGTCGAACGCCGTGCGCACCTCGTCGGGATAGCGATGGAACGCGAGGAGGCCCTTCGGGGTCTCCGCGTAGGCGAGCGCGTCGTGGTCGAGGAGCGCGTCGAGGATCGGACGCGCATCGCCGGCCCGGCGTTCCGCGAGCGACTGGCCGCGCGCCGAGACGGCAGCGTCGAGCGCCTCGAGGAACGCGAAGCGCGGCAGGCCTTGGAGGAACGCGGCCGCGTCCTTGGCGTCGCGATCGCCCGCGTCGGCGGCGCGGTCGAGCTCGGCCCGCCGGGTGAGACGGGCCTCGCGGACGGCGAGGAGGCTCTTGAACATCCGCGTCGCGGCGCCGGAGGCGGGCACGAACGCGGTGAAGCGTCCTTCGGCGGCGGCGCGGGCATGCGCCGCGACCAGGGACTCGACGTCGTAGTCCTGGATCCGCTCGATGCCATCGCCGGGCACGGCCGGCCGAACGAGCACGAGCGGCGGCGGCGGAGAGCGGAGAAGTCCGACCTGCCGGCGCAGCTCCGCCGCGGAAATCCCGCGGCGCTCACCCTCCGCCAGGTCCTCCGCGCGGAAGAGATCGTCCGCAGCGCCCACGTCGGTGGGGATAGCAGGTGCCAACCGGGAACGCCGCCTGCGCGGTCTCAGCGGATTCCGAGTCTCTTCATGCGGCTTCGAAGCGTGTTCGGATGGATGTCGAGGATGCGAGCGGCGCCGCTCTGTCCCTCGATCACGCCGCTCGTCTGTTCGAGCACTCGCAAGATGTGCTGCTTCTCCTTTTCCTTCAGGCTGAGAGGAGCGCCGTCGCCCCGCGCAGTGAGCTCGATGGGAACGGGCTCGGGCCGGGCGAGGGGCAGGAGATCGTCTCCGAGCACGAGTTCGGGACCGCGAGAGAGGATCACGGCACGCTCGATGATGTTCTGCAGCTCGCGGACGTTCCCGGGCCAGGAGTAGCGCGCGAGGCGATTCATGGTTTCGCGCGAGACGGAGTCGATGGGCCGGGCGAACCGTCTCGCGCAGCGACCGAGGAAGTACGTGACGAGCTTCGGAACGTCGTCAGGGCGCTCGCGCAGCGGGGGGACGCGGAGTGGGAAGACGCTGAGACGGTAGAAGAGGTCGGCGCGAAAGCGGCCGAGGCGCACCTCCTCCTGCAGGTCCCTGTTGGTCGCTGCGACGACGCGTACGTTCACGCGTACCGTCTTGCTGCTGCCGACCGGCTCGAGCTCTCGCTCCTGCAGGACACGAAGCAGCTTGACCTGCGTCTCGGGAGGCAGCTCGCCGACCTCATCGAGAAAGATCGTGCCGCCGTCGGCAAGCTCGAAACGGCCGATCCGCCGCTCGAGCGCTCCGGTGAAGGCTCCTTTCACGTGCCCGAAGAGCTCGCTCTCGACGAGCCCCGCCGGGATCGCGCCACAGTTCACCTTCGTGAGCGGGCGGTCGCGGCGCTCGCTGTGGCTGTGCAGCGCGCGAGCGAGGAGCTCCTTCCCGGTTCCCGTCTCTCCCTGGAGGAGCACCGTCGCATCGGTCGGCGCGACGCGCTCGATCTTCTCGAGGAGGTCGAGCATGGGCGCGCTCGAGCCCACGATCTCCTCGAAGTTGTGCTCCTGGCGGATCTCTTCCTGCAGATAGACGTTCTCCGCCTGCAGGCGGTTCTTCAGCGTCTCCACCTCCGCGAGTGCACCGCGCAGGTCCTCCTCGGCAAGCTTCCGACGCTCCACTTCCTCGGACTTCTCGCGGTAGAGCCGCGCGTTCGCGAGGGAGATCGCGGCCTGCGAAGCCAGGACGTCGAGGACCAGCACGCGGTCGCTCGTGAACGCCTCGGTCGTCAGGTTGTTCTCGAGGTAGAGGATCCCGTCGATCGCGGCCTGATGCGCCACCGGCACGCACAGGATGGACTTCGGCTTCGCGTCGAGCACGTAGGGATCGGAGGAGAACCGCTCGTCCGTTGCCGCGTCCCCGATCACGAGGCGCGCGCCCGTCTTCCGCACGTACTGCACGACCGCGCGGCAGAGGCCCACGCTCGACTCCAGCGGCTGGGAGGAGAGAACCCGTGTCGTCTCGTCGCCGACGTGTCCCTCCGCTTCGATGAAGAGCGCTCCTTCCTTCTCCTGCAGGAAGAAGCCGCGCTGTGCCCCAGCGTTTTCCAGCACGATCTGCATCAGCTTTCGCAGAAGCTCTTCGAGGACGATCTCGCCTGCGAGGACCTGCGCGGCCTTCGTCACGCTGCCGACGTCCAAGGAAGAGCCGCCCGTCTCGCGAGACACGAGAGCGAGGCCGGGATGCTGCTCGTCGAGCTGCCGGACCTTCGCGAGCGCGCCCCACTCGAGATGGGAGCGTCGCGCTTCGCCCAGATACACGGCGGCGACCTTCTCGCGACCGTGCTCGTGCCAGAGTCGCCCGCAGAGCTCGTTCGCGAGCGCTTCGTTCTGGAGGCTGTCCGTGTCCCGCGCGAAGCGGATCGCGTCCTCGTAGAGGGCCCAAGCGGCCTCGGGCCTTCCGGCGAGGCGCTCCCCCTCGGCTTCGAGCAAGAGGGCCCAACAGCGAAAGTTCTCCGGACAGCTTCGCGCGAGGACGGCGACCGATTCCTTCGCCGCCAAGAGCGTCTCGCGCGCTGCCGGCTCGTCGCCATCGCGGCTCGTCGGAGCGAGCCCGATCGCGAGCGCGCCCCAGAGCTCGAGCAGGACGGGCCAGATCGTGCCGCGGCCCCAGGGCCCCAGGGCACGGGCGGATCGTGCGGCGGCGAGCGCCGCGCCGCGATCCCCGAAGTTCACGGCGAGGTGCAGCTTCGCGACGTGGAAGACGGTCAAGAAGAAGGGATTGTCGGCGTATGCGGCGGCGAATGCAGTCTCGTCGAAGCCCTCGTGCGAGAGCGAGAGAGGATTCTCGGTGAGACCTTGCAGGGCGAGCGCCCAGCCGAGCATCACGCCGTGCGCGTCCGCGAGCCCGGTCGTGCGGATCCGGCGAAGGAGAGCGAGCGTCGGCGTGAAGTCCCGAACGAAGCGCTCCAGATCCCTTCCGACGAGAAACGCGGCCCAGCTCTCGGTGAACGCCCCGTAGCCCGCGTAGGCGAAGTCGCCGGTCTGCAGCCCGCTGCGGCACGCTTCTCGAGCGTGCGGGATGCAGGTCGCGAGCGGTCGGCGCCAGAGAGTGACGTGCGCATTGAACTGCTGATGGATCTTCGCGCGCCGCTTCTGATCTCCGAAGCGGTCGTTGAGCGAGAGAGCGAGCCTTCCCCAGTCGTATGCAGCGGCGTACTGCCCGAAGAGGGACCCGACGTTGATCGCGTGCGTGACGTAGCCGTACGCGGAGTCCTCGGTGTTGCCGTGATGGATCGAGAGGCTCACGATGCGCGCCGAGGCGAGAGCGGGCAGGAGGTCGTCTCCGGAGATGTAGGAGGAGGCCCAGACGTCCGTCAGGAGACGGAGGACCATGCGGATCTCGGGATCGTCGAGTACCGGAAGGTCCACGAGGGATCCGATCGGGCGTCCGGCGAGCAGCTCCTCGATGGCCGCGACTTCCGCTTCGAGGACCGCTCTTCGCCCTTCCTCGTCTTCCGGGAACGTCAAGCCAAAGAGCAGGAGACCCTCCAGGCCGATCTGTGCTGCTTCCGCATAGCGCGAGAGGCTCTCGTACTGCAGAAGGCGGAGGTCGTAGACCTGCGCCTTGTCGAGGGCCTCGCGCGCGTGAGCCAGGAGCAGAGCGAAGCGTTGCTCCGCGTCCTCGAATCGCCCGCAGAGGTATTCGGCCTCCGCGGCTTCTCGGTGCAGCTCGAAGGCCGGCTCGTACTCCGACTCCCAGGCCTCTTCGGAAAGAAGCTCGATTCCGGCCTGCAGGTATCCGAGCGCCGCCTGATACGCGGTCGACGACTTGGCGCGCCGTCCTGCGCCGAGATTCAGGCGAGCGAGCGAGAGCCGCTCGCTCGGCTCCGTGATCAGGACGCGGCCGAGATTCAAGTGACTGACGACTTCGAAGAGCTTGTCGTCCGCGACTCCGCCGTCGCCGCTCGAATCGTCGAAGAGAAGCCGACCGACCGTCAGATGCAGGCTGCGACGGCTCGACTCGGGCAAGCGTGCGTACGCGGTCTGCTGTACCGATCGTGCAGGAAGGCGAATCGATCGGCCCCGAGAGCGTCGCCGGTCGCGGTGTCCCCTTCGGCTTCGGCTCCCTGCAGGCGTGCGACGCGAAGCAGGAGCCCCTCTTCGAGCGCCTCGCGGAGCGCGGCGACGCTCTCGTGCGGCTCCTCGCGCCGCACGACGGCGAAGGTCCGGAGGTCGAAGGGATTGCCGACGCATGCGGCGAGCGTCAGAGCGTCCTGCGCGGCCGGCGAGAGGCGTTCCAAGCGGCGGGTCATCAGCTCGACGACGTTGTCGGTCATCGGCGCGTTCGCGATCTCCTCGAGGCGGAAGCTCCAGTGGCGGCGCTCGCGGTCGAGCTCGAGGAGCCCGTCCTGCCACAGCGTCTTCAGGAACTGGCGAACGAAGAACGGGTTTCCCTCGGTCTTCTCGACGAGAAGGCGAGCGAGCGGCGCAGCATCCTCTTCGCTTCGGTGAAGGCAGTCCGCCGCGAGGCGGGCGAGGTCGTCGCCACCGAGTGGTCCGAGCGTGATGCGGTCGACTCGCGCACCGCCGGACTCGAGCTCGGCCACGGCTCGCGAGAGGAGGTGGCTCTCGTCGACCTCGTTGTCGCGGTACGCGCCGATCAGCAGGAGGCCTTCGATGTTGGGGCTGCCGAGGAGCGAAGGAAGCAGGTCGAGGCTCGCCGCGTCCGCCCACTGCAGGTCGTCGAGGAAGACGACGAGAGGATGCTCGCGGCTCGCCAGCACGCCGACGAAGTCCTGAAGGACCATGCGGAATCGGTTCTGCGTCTCTGCGGGGGGAAGGACCGGAGCGGGCGGGAGCGTTCCGATGATCCGCTCGATCTCCGGAATCACCTCGGCCAGAACCGCTCCGTTCTCGCCGAGAGCCTGCTCGAGAGCGGTGCGCTGCACGGCCAGCCGCTCCTCGCTTTCGGTGAGCAGCTGGTGCACCAGCCCGCGGAACGCCTGCAGGAGAGCTCCGAACGGGATGTTGCGCACGACCTGATCGAACTTGCCGGAAAGGAAGCTGCCGTGCTGCCGGATGATCGGGCGGTACAGCTCCTGGATGAGCGTCGTCTTGCCGACTCCGGAGTAGCCCGAGACGAGCATCAGCGAGGTCGCGCCTGCGCACGTCCGGTCGAACGCGCGCTTCAGCTCGCGGATCTCGGCGTCCCTTCCGTAGAGCCGCTGCGGCAGGAGGAAGCGTTCGGAGAAGTCCTGCGATCCGAGAAGAAAGGGCTCGACCTCGCGGCGGGCGCTCCATTCGCGTGCGAAGCGCTCGAGGTCGGCGCGCAGGCCGAGTGCGCTCTGATAGCGTTGCTCGGCGGTCTTCTCGAGCAGCTTCATCACGATCCGGGAGAGCGCTTCCGGAAGGTCGGGGCGCACCTCCGACGGCGGCTCGGGCGTGCGCGCGATGTGTGCGTGCACGAGCTGGAGGGCGTCCTGCCCCACGAACGGGCGAACGCCGGTGAGAAGCTCGTACAACGTGACACCGAGCGAGTAGAAGTCGCTGCGGTGATCGATCGTACGGTTCATCCGTCCCGTCTGCTCCGGAGAGACGTACGGGAGGAGATCCAACGGAAGTGCTCCCGCGAGACGGGCGGGCGTTTCCGACCCGCCACGCGAAGCGAGAGAGAAGTCCTCGAGGACGACCTCACGAGTCTCCGGATGGAGGTAGAGGCCACGCGGGTGGATGCAGGCGTGGACGACGTCGCGGTGGTGCAGCTCGGCGAGGATCGCGGACACCTGAAGCCCGACGTGCACTGCGGTCGAGAGATCGAGGCGCCCGCTCGGTCGGTCGGCGACCGGCAAGCCTCCGCGGTCCTCGAGGACGAGCAGGGGACCTTCTTCGCTCCGGACGAGATCGAGAGCGGCCGGCACGAGAGCGAGATCGAGCTCCCTGCGAAACGCGAGCTCGCGTCGGAGTGCTTCGACGTCCGTCGCACGCGGGCGCTCGCGCGACGAGGCCTTCAGGAGCACGGGCTTGCCGCCGGACTCGCGAATCGCGCGGTGCACGACGTGTCGCAGGTCGCGGGAGAGCTCGCGCAGGAGGCGATAACCCGGAACGGCCTTGGACGCTCTCCGTGGGGCGGTCATCGACGTGACGCTGGGGATTCCGGCTAGCCTGCATTTCTCACCAGATCCCTACTGCGGCGGCCGATAGCACCGAATCTTCGCGAGCTTCTCCCTCCGGGCTCCTCGACGTACTGTTCAAGTA
>Ga0194131_10000398_pt1 | contig 73243 bp, 59 predicted proteins | sample TA2KigO120mmetaG_FD_148631 | JGI IMG/M metagenome (GOLD analysis project Ga0194131, IMG submission 148631) | Freshwater microbial communities from Lake Tanganyika, Tanzania - TA2015053 Kigoma Offshore 120m | ecosystem: Environmental > Aquatic > Freshwater > Lake | place: Tanzania: Lake... | reverse complement strand
GCCGTCGGCTCCGCCACGGTCGCGGGAGCCGTGCGGGTGGAGACCACGATGTCCGCGCGGCGCCGGTCCTCTCCGCGAAGCGAGCGGAACGGCTCCGGCACCAGCGAGATCGTGAGGATCCTCGCGAACGGCGCCCGGCGGGCGATCTCGAGCACGGTGCCGCCGTCGAAGTCGGAATGGAACTGACCCACCACCAGCACGACCTTGGCGACGCCGTTCGGACGACGATCGAGGGCGCGAGCGACCGATGCCGCCATCGTCGCGTCCCAGGTCATCTGCGGACGCAGCACCGCCTCGACCTCCTCCTCGCTCGGGGGTCCCTCGCCGCGGGCGGCGCGGGCATCGGTCATGAGTTGGCGGAGCCGCGCGCGGTACGCGCCATCGTCGAGCGAGCTCGGGAGGTCGAACGACGCCTGCTGCTCGGCGGGAAGCGCTCGAAGCGACTCGTAGCCCTCGCGACCGGCGAGGCGGACGTACTCCCGCGGCGCGTTCGCCGCGACGACGGCGGCGTCGTGGCGTCGCGCGCACTCGACGAGCCGACCGTAGGACTCCTCCCACGACTGCGCGCCGGACCACCGTGCGCTTCCGGTCCGCTCGATGAACTCCGACTCGGAGAGCTCGCCGGCGAGAAGGGCATCGACCGCCGCCTGCTCGTCGCGCTCGAGCATCTCGAGCGCCAGCACGGAGCCGGGATAGGTCGCGAGCACGTTCTCGAGGACCGCGAGCTCGACCGCGTGACCGTTCGCGTCGTCGTGCTGCTCGCCGAGGACGACGACGTCGCTCGAGGCGACGGCGTCCATGAGGTCCGCCCACGTCACGACCCGCCCATCGCGACCCGAGAACATCGGAAGCGCCCGCGGTGCCCATGGCTCCTGCGGCAGCAGGTGCTCGGAGGGGCTCGGGTCCTTCGGGACGAAGGCGAAGGGATCCGGTCGCGAGCAGCCGGCGAGGGCGATGGACAGGACGCAGCAGCCGACGGTTCGGGTCGCGGATCGCATCGCCGGAGCATCTCGGGCGTCGGGGGTCGGGTCAATCGGAAACCCGGCGGGCGATCTCGCCGAAGGGTCCGGCTCGGCGTGGTCCCGATCCGGTCCCGGAGTAGATTCCGATCATGAGCATGGTCCATCGCCGCCGCTCGAACCTTCTCGGTCTCGTCCTCGGAGTGCTCCTTGGTCCGCTCGCGGCGGTCGGCGGAACGTCGATCGCAGCGCCTCCCCCCGCGGACCTCGAGCGACCCTACGCCGGCGATCGGGTGGTCCGCGTGACGATCCGTGGCGCCCGCGACCTCCGGGCGATGCTCGCTCTCAGTGAGGACGCGTGGTCGCATCGGCTCGGCATCGGTCCCTGCGACTTCCGGGTGTCGCTCGAGGCATTCCGGGCGCTCCAGCGGAGCGGCCTGCCCTTCGAGGTGCTGATCGAGGACGTGCAGCGCGTGGTCGACGCGGAGCGCGCCCGCCTCGCGGCGGCGGAGCCGGAGGGCGGCGTCGCGGGGCTCGACTTCTTCGCCGACTTCCGCGACCTCGCGACGATCAACGCGCGGCTCGACGAGCTCGCGGCGCTGCATCCCGACCGCGCGAGCGTGATCGCGATCGGCACGTCGGTCGAGGGACGCTCCATCCGCGGGATCGAGATCCGTCCCGAGGAGTCGGCGGGACTTCCGCAGGTCGTGATCAACTTCGCCCAGCACGCCCGCGAGTGGGCGACCCCGATGACCGGCATGTGGCTCGTCGAGGCGCTTCTCGAGCGCAGCGATCCCGCGGTCGCCGCCGTCGCGGACGCCGCCATCTGGACGGTGATCCCCGTGACCAATCCGGACGGCTACCAGCACTCGTGGGGTCCCGAGCGGTTGTGGCGCAAGAACCGCCGACCGAACCCGGACGGCAGCATCGGCGTCGACCTCAACCGAAACTGGGGCTGGGGGTGGGGCGGACAGGGATCGAGCGGCTCGCCGAGCAGCGAGACCTACCGTGGTCCCTCGGCGTTCTCCGAGCCGGAGACGGCGGCGCTTCGCGACTTCCTCTCCTCGCGGAGCGACCTCGCGGCGCATCTCGACATCCACAGCTACGGACAGTGGATCCTCCACCCGTGGGGGAACGTCGCGACGCCGACCCCCGACGCGGTGGCGTTCGCGCTCATGAGCAGCGAGATCGCGGGCGCGATCCGCGCGGTGCATGGTCGCACCTACGTCGCCGGATCGATCTACTCGACGCTCTATCCGGCGTCGGGAGGCGCGTGCGACTGGGTGTACGGCGACCGTGGCGCGTTCTCCTTCACCTTCGAGGTGCGCGACACCGGCTCCTACGGATTCGTCATGCCGCCGGCGGAGATCGTGCCGAACGCGGAGGAGAACCTCGCCGGCATCGCCGCGTTCGCGCGGGTGGCGCTCTCGCCCGCCGCGTTCGTCGCGCCACAGATTCCCGCCCAGGTCCCGGCGGGCGAGGAGGCGCGGGTGCCGGTCTCGATCGTGCCGATCCGCGGGGAGGTGACCGCCGGCAGCGAGGTCGCGTGGATCGCGATCGACGATGGCGCCGCGACGCCGGTGCCGCTCGTCGCGCTCGGCTCGAACCAGTTCGAGGTGCCGCTGCCCGCGGTCGCCTGCGGTCGGACGATCCGCTGGTGGCTCGAGGCGGAGACCTCGCTGGGCATGATCCGCCTTCCGTCGGAGTCCGGGCTCGCCGGGTTCGTCACCGAGGCGGTCATCGATCAGGTCGCCTTCGCCGACGACTTCGAGCTCGACCGCGGCTGGACGGTCGGGGCACCGGGCGACAACGCGACCGCCGGCCTGTGGACCCGCGTCGCGCCGGTCGGGACGATCGCGCAACCGGGCAGCGACCACTCGCCGGATGGCACCCTCTGCTTCGTCACCGGGCAGCACGTCGCGGGGCAGGGGGCGGGCACCAGCGACGTCGACAACGGCGTCACGAGCCTGACGAGTCCGCTCCTCGACGCCTCCGATCCAGCGACCGAGGTCAGGGTCTGGCTGTGGCACTCGAACAATCAGGGCGCGAACCCCGGGACCGACTCGATGCTCGTGCAGGCGTCGAGCGGCGACGGGACGTGGGTCCTCGTCGACGAGATCCTCGAGAGCCCGGGCGTCTGGTTCGAGCGTCGATGGCGCCTCGCGGACTTCCTCCCGCCCTCGGCGACCTGCCGGATCCGCTTCGTCGCGCGGGACCTCGGCGCTGGCTCCCTCGTGGAGGCCGCGGTCGATGACTTCGCGGTGGTGGTGCAGGGCTGTCCCGCCGTGGTGATCGGCGACCTCGACGGCAACGGCGTCGTCGAGGGCGCCGACCTCGCCTTGCTCCTCGGCGCCTGGGGCACGGCGGGAGGTCCCGCCGACCTCGACGACGACGGGACGGTCGGCGGTTCGGATCTCGCGGTGCTTCTCGGGAACTGGAGCTGATCGCGCCGGCGACCGAGGATGCCGCGGGGGCGGGGCGTCGCCGCGGAGCGGATCGCTACACTCCCGCCCCTTCATGACCTCCCGCGCCCACTCGTCGACTCGACGCGGCTCGCCCCGCGCATCCTCCCGTCCCCGCCGCGCCGGCTGGCGCAGCGCCGCCACGAGCGACCGGCACGAGCTCTACGAGGCATCGGTCCAGTCGCCCGAGTCGGAGGTGGACTTCATCGACCAGGCGTTTCGCCGCTGGCGCGGCCGCACGGCACGATCGTTCCGCGAGGACTTCGCGGGCACGATGTACCTCAGCACGACGTGGATCCGCCGCCGCGCCGACCACACCGCGATCGCGGTCGACCTCGATCCCTCGGTGCAGGCGTGGGGGATGCGGCGCCACGTCGAGTCGCTGACCGATGCGCAGCGAGCCCGCCTCGACGTGCGCCTCGCCGACGTCCGCACCGTCCGCTGCCCGAAGGTCGACTGCATCGGCGCGTTCAACTTCAGCTTCTACCTCTTCCACGCCCGCAAGGACCTGGTCGCGTACTTCCGCACGGTGCGGCGCGGGCTGAAGCGCGACGGTCTCTTCATCCTCGACGCCTACGGCGGCAGCGACGCCTTGGTCGAGCAGGAGGAGGTCCGCGACCTCGACGGATTCACCTACGTCTGGGAGACCGAGCGGTACGACCCCATCACCGGTCGGATCCGGATGGCGATCCACTTCCGCTTCCCGGACCGCACCGAGCGGCGGCGGGCGTTCGTCTACGACTGGAGGCTCTGGACGCTCCCCGAGCTGAAGGAGTGCCTCCAGGACGCGGGATTCCGCGAAGTCGAGATCTGCTGGGAGGGCAGCCTGCCGGACGGCTCCGGCAATGGGATCTTCCGACCGGCGCGGCGCGGCGAGGCATGCCTCGGATGGATCGCGTACCTCGTCGCCGTGCCCTGATCGGTGCCCCGTCGCGCCACGGAGGATCAAGCATGCTCGAGAGCCTTCCTGCCGCCGCGTCGATTCCAGAGGTCTCCGCGCGGATCGCGGAGGCGCTTGCCGAGGTCGAGTCGATCTTCGACGCGCAGCTCGCGAGCGACTTTCCCTCCGTCAACGAGCTGTGCCGGCACGTGGAGCGCTACCGCGGCAAGCGGCTCCGCCCGACCTTGGTGCTGCTCTCCGGGCTTGCGGCGGCCGGGGGCGACACGACGCGGGGACTGTCGCGGCGGCACCGCGTGCTCGGCGCGGTGGTCGAGATGATCCACATGGCGACGCTCGTCCACGACGACGTGCTCGACGAGGCGGAGGTGCGGCGCCGCGGCGCCACGGTGAACCGGCTGCGCGGCAACGAGGTCGCGGTGATGCTTGGCGACTACCTGATCTCGAACGCCTTCCACCTCTGCTCGAGCCTCGGCGATCCCTCGCTGAACCTCGCGCTTGGCGCGACGACCAACACCGTCTGCGAGGGCGAGCTGCTGCAGCTGCACCATCGCGACGATCTCTCGCTCGACGAGCGCACCTACCTCGAGATCGTCCGGCGCAAGACGGCGTCGCTCGTCGGCGCGTGCTGCGGGCTTGGCGCCCGCCTCTCGGGTGCCGACGAGCGGGTGCAGTCGGCGCTGGAGCGGTTCGGTCTCGCCGCCGGAGTCGCGTTCCAGGTGCAGGACGACCTCCTCGACCTCTCGGGCGACGCGGACGTCGTGGGCAAGACGCTCGGGCGCGACCTCGAGAAGGGAAAGCTCACCCTGCCCTCCGTGCTCTTGTTCGCGACTGCGGAGCCTTCGGTGCGGGAGTCGCTCCTTGCGGCGACGCTCGCCCGCGATTCCGCCGCCGTCCGCAGCGTGCTCGATCGATCCGGGGCGATCGGTGCCGCCCGGCGCCGCGCCGCGTCCTTCGTCGAGGATGCCAAGAAGGACCTCGCGGCGCTTCCCGCGTCCCCCGCCCGCGACCTCCTGCATCGGCTCGCCGACGCGGTCCTCTCGCGCGAGGCGTGAACGGCGCCTCGATCGCCGGGTCGGCGTCGCTAGGATCGACTTCTTCGAGTCATCCCGGAGTCGAACCCGCATGATCCTCCCGCCACGCTCGGTCCCGTCCGCGATCCTCCTTCTCGCCGCCGCGGTCGGCACGGCGGGCGCCCAGACCGGCGCGACGCCGCCTCCGTCGAGGGGCGGCGACGCGAAGGCGCCGGCGAGCGACGGAAGCGTGCCCCGCGAGTGGACGGAGAAGCTCGACCGCGAGGATCGCGCGTCGATCGATGCGCTCCTCGGCTTCGAGGCGCCGGCGCTCCCGAAGGACGCGAGGTGGATCGGCGCGGCGCCGGCGGGGCTCGCCGACCTCCGCGGCAAGGTCGTGGTGCTGCAGTCCTTCTCGACCAAGGGCGGCGGGTTCCGCACCGTGACCCGTCTGGCGGAGGCGCTCCGCACGATGCCCGCGGAGGACCTCGCCGTGATCCTCGTGCACGCGCCCGACGGCGTCGATCGCGCCCCGACCGCGCTCGAGCGCAACCCGGCGCCGTATCCGGTGCTCCTCGATGCCACCGGATCGACCTGCGACTCCTACGGCTTCTTCCGCCGCCCCTCCAACCTCGTGATCGATCGGCAGGGGAACGTGCGCTTCGGCGGACTCACCCCCGAGGGCGTCGCGGGCGCGACCGCGCGGCTTGCCGCGCAGGCGTACGACCCCGCGACGCTGCCGACCAAGCGACCCGAGGCGAAGGTCGAGACCGCCGGGAAGGCGGAGTTCCCGACCTTCCGCAACCCCGTCGGTCGCGCGAAGGACCTCCGGGGTCAACCCGCGCCGCCCTTCGTGGTCGATCGATGGATGACCGAGCCCGCGGAGCCCGGCTCGCGCCTGGTGGTGATCGACTTCTGGGCGACCTGGTGCGGTCCCTGCATCCAGGCGGTGCCCCACATGCGGTCGCTCGCGTCGGCGTATCCGCAGGACGTCTGCGTGGTCGGACTCTCCGACGAGACGAAGAGCAAGTACGACAACGGGCTCCTTCGGCTCGGCATGCACACCCGCGACTTCGGCTACGCGATCGCCCTCGATCCCATGGGACGGTTCAAGCAGGGGTTCGAGGTCGGGGCGATCCCCCACGTCGCGATCATGTCCTCCGACGGGATCGTGCGCTGGCAGGGGCATCCCGGATCGCTCGACGATGCCGCCATCCGGCAGCTGATCGCCGCCAACCGCGCCCTCTCGGGATCCGCCCCGGCGACCGGCGGGGCGGGCGGCGGGCGCTGGAGCCGCGAGAAGCGCGGGAACTGATCAGCCTGACGAGGATGCTTGGCGGAGCGGGCTGGCGGTCGCCGTCGCGCTAGCGCCAGATCGTCATCGCCGAGTTGTCGATGAGCCGCGCCTCCGGCAGCCTTGCCGCGATCAGCGCCCGGGTCGGGCGGCGGAGGTCGGAGACCGGTCGCAGCGTCTCCGCGTCCCGCACGACGGCGTACTGCACCTCGAGCTCGTGCGCGAGCAGCGTCTCCCGCATCAGCCGCTCGGCGGTCTCCGGTCGCTGCGCCGCGTGCGCGACCTGCAGCGCGCGGCGCAGCCCGAGCGCCCGCTCCCGCGACTGCGCGGACAGGTAGCGGTTCCGGCTGCTCATCGCGAGACCGCCCGGCTCGCGGATGGTCGGACCGCGCACGATCGAGAGGTCGCCCCAGCGCGATCCACGCTGGAGCTCCTCCTCGACCATGCACTCGATCACGCGGAGCTGCTGGAAGTCCTTCTCGCCGAAGATCGCCCGGCGCGGACGGCAGAGGTCGAAGAGCCTCGCGACGACCTGCACCACGCCGGCGAAGTGTCCCGGGCGGATGGCGTCCTCGAGCGCCGGCTCGCAAGCAACCGCCGGCAGCGCGAGCGTCGCCGCCTCGCGGCGCGCCGCGTCGAGCCCCGACGGATAGAGGTCCTCGACCGAGGGGAACCAGCAGACCGCCGCGCCATGCCGCGCCGCGAGCTCGAGGTCCGCCTCGGGCGTGCGTGGATACCGGTCGAGGTCCTCATGCGGGGCGAACTGCGTGGGGTTCACGAAGATCGACACCACCGCCGGAAGACCGGACCCCGCGGCGATCGAGATCAACGATCCATGACCCTCGTGGAGCGCCCCCATCGTGGGCACGAACGCACCGCCCGCCCATCGGTCGAGATCGCGGACGTCCCTCACGATGGTCATCGACATGTGGTGCGTGCCGCCAGAACTCACCCGTGGACTCACCAGATGACGAGCGCCGCGCCGGCGACCGCGACGCCGATGGCGAGCAGCAGCACCGCCGGTCGGTTCTGCGGGCCGACCCGCACCGACGCGACCGCGATCCCGACCGCCATGACGATCACCGCCCACCCGAGCGGCGCGAGCGACGTGGTGCGAACGTCTCGGGTCTGGATCAGCGTCCCGCCGTAGAGCCGCTCGGGATCCGCGGTGGTGGGCTCGTCCGGCTCCCAGCCGTTGGGCAGGATGGGGACGAGGACCTCGGGATTCTCCGGCGCTCGACGGGCGAAGAGCCAGCCCGTCGTGCCCACGTAGGGCAGGGGACCAAAGCCATCGACGGCATCGCGCGAGTCGTCGCCGAGCGGTCGGCGCCACCAGTACTCGACGGTCACGCGATCCTCCGGGGCGAGGTCGAAGCCCTGCTCGACGCGGTCGATGCGGTAGACCGCCGTGTAGGACCACTCGTCGAAGCGGTTGCTCAGGTCCCGGATGACCGAGATCGACTCCACGGTGCCGTGCAGGATGTACTCCGCCCGTCCGGCGAGCTCCTCGCGGGTCAGCGGCGGGGTCTCGATGCCGAGCCGGTACTCATCGGCGACGGCAACGACCGGCGATGCGACCGCCGCGAGGACCATCCACGACCAGGTCGTTCGGCTGGGGCGAGGCAAGGAGGGAGTTCCGGCGGGATTGAATCAGGAGGCATCGGGACCCGCAACCTTGGACCGACCCCGGATAGACCTTGGATCGACCTCGGATAGACCTTGGATCGACTCGGACCTCGTAGACTCCTCCTCGTCGCCGGACCGACCCGGTCCGACGGCGTCACGAGGCAGGCAGGCTTGAGCGGCGGCACGGCGAGGAATCTCGGACTTACGGCGATGCGATCGACGGCGCTCCTGGGTTGGTCGGGGCGCAGCGCAGCACCGGATCCGAGGGAAGTCCGCGCGCGGATCGTCCGCGGGTCGGACCTCGTGGAGCCGGTCTGCGAGCCGCTGCCCCATGCGGGTGCCGGCTGGTCGATGCTCCTCCGCGGCGGGCAGGATCCGCCTTGGATCGCGTGGGTCGAGCCGAGCGGGCCCGATCACGCCTCCGAGGCGCCTCCGGAGATCGCGGGCGCTCCGTGGGTCCTCGGCGTCGAGACGCTCCTTGGAGATCCAAGTCGCCCGGAGTCGTGGCTCGAGCGATATCGATCGATGGCGAGGGTGCTCGGGGAGTGCGGGGCCGGCGAGGCGATGCTCGATCCGACCACCGGGCGATGGTTCGCGGGCGGGACGCTGCGCGACCTGTGCGCCGGGGACGCCGAGCCCTCGCTCGATCTGCTGTGGAGCGTGCGGGTCGCCCGCCGCGCGGGCAGCCACCTCGCCTGGATCGCGACCGAGGGACTCCAGCGATGCGGACGGCTTGAGCTCGAGATGATCGAGGTCCCGCATGAACTTGCCGACGCCGCCGCGGCGACCATCGACGCGCTGGCGGCGCTCCTCGTCGAGGGCGGCGCCGCGACGGGGACGGCATGGCAGGTCGGACCGCGTCATCAGGTTGCCTTGCGGACCGTGCAGGAGGCGATCGAGAAGCTCGCGCCCGGCGCTCCGGGAAGCCTCGAGGATCGTCGCCGCGCGTCGGCGGGAGAGGATCCCTCGCTCGCGGATCGAGCGGTGGTCTGCGACCCGCGACCGCGCGGCGCCTGGACGGAGGGATGGGTTCCTCCGGTCGATCTCCTGCGGGAGGTCGCCGCCGGAACGGTCGCCATCTATCGGGGGCGGCACGAGCGCGAGCGGGTGCGGCGCCTCGCCGCGCGATCCCGGGAGGACCTCGCGCGCCTGAGCGAGCGGCACGGGAGCGCGACCGATCCGCCGCCCGGTCGCCTGCGGGTCGCCATCGATCACGCCGAGGGAAGCTGCTGGATGGAGGTGGTCGGCCGGGCGGCGTCGGGGGTGCTCGGGCAGGCGATCGACGTCGATGGTCGAGCGCTCTCCGGCTCGCCGGCGGAGATCGTCCCGTGGAGCGCGGTCATCGACTGGGAGTGGACGCTTCCGGAGGGGCGATTCGGTCCCACCGACGTGGCGGCGCTGCGGCAGGCGCTGGAGGACCCGCCGCGATGAGCGAGCCGCTCGAGCGGTCCGGCGGGACGAGCGCGTCGGCGGAGCACGGGGACGATCCGCGCGAGGATCCGGAGGCCCGCCGCGTCCGACGGACGCTCGCGACGGCGGGCAGGGTGCGGGGCCTGTGGCGGGTCATCCGAGTCGCCGGATGGCTGGCGGCGGTCGCGATGCTCCTCGTGGGAGTCGTCGGCGCCGTGGCGTGGTTCGTGCAGTCCGCCGTCGGCTGAGCCGCCGACCATCGGCGGTCGATGCCGCTACCCTTCGGCTCGTCGTCCGGCGTCCCTCGGAGTCCCCGCGATGGTCTGCCTCGAGTCGTGTCGCGCCCGCGCCCTCGTGGCGATTTGCCTCCTCATGGTGCTGGGCGGCTGCGGCGGCTACGCGGCGCGGGGCAGGGTGGTGGAGGGCGACTTCGACTTCATCGCGGTGGTGCCGGAGAACGACCCGCGCCTCGCAGGCCGCGGGATCGGCAACACCCGGATCAGCTTCACCCGCGATCCGGAGAGCCTTGGTCGCGAGCAGGTCGCGACCGGACTCTCCGATCCGAACGGCGACTTCTCGGTGAAGCTCGACGCGTTCGGCGCCGGCTGGATGAGCGAGCAGTGGCTCGTGCGGGCGGTTCGGTCCCGCTTCGGCGCCGCGGAGGGAATGCTCGCGCTGCCCGGCGCGGCATCGGGCGAGCGCCTCCTCATCGTGATGCGGCGGGGGTCCGCGCGGGAGGTCGAGGACCTCGAGGAGCAGTGGAAGGGTGCCGACGACGACTTCATGGGAGAGGTCGAGCGGTGGCGAACTCCCTGATCCTCCGCCGCGTCGAGGCAGGCGCCGCATGACGAGGCACGCCCTCGCCTCATCCGCCGAGGTCGCTCGTCCGCGGGTGCGATACCGCCATCGGGTGCGCCTCGCCGGTCTGCTGTACCTCGTGGTGACGCTCCTGCTCGGCATCGCCGCGACGACGCGCCCCAACAACCTCCTCGTCTGGATCTTCGGGATCGCCCTCGGCTCGATCCTGGCGTCGGGGATCGTCTCGGGCTTCATGCTCATGCGGCTCCGCGTGACGCGGCTCGATCCGCGGCGGGCGACCGCCGGCGAGGCGGCGCCGCTGCGCTACGAGGTGCGGAACGAATCCCGCTGGTGGAGCGCGTTCGGACTCATCGTGCGGGAGCACCCGACCGGACGCCTCGACGGGTGGGAGCACGCGACCTCGCCCGCGGAGGCGCGGATCCTGCACGTCGGACCGGGGGAGCAGGTGCATGCGGAGTCGTGGATCGAGCCGACCCGCCGCGGCAGGATGACCTTCCGCGAGGTCGCGGTCTCGAGCCGCTTTCCCTTCGGACTGCTGGAGAAGGTGGTGCGGTTCGAGCTTCCCGGCGAGGTGCTGGTGCATCCGCGGCGGCATCCGGTCCGACCCGGCGTGCTCGAGGGTCTCCGCGGCGAGCTCTCCGGGGGACTCGACCAGATCGCCCGGGTGGGCGGGGGCGACGACTTCCACGGGGTGCGGGAGTACCGCCCGGGTGACAGCCTGCGCTCCATCGCGTGGAAGCGGCTCGCGGGGCTTGATCGGCTCGCGACGATCGAGCGGTCCCGCACCGGACCTCCGCGTCTGCTGCTGCGGCTCGACCTTCGGACCGCGACCGCGAGGCTGGTGGTGGATCCGCAGGGACCCTCGGCGCGGGAGATGGAGGAGCGGGCGATCTCGCTGGTCGCCTCGCTGGCGACCGGGGCGATGCGGGAGGGATTCGAGGTCGGTCTCGACGTGCTTGGGCTGGACGCACCGCCCCGACCGATCCGTGGCGGGCACTGGCATCTCGAGCGGCTGCTCGGCACGCTCGCCGGGCTTGACCTCGACGCGCCGCGGAGCGGAGGCGGCGGCGCCGCGCCGCCTCCCACCGCGAGGGTCCTGCAGGTCTCGGTCGAGGCGACCCGGAGCCGCGGCGAGCTCGGCGGCGATGGTCGTTGGCGTCTCGCCGCGACGCAGTTCGACCGACTGCTCGTGGTGGACGAGGCGGGGGACGCTCGATGAACCTCGCCCGACGCGCTCGGCTCGAGCTCCTCGTCCTCGTCGAGATCGCGATCGCCGCGTTCTGCGTCAGCCAGCGGAGCATCGGGCTCTTCCTGGTGGCGGGCGGTCTGGCGGCGATGAGCTGGTACGTCGTCGAGGGACCGCGGGGGCGGACGATGCCGCGGTGGCTCTCGAACCTCCTCGTCGTGGTGATCGTCGCGAACGTGGTCCGGGAGTGGCTGATCCGCCCGGATCCCGCGGAGGCGATCGAGATCCTTGGTCGGTTCGCGCTGTGGCTCTCGTGCCTCAAGCTGTTCGAGTCGCGCCGACCGCGCGACGACTCGCAGGTCCTGGCGCTGACCGCGGTCCTGGTGGTCTCCGGCGCCCTCCACTCCATCGACCTCCTGTTCGCGCTGCTGCTCCTGGTCTACGGCATCGACGCGATGCGGGTGGCGATGCTGCTCGAGCTGCTCGAGGCGAGCGGCGGCGCCGCGACCGGCGCGACTCCCGCGCCGGGCTCCCGCTTCGCGCCTCGCCTGCGACGCTCGGCGGCGGTGACGATCGCCGCCGCCACCCTCGTCGCGGTCGTGGTGTTCGTCCTCTTTCCTCGTCGGCTCGACTCGGCGGACCGCCGCGGCCTGGTCGGAACGCCGGTCCCGGGCTTCGTGGAGGAGGTGGACCTCTTCTCGGGCGAGCGCATCAGCGAGAGCCGGCGGGAGGTCTTCAGCGTCCGCTGGCTCGACCGCGCCGGGGAGTCGGTGCGGCTGGCGAGCCCACCGCTCCTGCGCGGATCGGTCATGGAGGACTACCAGCCCGACGAGAGCAAGTGGACCTCCCTCAGCCAGCGCCGCCGCATGCGCACCGTCACCGTCCGTCCGAACCTCGAGATGACGCCGATCTCCCGCCCCCCGGTCACGCCGCGCAGCGAGACCTATCGGCAGCAGGTGGTGATGCGGAGCATGGCGACCGACACCGTCTTCGCCGCCTTCGCGCCGATCGCGATCGCCTCGCCGGAGCGGCGCAGCTTCGGCGTCGACGTCCGCACCCTGATCATCCGCGAGATCGGTCTGGAGCGGCTCTCTCGCCTGCAGCGGTACGAGGTGCAGGTCGAGCCGTTCCCCGGGCCGGACACGCTCGCGCCGCTCTTCGGCGGCGGCGGGGCGGTCATTCCCGAGCTGCCGAGCTTCCCCGTGCCGCGGGTCCGCGAGGTCGCCGAGCGCCTGATCGAGGACCTCGACCTGGCGGACGTGCCGAGCGAGGCGGCGGCGGAGGCGGATCCCGCGGACCGGTGGATCCGCAACCGCCGCATCGCGCGGGCGTTCGCCGACTGGCTGCGCGGCGACGGGGGATTCGCCTACGCCACGGACCTCCGCGACTTCGTCCGGCTCGAGGGGGAGGACCCGATCGTCTCCTTCCTCGAGCGATACCGCTTCGGGCACTGCGAGTACTTCGCCTCGGCGCTCACGGCGCTCTGCCGGTCGGTCGGCGTCGATGCCCGCCTGGTGACCGGATTCATCGCGATGGAGTGGGACGCGGGCGGCGAGCAGTACCTCGTCCGCGAGTCGAACGCGCACGCGTGGGTCGAGGTGCGGGTCGGGGAGCATCAGTGGATCAGCGTCGATCCCACCCCCGCCGAGTCGCTGGAGGCGATGGCGGCGGCGAGGCGGAGCTGGCTCGACCGATGGCGCTGGATGTACGACCGCATCGAGCTCTTCTGGAACAGCCGGATCGTGAGCTACGACGGCGCCGTGCAGGCGTCGCTCGTCGAGCGGCTCTCCCGCGAGTGGTCCGAGCGCGTCGAGGAGTCGCTCTCCGGCGCGGCGGGGCGGGCGCGGGAGCTCGTCGCGGGACTGCGTCTCGGCGCCGCGGTGGTCCCGTGGCTCGTCGCGGCGCTGGTGACCGTGGCGGCGGCGTTCCTCGCCGCGGTGCTCTGGCGCCGTCGCGCGAGGCGCACCCGCCGACTCGCCCGCCTTCCCGCCGGCGGCGGGCGACGGCTGCTCGAGCTCGCGCGGATCCACCTCGAATCGCTCGAGGCGTGGGAGCGGGCAGGATGGTCGCGGGCGAGCTGGCTGCCACCGGGCGCGTTCATCGAGCAGCTGCCACCCGAGCGGCGCGACGCGGTCGAGGCGACCCGGGCGATCCTCGACCTCTATTACGCGGCGAGGTTCGGGGCGAGGTCCGTCGCGGAGCGAGACCTGAGGGAGGCGCGGATGCTGCTCCGCCGCGTCGCGACCGGCGCGGGGGGACCGCGGGTCGCGGCGATGTGAAGCGGGGGGACCTGTGCGGTCCTCCCGATGCTCGCGCGGCGGTCATTTGGTGAAGTGCGATCCGAGACGCGCCGACGACCCTCGGGGAGGTCGCATGACCTCCTCGTCCGCGCCTCGATTCGGAGACGTGCCGTGCCTGCATTCCGTTCTCGGACCCTTCATTGGCGTCGCGTCCTTGGTCAGCTCGCCTCCCGCGGCGGCTCGCTGGAGGTCGCGTTCTCGCCCGCCTCGGACGTGCCCGCGACGAGCGGCTCCGCGATCGCGGCAGACTTCGTCTGGCGGCTCAGGATCGTCCAGCTCGACGACGCCTGGATCGAGGTGGAGGCGCCGGAGGTCCTGCACCGAGCGGTCCCGATCTCCGCGGGCACGCGGATCGTCGCGGCGATCGTGGTCGGACCCAACCGCTGGATGTTCCGCAGCGAGTGCCTCGCGGGCACGCCGTGGCGGATCGGATCGATGCGCCAGACCGGCACGATCCGCATCCGCATGCCCGAGGAGGTCGCCCGAACCCGTCGCGCTCATCTCCGCGTCGAGACCGCGTCGATCGAGCTTCCGACCGTGCGCGCCTGGGTGCTGCTCGAGCCAGCCTCGGTGCGGCCGTTGCAGCGATCGCTCGCCCTCGCCGCGGAGCAGATCGGGCAGGGTCAACCGCTCGCCGGCGCTCCCTGGGACGACGAGAGCGTTCGCCCCACCCTCGGTCCGGAGTTCTCGGCGACCCTGCTGAACATCGGAGGCGGCGGCGCGGGTCTGCGGCTCTCGCCCGCCGACGCCAGCGTGCTTGGTCCGAGCCGTCTGCTCTGGCTGCACGTCGATCTTCGTCCCGACTCGGCGCTGCCGCTCTGCGTCGCGGCGCGGGTCGCCCACCTGCATCTCGAGGTCTCGGGCTCGACCTACGCCGGCGTCGCGTTCGACTTCACCGCGGACTCCTCCCACGCCCAGCTCGTCGCGCGGCAGGTGCTCGGGGTCATCGCCAAGCGGCAGGGTCGCGGGGCGGAGCCGATGCGGCGGGCAGCCTGATCGTCGAGCTCAGCGGGTCAGTCGAGCGAGCACCGCGGTCTTCGCGAGGCTCTCGGCGGTCTCGGCGAGCGGTTCGCTCTCGGCGACGATGCCGCATCCGGCGTGGTAGCCGAGCGTCCATCGGTCCTCCGCGATCCGCGCGAGCATCGCCGTGCGGATCGCCACGTTGAGACGCAGCCCGTGCCGATCGTCGATCCAGCCGATCGAGCCGCAGTAGATCCCCCGCGGCACCGGCTCGAGCGACTCGATGACCTGCATGGCGCGGATCTTCGGAGCCCCGGTCACCGAGCCCGGCGGGAAGGTCGCCGCGAGGAGCTCGGCGGTGGTGACCTCCGACCGCAGCCGGCCGCGCACCTCGGCGACCGCGTGGATCACCGTCGGATGGCGCTCGAGGCGCCGAGGCTCGCGCACCTCGACGGAGCCGAGCCGGCATGCCCGACCGAGGTCGTTCCGCATCAGGTCCACGATCATGGCGAGCTCCGCCGCGTCCTTCGCCGACGCGAGGAGTTCCGCGGGATCCCCATCGCCCGGTCGGGTGCCCTTGATCGGTCGCGTCGAGACCACGCCGCCCGCCTCGACATGGAGGAACGACTCCGGGCTCATCGAGAGGACCGCGTGGTCCCCGTCGAGCTCGAGGTAGGCACCGTGACGCGCCGAATGCCCGCGGAGCGCCGCCGCCGCGAGCGAGCGAGGCGACCCGTCGAGCGTGGTCGAGAATCGCTGCGCGACGTTCGCCTGGAAGAGGTCGCCCGCGTGGATCAGGTCGACCGTCGCCGCGACCGCCCGCTCGAACGCCCGCGCGGGCAGATCGGCACGGAGCGGCTCGAGGGCGAAGGACCGAACGGCGCGAGGTCGATGCGGCAGCCCCTCGACCCAGTCCGGCGCCTCGGCGCCCTCGGCGGCGATCCACCACCAGCCGTCGCGCCTTCGATCGTGGACGAGCAGCCACGGAGGTCGCACGGCCCACGCGTCCGGCATGGCGGCAAGGCGCAAGGCGTCCTGCACGACCGAGGGCTCGAGCCGTCGGCCGAGCTCGTAGGAGAGCGCAACCACCTGCCCGAGCGAGAAGGGAGGTGAGTCCGAAGGGCACGCCTCCGCGCGGGACAGCGGCGAGTCGCAGAGCAGCGCGGCGAGCGATCGCATGGTCGCGTCCGGATCGTCGGCGAGCGGTGCTCGCGGCGCGATCCGACGCGGGGAATCGACCGGCATCAGGAGCGTCCACCGGGCGCCGTCGCCCGCCTGATCGTCGGTGGCGACGAGACCGAGCGGCACCTCCGCAGGCCATGCGAGGATCGCCTCGCAGGGGTCGAGATCCCATCCGAGGGCACGACTCGCCGCGCGGCACTCCGCGCGAGGGCGACCGTCGACGACCGGCTGCATCCGCGAAGGGTAGCGGCATCGATCGAGCGCCCGCGGCCTGCCGAGCGACCACGAGGGCAGTGCTATGCTCCGCGGCTCTTCGCGGGTCCCGACGAGCTCGTCGCCCGCGTCCGCACCCCCGACCAGAGTCCTCGCCATGCCTCCCGCCGCACGAACCTCTCGCGCGTCCCGCCCCGCCTCCCGCCGCGCCGCCGCGAAGCCGGCGAAGTCCGCCAAGTCCTCGCGCCGCGGCACGGCGCGACCCGCCAAGATGGTCTACTACTTCGGCGCGACCCGCTGCGAGGGCAACGCCTCGCAGCGGCTGCTCCTCGGAGGCAAGGGCGCGAACCTCGCCGACATGACCTCGATCGGGCTGCCGGTCCCGCCGGGGTTCACCATCACCACCGACACCTGCGCCGCCTACGAGGGCGCGGGAGGTCGGCTTCCGAGGGGCCTGATGGACGACGTCCGCGCGAACATCAAGCTGCTCGAGAAGGAGCTCTCGAAGCAGTTCGGCTCCGACCGCAATCCGCTGCTCGTCTCCGTCCGCTCCGGCGCCGCGGTCTCGATGCCCGGCATGATGGACACCGTCCTCAACCTTGGGCTCACCGACGCCGCGGTGGCGGGACTCGCGCGGCTCACCGGCAACGAGTGGTTCGCGTTGGACGCCTATCGCCGGCTCGTCAACATGTTCGGCGACGTGGTGATGGGCGTGGACCATGACCACTTCGAGCACGCCTTCCGCGCCATCAAGACCACCTTCGGCGTGAAGGAGGACACCCAGGTCCCGGTCGAGGGGCTGAGGGAGCTCGTCAAGGAGTACAAGCGGATCTACCGCGAGCACGTCGGTCAGGAGTTCCCGCAGGATCCGCTGCGGCAGCTCGAGCTCGCGATCGAGGCGGTGTTCCGAAGCTGGAACGGGGACCGGGCGGTCGAGTACCGCCGCATCCAGGACATCAAGGGGCTCAACGGCACCGCGGTGAACGTGCAGGCGATGGCGTACGGCAACATGGGCGACGACTCCGCGACCGGCGTCGCCTTCACCCGGGACAACACCACCGGCGAGGACGTCTTCTACGGCGAGTTCCTCGTGAACGCGCAGGGCGAGGACGTGGTCGCGGGCATCCGCACGCCGCGGCCGATCTCCGAGCTCGAGAGGTGGAATCCCAAGGCATACGCCCAGCTCCTGAAGGTGCGCCAGAAGCTCGAGCGCCACTACAAGGACATGCAGGACATCGAGTTCACCATCGAGCAGGGTCGCCTGTTCATGCTGCAGACCCGCACCGGCAAGCGCACCGCGCAGGCGGCGGTCCGCATCGCGGTGGAGATGGTGAAGGAAGGGCTCATCGACGAGAAGACCGCGATCAAGCGGATCCCCGCGGGCGACCTGAGCCAGCTGCTGCTTCCCTACTTCTCGGAGAAGGACAAGGCGGGCGCGACCGTGCTCACCATCGGGATCGGCGCGAGCCCGGGCGCCGCGACCGGGCAGCTCGCCTTCACCGCCGCCGAGGCGGTGGAGCGGGCGCAGCGCGGCGAGAAGGTGCTCCTCGTCCGCACCGAGACGAGCCCCGAGGACGTCGCCGGCATGCACAGCGCCGTCGGCATCCTCACCTCGACCGGCGGCAAGACGAGCCACGCCGCGGTGGTCGCGGTGGGCTGGGGCAAGTGCTGCGTGGTCGGCGCCGGCGCGCTCTCGATCGACGAGCACAAGGGCGAGCTGCACGTCGCCGGTCGGACCTTCGGCCGATCCGACGTCCTCTCGATCGACGGACGCACCGGTCAGGTCATGGTCGGCGCGGTGCGCCCGACGGTGCCGGAGAAGATCTCCGGCGACTTCTCGAAGGTCATGCAGTGGGCGAGCAAGCACGCCGTCTTGAAGGTCCGCACCAACGCGGACTCGCCGGAGGACGCGCGGCGCGCCCGCGAGTTCGGCGCGGTGGGCATCGGGCTCTGCCGCACCGAGCACATGTTCTTCGGCGGCGACCGCACCAAGGCGATCCGCGAGATGATCCTCGCCGACTCGACCGAGGCGCGGGAGAAGGCGCTCGCGAAGCTGCTGCCCTACCAGCGGGAGGACTTCGTCGGGATCCTCGCGGCGATGGCGGGCTTTCCGGTGACGGTGCGCCTGCTCGATCCGCCGCTCCACGAGTTCGTGCCGCACCTCGAGGAGCAGCAGGCGGAGCTCGCCCGCGAGATGGGGCTGCCGCTCGAGCAGGTGCGCCGGCGGGTCAAGCAGCTCCACGAGGCGAACCCGATGCTCGGGCACCGCGGCTGCCGCCTCGCCATCACCTACCCCGAGATCCTGCGCATGCAGGTGCGGGCGATCGTCGAGGCGACCATCGAGTGCCGCGCCCGCGGCGTCGATGCCCGCCCGGAGATCATGCATCCGCTCGTCGGCACCCAACGCGAGCTCGCCCAGCTCCGGGCGTGGACCGAGCAGACCATCGCCGCGGTCGCGAAGGAGAAGGGCTGGCGGAAGGCGCTCGACATCCCGATCGGGACCATGATCGAGGTGCCGCGGGCGGCGGTCGCCGCGGGCGAGATCGCCGAGGTCGCGGACTTCTTCAGCTTCGGCACCAACGACCTCACCCAGATGACCTTCGGCTACAGCCGCGACGACATCGGCTCCTTCCTTCCCGCCTACCTCGCCGCCGAGATGCTGCCGAAGGATCCCTTCCAGTCGATCGACGTGGGCGGCGTCGGCACCCTCGTCCGGATGGCGTGCGAGCGCGGTCGCGCCGTCGCCGCGGACGTCCGCAAGCCCTTCAAGATCGGGATCTGCGGCGAGCACGGCGGCGACCCTGCCTCGATCTCCTTCTTCCAGTCCTGCGGTCTCGACTACGTGAGCTGCTCGCCCTTCCGCGTGCCCATCGCCCGCCTCGCCGCGGCGCAGGCGGCGCTGGAGGTCGCGAAGCGCGGGACCCGCTGACCGGTCGGACCGGCGGCGGGCGTGACCGGGCCGCGGACGAGGCGTACGCTGCGGCGTCGGCGCGGCCCGCCGATGCGGGAGTCCCATGGACCGAGCATCACCTGACGCGTTGGGGCTCGCGAGGCAGCGGGTGCTGGCGCTCGTCGTCGCGTCGCTGGCGCTCTACGTCCCGGCGGTCACGCTGCCGGTGATGACGCTGAGCCGCCTTGGGCACGAGACCTCGACGAGCATCCTCGGCGGGATCGACGCGCTCTGGCAGGATGGGCATTGGGCGCTCGCGGTGGTGGTGGGGGTCTGCTCGGTGATCGTGCCGCTCGGCAAGCTGGTCGCGCTTCTCGTCCTCTCGTCGCGCCGGTCGGGACCGCCGCCGAGGTCGCTGCTCGCGGTGCTCGAGCTCACCGGACGCTGGGGCATGCTCGACGTCCTCCTCGTCGCGGCGCTCGTCGCGGCGGTGAAGCTCGGCGAGCTCGTGCAGATCGAGCCGGCGCCCGCGATCCTCGCCTTCGCCGGATGCGTGGCGGCGTCGATCGTCGCCACGGGCTTCGCGGCGCCCCTCGTCCATGACGGGGGAGACGAGCCGCCGACGAGCAGGGGATCGACCTCCGACGGAGCGCCCGCATGAGCCAGACGACCACTCCACCCGCTCGAGCGGTGACCTCGCCCCGATCCTCCGGATGGACGCGGCTCTGGCTCGTGGCAACGGCGGCGGTGGTGGTCGCCGCGGTGCTCCTCGTCCGCGCCTGGTCCACCGGCGGCGTGCGGGTGACGGTCCGGTTCCTCGAGGGACACGGTCTGCGGATCGGCGACCCGGTGAAGCATCGCGGCATCTCGATCGGTCGCGTGGAGGCGGTGCGCCTCGCCGAGACCGACGCCGGCATCGTGGTGGAGGCACGCATCGACCGCCAAGCCGCGAGCCGGCTCGGGGACGCGACGAGATTCTGGATCGTGCGGCCGCAGGTCGACCTCGGCGGCATCGCCGGTCTCGACACGGTCGTGGGACCGCGGTACCTCGCGGTGCAGCCCGCGGGCGAGGGCGGGCTCCGCGAGTTCGACGGACTTGACGAGATGCCGGTGGTCGACGTGATCGAGCCGGAGGACCTCGTGGTCACCCTGGTCGCGGAGGAGCGGGGGAGCCTCGGTCGCGGCGCGGGCGTCTTTCATCGCGGGATCCGCGTGGGGAGGATCCTCGACGTCCGCCTCTCCGCGGACGGCGAGGGCGTGGAGGCGGACGCGTGGATCGACGCGGGGCATGCGGCGCTCGTCGGTCCGCGGAGCAGCTTCCACTCGCTCGGCGCGGTGGAGGTCGGGCTCTCGATCGACGGACTCCGCACCCGCATCGACTCGCTCGAGACGCTCCTGCTCGGCGGCGTGGCGCTCGTCGCGCCGCAGGGCCGCGGCGAGCCCGTCGCGGACGGGCACGTCTTCCGGCTCGAGCGCGACTTCGACGGCGACTGGTGATCGGCGCGAGCGCGTCGGCGGCGATGCCTACAGTCGCGGCGGGGCCTCCGAGATCCGCCGCATGCACGATCCGTCACCCGCCCGCCGTCCGCCCGCCGAGCCGATCTTCGAGGAGCTCGGCATCGTCCGAGATCCGCGGAGCCTCTTCCATCAAGTCGTCGAGCAGGTGCTCGTGGCGGCGGACCTCGCGGCGCTGCCGCATCACCAGCGGATCATCCTCGCCCAGCCGAAGAACGAGGTGATGGTGCACTTCCCCGTCCTGATGGACGACGGGCACCATCGGCTCTTCAAGGGCTACCGCGTCCAGCACAACAACGCGCTCGGACCCTACAAGGGCGGACTTCGCTACCACCATCGGCTCGCCCTCGACGACGTGAAGGCGCTCGCGGTCCTGATGACCATGAAGTGCGCCCTCGCCGGACTTCCCTTCGGCGGCGCAAAGGGCGGGGTGAAGTGCAGCCCGCGCGAGCTCTCCGAGGGAGAGCTCCGCCGCGTCACCCGCCGCTTCTGCTCGGCGATCAGCCACCAGATCGGACCGCACTACGACGTGCCCGGACCCGACGTCGGCACCGACGCGCAGGTCATGGCGTGGTTCGCCGACACCTACGCGCAGATGACGCCCGAGCACTCGCGGCAGGACTCCCTCGGCGTCGTCACCGGCAAGCCGGTGGGCTTCGGGGGCTCGCATGGGCGCGACAAGGCGACCGGGCAGGGGCTCGTGGAGGTGCTCGACGCGATGCTGCCCGAGCTCGGGCTCGACGCCTCGACGATCTCGTTCAGCGTCCTCGGCTACGGCAACGTCGGCTCATGGACCGCCCGCCTGCTCGCGTCGCGGGGGGCGAGGCTCGTCGCGGTGCTCGACCACACCGGGGCGATCCGCGAGGACCGCGGGATCGACGCGGATGCCCTCGAGGCGCACGTGCGCCGCCGCGGCGGCGTCGAGGGCTTCGCGGAGGCGACGGCGATCGACGAGGCGTCCTTCTACGGCACGGAGGTCGACCTCCTCGTGCCGGCGGCGCTCGAGCAGATGATCGACGCCTCGAAGGCGGCGCAGATCAAGGCGGCGGTGGTCGCCGAGGGCGCGAACGCCCCGACGACGCCGGAGGGCGACGCGGTCCTCATGCAGCGGGGCGTCGAGGTGCTGCCGGCGATCCTGTGCAACGCGGGCGGCGTCACCGTCTCCTACTTCGAGTGGGTGCAGAACCGGACCGCGACGTGGTGGTCGGCGGAGGAGGTGGATCGCCGCCTCCGCGGGCACATGCACGCGGCGGTCGAGCGGGTCAAGGTCGCCCGTCGGAGGCACGACTGCGACCTGCGCACCGCGGCGTTCGCCGCCGCCTGCGCGCGGATCGGCGAGGTCTACTCGCTGCGGGGCGTGTTCCCCTGATCTCGACGACCGCGGGGGCGACGCGGACCTCCACCCCGGTTGCAGCGAGATGGCGATCTGCGAGCATTCCCGCCCATGCGGCACTCCTCCCTGCGGCATGCGCCCTCCGATGAGCCAGGCTCCGGTGAAGGCGCCGCGTCCGGGGACCGCGGGCGCCTTGAGACCCGACTCGATCGGCTCGAGGCGCGGCTCGAGGCGCTGACGGACGCCCTCGAGCGTCGAGGTCTGCTCGATCGAGCCGCGCCGCCGTCGACCGATCGTCGCGAGCAATCGACCGACTCGTCGCGGATCCTCGGACCGCGACCCGACCCGGTGCCGCCGCCTCCTCCCGTTCCCGCTGCCGCCGCCATCGTGCCGCCGAGTGCCCCGATCGTGCCGGTCGCGCCGGTCTCGGCACCGGCGGTGCCGCGTGCCTCGGTGACCCCGGTCGCGTCCCGCGTCGAGGAGGCTCGTTCCGTCGAGAGGTTCCTCGGCGCGAAGCTCGCGGCGTGGATCGGCGCGCTCACGCTGCTCGGAGCGCTCGGCGTGTTCGCCACCTACGCCTATCGCGAGGGATGGCTCGGTCGGCTCGGTCCGGGCGTTCGCTACGCGCTCGCGAACGCCGCGGCGATCGCCCTCGTCGTCGCGGGGGAGATCGTCCGCCGGCGGCTTGGTCGCGGCGCCGCGGCGGGCTTCTCGGCGGCGGGCGTCGCCGGGCTCTTCCTCGCGACATGGGCGGGCGCCGGACCGCTCGGGGTGCTTCCGCCCGCGGCGGCGATGGGCGTCAACCTCGCGGTCGTGATCCTCGGCGTGATCGCGACCGCGCGAAGCGGTCTCGCGAGCGTCGGCGCCGTCGCGCTCCTCGGCGGGTACGGCATCCCGCTCCTCCTCGGCGGCGAGCCTCGACCGCTCCTCCTCGCGGGCTATCTCACGGTGCTCCTCCTGTGCGGTCTCGGGCTGAGCGCCTGGAGCGAGTCCTTCCGGCTGCTCCGACCGCTCCTTCTTCCGCTCCATGGACCCTGGGCAGTCGTCTGGATGGGGATCGCCCTCGAGCGCGGACAGTCCACCCTGGCGATCACGATCGGGGCGCTGTGGTGGACCGCCTTCGCGGGGGAATCATGGCTCGCGGCGACGAGGGGGCAGAGCGCGTCCTCGAACGCGGCGGTGCTCCTCGCGGCGACGTCGGGCTATGCGCTCCTCGGCGCCGTGCCGCTCGCGCGGGTCGGCGCGGGCGTCGCCGATCCGCTCGCGTGGGTGCCGGTCGGTCTCGGCGCCGCGATCGCGGCGTGGGCAGCGACCTTCTCGAGTTGGCGCCCTTGGCGCCCCTGTCGACCGAGCGACGAGTCCGGCGGCGATGGCGAGTCTCCGCCCGATCGAGCCGACCGGGCGATCGAGCTCTTCTCGATCGCCGCGTGGGGCGCCGCGGCCGGATTGATCGCCCTTGGTCTCGGCGCCCTGATCTCCTCGCGGAGCGGACTCGCCCTGGCGTGGAGCGCCGTCGCGGTGGGCGCGGTCGAGACCTCGCGGCGGTCGGGTCGGGTCGGCGTCGCGTGGTATGGCTGGCTCGTCGGGCTCCTCGCCTTCGCGGTCGCCCTCACGCTGCTGGGACCGCGGACCGGCGCCGCTGGACTCGGCATCCCCGGCACCGGCGGGTGGGTGCTTCGCTGGAGCACCGAGCCGGTGATGGCGATCCTCGTCGCGGTCGCCGCGATGACCGTCGCGCTTCGATGGCCGGGCGACTTCCGCGGACTCTCATGGAGCCGCGTGCTCCTCGTGATGCCCTCCTCCGCGGCCGCGCGACGGGTCGAGGAGCCTCCGGCGCTCGCCTCGACCGCCCGTGCCTCCGGAGTCGGCGACCTCCTCGCGGTCTCCGTGGCGATCCTCGGCGCCGCGATCCTCTGGTCGAGCGCCTCCGCTCGCCTCGGCGGCGGCTGGGCGACGGTGGCGCTGGTGCTGCTCGGCTACGCCGCGGTTCCGGCGCTCGGTCCCGCGGTCCGGCGCGTCGGCGGAAGCGCGATCGGCATCCTCCTGCTCGCCGCGCCGATCCTCGCGTGGATCGTCATGACCATCCAGTCTGAGCGATCGATGGTGTTCGCGACGCCGGCAGCCGATGCGTGGAGCTGGAGCGGTCTCCGGCAGGGGGATGGGCTCCTCGTCGCCTTCGCGATCGCCGCGGTCGGCTGGCTCGGCGCGACGCGCCTGCCGCGGACCTCGCTCGGTCGCGCCGCGATGATCCTGGTGCCGGCGGTGCTCGTCGCGGTCGCGGCGACCGTCGAGGTCGCCTCCGGCGGCGGCGCGAGGCTCTCGACCGCGATCGAGGTCTCCCTGATCGCGCTCTCCTGGGGCGCCATGGGACTCGCCGCCGCGTGGCGGGGCTGGTGGTGGAAGGACGGCGAGCTGATCGCGATCGGCTCGCTGCTCGCGATCCTCGCGGCGGGGTACTGGGTCGTGGCGATCGGACTCGATGCGCTCTCCTGGACCCCCCTGGGCTGGTCGATCGCGGTCGTGCCGGTCGCCGCGGTGCTCCTCATCGCGGGGCTCGTCGTGGCGGTGCGGCTCCTGCGAGGGCTCGACTCCCACGGCGAGGATCCGCTCGAGACCCATCGCGTCGGGTCGCGGCGGAATCGACCGATGCTCGCGGCCGCGGCGTGGGTGCTGGTCGGTCTCGTCGTGCTCGCGGCGGTCAACCGCGAGATCGCGGCGCTCGTGGATGGGCTCTGGTCCTGGCGCGCTCCGGAGTCGGGTGTCGACCCGGCGGCCTACCGAAGCGTCCGCGGATCCGCCGCGAGCTTGTGGTGGGGCATCTTCGGGACCGGACTCGTCGTCCTCGGCTTCCGCCCGCGCTTTGCGCCCTCGCGGACGGGGCGGGTGATGCGGCTCTCCGGGCTTGCGCTCCTCGGGATCACCGCGGTGAAGTTCGCGACGATCGACCTCCGCACCGCCGGCACGGTCGCGAAGATCGTCGCCATGCTCGTGGTGGGTCTCCTGCTCGTCGGCACGAGCGTGCTCTACGCGCGGTGGAGCGGACCGGGCGGCGAGCCATCGCGGTCGTAGGCACGCCGAGACCTCCGGAGCCCTTCGCTATTCTTCGGAGGTGCGCTCGCATCCGCCCGCATCCCGGTGGTGGGACCTCCTGCTGCTCGCGCCGCTCGGCACGGTGGTCGTCTCGCTCGGAGGGCTCGAGCCCGCCTTCGCCGCCGGCAGCGCCGCGAGCGTGGCGTGGAGCGGCTGGCTCTTCGCGGCGATCCTGATCGGAGCCTTCCGGGCGATCAGCCATGCCGACGTCATCGCCGAGCGCCTCGGCGAGCCGCTCGGGACGATCGTCCTCACGCTCGCCGCGATCACCATCGAGGTCGCCGCGGTCTGCTCGGTGATGCTGCAGGCCGACCCCGCGGAGGGCGCCACGGTCGTCCGCGACTCGATGTTCGCGGTGCTCATGCTCACCCTCAACGGGCTCATCGGGCTCGCCCTGGTGATCGGCGGCATCCGCCGGCGGGAGCAGCAGTTCAACCTGCAGTCCACCTCCTCCTACCTCAGCCTCATCACGGTGCTCGCCATGATCACCCTGTGGCTCCCCCGGGCGAGCAGCTCCGAGGAGGGGGGATGGATGAGCGATCCGATGGAGATCTTCGTCGGGGGAGCCTCGCTCCTCATCTACCTCGTCTTCCTCTGGCTCCAGACCACCTACTACCGCGAGTTCTTCACCGCTCCGGCCGCCGACGCGGGCTCGTCGCGAGCGGACGTCGAGCCGATCGCTCCCGCCGCCCGACGATCGCTCGCGGTCCCGGTGACGCTGCTGATCGTCTCGCTCCTCCTCGTGATCGCCCTCGCGAAGACGCTCGGGGGCAAGATCAGCGACACCCTCGACGTCCTCAACCTCCCGCCCGCGATCGGCGGCGTGCTGGTGGCGGCGCTGGTGCTCGCCCCGGAGGGTCTCGCGGCGCTGCGGGCGGCGGGGCGCGACGACATGCAGCGGACGGTCAACGTGCTGCTCGGATCAGCGCTCGCGACGATCGGGCTCACCGTGCCGGCGGTGATGGTGCTTCGCTTCCTCACCGGCATCGAGCCGGAGATGGGGCTCGAGCCGCCCTACCTCGTGCTCCTCATCGCGACGCTGATCGTCTCGACGATCAACCTCGCCCGCGGTCGGGTGAACTTCCTGCAGGGCATGGTCCACCTGATCCTCTTCCTCGCGTGGATCATGGTGATCCTCGACGAGGCGAGCGGACCGCCCGCCGTCGCCCCCTGAGAGAAGATCCGCATCCCATGGAGGACCCCGGCATGCTGCGTCGCGCACTCGTCGTCCTGTCGATCGCCTTCGCCCTGCTCGCCCTGCCATCGTGCAGCGAGCCGATCGACCCGGCGGCGCCTCCCTTCAGGGCGATCTCCTACGAGCAGGCGCTGGTCGAGGCGTCGAAGGACGGGCGATTGGTCTTCCTCGACTTCTACGCCGACTGGTGTCCGCCCTGCCGGCGGCTCGACGCCACGACATGGAAGGATCCGCAGGTGATCGCGTGGCTCGAGCAGCACGCGGTGCCGCTCAAGATCGACGCCGAGCGATGGACCGACCTCGCCGCGCGGTTCGAGGTGGAGGCGTATCCGACCTTGATCTTCGTGGACGCCTCGGGACGCGAGCAGCGGCGCTTCCTTGGGTATCGCGACGCGGCAAGATTCCTCGCCGAGGCGGCTCCGCTTCTCGATGCCGGCGGCGCCGCGCCCGCGCCGCGATAGCACGACGCCTTCGTGGGTCCGTCGCCGACGCAAGCGGCGGTTCGTCCCGCGGCTCCTCCAGACCGCACGAACCCCGCATCTTGACCTGCGCAGGTCCGAGAGCATCGACCGTTCCGGCGTCGTTCTGGGGACTTCACCCGTTCCGCGGACCTTTCCTTCCGTCGAGCGGCGCGCTCTGCGCGTCGAGAGGTACGTTCGAGCACCCTCAACCAACGTGCACTGCTTCCGCGACGCCGTCGTGCTCTCCCTCTCCGCCATCCATCCGCCGCTGACCTCGTCGCTCCTTGCGGCGATCGAGGATGGTCGCTGGACTCCCGGTCTCGGTGATCCCACGTTCATGGGATGGGCGACGGTCGCCGCCTACCTGATGGCGGCGGCGGCGTGCGGGTGGTGGGCGATGCCGAAGGGCGCCGGCCGAGTCCTCCCATCGGTGCTTGCCGCCCTTCTCCTCCTTCTCGCCGTCAACAAGCAGCTCGACCTGCAGAGCTGGGTGACTCAGACCGGGCGGGACCTCGTCAAGGAGATCGGCTGGTACGAGGATCATCGATCGCTGCAGGCAGCGTTCATCGGCGGCATTCTCCTCGCCGGCGTGGCGAGCTTGATCGTCGCGGCGTGGTGGTGTCGTCGCCGACTTCGCGAGACCGGGCTCGCGCTCGTCGGCATGACCGTCCTGGTCGGCTTCATCGTGATTCGCGCCGCGTCCTTCCATCGCGTCGATGGCGGGCTCGGCGAGGAGATCGCTGGCATGCGATTGAACTGGATCCTGGAGCTCGGTGCCCTCGGGCTGACGACCGTTGGCGCCTTCGTGGGGCATGCCAGCCGCGCTGCGCGGCAGAGGGTGCTCGACGTCGTGATCGGCGAGGATCCGCCGATGGTCTCGAAGCCGCCGACCGTGGGATCTTCGCCTTCGACGATCCCCGACCAAGCCGCCGCGGAGTCGTCGCCGGCTGCTCCCGCCGCACGGAAGCCGGCGGGCGATGGCTTCGTGGTTCGACCGATCCGGATCTCCGAGGGACCTCGTCGCCGAGAGGTACCCGAGGAGCGCCTTGGACCGGTCCGCCGGATCGTGCCGTGACGCGCTGATCGTCGAGGTCGGCGCGCCGAGGCATCGGTATCCTCGGCGCCATGACCACCCGACCTCGTCGCGCCCGCCGTCCCTCGAGCTCGCCGGTCTCCTTGCCTGGCGCCTCGATCCTCCACCTCGAGCGCTGGATCCGCGAGAACCGCAGGCACCTCAAGCCGCCGGTGAGCAACCGACAGTTGTTCGCCGACAGCAAGGACGCGATCGTCTTCGTGTCGGGTGGTCCCAACACCCGCAACGACTACCACGTCAACCCGACCGAGGAGCTCTTCCATCAACTGAAGGGCGACATCGCGGTGAGGGTCCGACCGCTCGATGGCAGCCCGCCGCACGACGTCGTCGTGCGCGAGGGCGAGCTGTTCCTGCTGCCGCGGTGGGTCCCGCATCGTCCGCAGCGACCCGCGGGAACGCTCGGCTTGATCATCGAGTTCCCCCGTCCGAAGGGAGAGAAGGACGGGCTCCGCTGGTACTGCCCGACCTGCGACGAGCTCGTGCACGAGGCGCGATGGCGGCTCCGGAAGATCGACGAGGACCTCAAGGTGATCATGGAGAAGTTCTGGGGAGGACCCGCGCGGATCCGCACCTGCCGGGCGTGCGGCACCATCATCGAGCGGGCAGGCACCTTCACGCTGCCCACGTCTTCGAGGACATCGAGGACGTCGAGGACATCGAGGACATCGAGGACATCGAGGCGCTGAGCCGCGCGGGACCGCGGTGGGACCCCGGAGCCTGACGTCGCGATGGCGGACTCCTCTCGATGTGCTCGGTGCGGGCATCCGCGGCGCGGGCTGCCGCCGGGTCGACCCTGCCCTGAATGCGGGATGGCGCCGCCGCTGGATGGGTCGATCACGCAACCGCGCGGCTCGGCGACCGACCGCGGGCGACCATCACCGACCACGCCGCCGACCCATGCGGCATCGCGGGCAGGATCTCCGTCCGCGGGCGAGGCTCCGTCGTGCCCCGGCTGCGGCTACTCACGCAAGGGTCTGCCGCCCTCTCGGCGATGCCCCGAGTGCGGGGCTCCGCCGCCTGCCCGCTCGCGTCGCGCGGGACGAGTCGCGCCGCGACGAGCGGTCGAGCTGCCGTACGCCGTCATCGCTCGACTGACCATCACGGCACGGATCGCGAGCGTCGCGGCGGTGCTCTCGCTCGTCATCCGCGCGGCGGTGCTGTTTCGGTTCTGGATGCCGCCCGTCGCCCTGTCGCTCGCGATCGAGGTCCTGTGGGCGACCGGCGTGATCTTGTTCGCGGCGCCGATCAAGGATCCCGACGCCGAGAAGCGAGGGCTCGGACGCCGCTCCCGGGTGCGGGTCGCCGCGCGATGGCTGCAGCTCGCGTGGCCGATCTCGGTGCTCCTCGCCCAGCCCACGCTGCTCAAGCTGCCCGCGGCGCTCTACGAGGCGTCGGAGTGGACCGCTCGAGGCATGTCGCTCGCCGGGCTGGCGGGACTTCTGGCGCTCGCCGTCCATCTGCGGCGGTGGGCGGAGTGGCTCGAGGACGATGACTCGGCGCGCTGGGCGGAGCATTACCTCTGGGCGGTCGCGGGAGTGCCGGGGTTCCTGCTCCTCTCGCTGCTCGCGGCGGCGGTCTCTCCGCCCTTCCTCGTGGGACCGCTCTTTGGAGTCGGCGCGTGCCTCCTCGCGATGCTGATCCTCCTGCCGGGCGCGCTCCTCGGGGTCACGCGATCGCTCGGGTGGTCGCGTTCGTGGAAGCGGCTCCGCGCCGAGCGCGACGCCGAACTTCGGGAGGCGATCGCCGATCGACCGCCGGACGCGCCGCGAACGCATTCGAGCGACGATGCACCGATTCCCCTCGCCGACGAGGCGCAGGATCCCTCGATCCGCGCCGCGCGACCGGCGATCACTCCGCCGCGGTCGGACTCGGCGCCTGGCTGAGGATCGGACGGAGCTCGATCTTGCGGAACTCGATGTGGGCACCCTCCGACTGCAGGGCGATCCAGCCCGGCTGGACCTGGCAGTTGGTCGCGGTGTTCTGGAGGACGCTGTTCACGAAGAGCTTCAGCTCGCCGCCGTTCATCACGATCCGGTACTGGTTCCACTCCCCGAGCGGCTTCTCCGAGCTTGCGTGCTCCTTGGTGGTTCGGCGACCCTCGGTGCGGGCGGGCGCGGTGAGCATCGGATAGTCGCCGATGTTCCAGATGTCGCCGGCGTTCTCGGAGTGAAGCTGCGCCTCGATCGAGGTGGGCCAGACCTGGTCCGGCGGCTGCACGCGGATCAGGACGCCGCTGTTGCCCGCGCCCTTCTCCGGATCGAACCGCCACTCGAGGCGGAGCTCGAAGTTGTCGTAGGTCTTCTCGGTGCGGATGTAGCCGACCGGCGAGCCGGTGCAGACGAGGACGCCATCCTTGACGCTCCACGTGCCGGCGGGATCCTCGCCGCCCGGCAGGAAGGGCGTCCATCCGTCGAGGGACTTGCCGTCGAAGAGCATGACCTTCTCGCCGAACCTGACGTCCGTCGCGGACGGCACGCCGCGGGTGTTCGCGATGCGGGGAGGCGCGTCGGTGACGTTCGGCTTCGACTGGAGCGTGGAGGCGATCGAGACCGCGAGGAGGAGTGAGATGGTCATGCCGGCAGAATACCTCGCGACGAGATCGGCTCGACCCCGAGGTCCCCGTCGGCGCCGCGTATCGTCTCGGGTCGAGGACCGATGACCACGGATGCGACCTGCCCCATCTGCACCATGACCGCCGCGGCATCCATGCCGCTCGGAAGGCGGTGGCGTCTCCGGCGTCATCCCGATCCATCGCCCGTCGCCGGCTGGGCGATCCTCGACCTCGCGAGGCACGCGGCGACCCTCGACGAGCTGACCGGGGAGGAGTCGGAGGAGTTGGGACGCCTCCTTGTCGAGGTCTCCGCCGCGGTGCGGGAGGCGACCGGCTGCGCGCGGGTCTACCTGCTCTCCTTCGCGGAAGCCGCCCGCCACGTCCATGTCCACCTCGTGCCGCGCCACGAGCGCGAGGAGGAGACCCGGGGCTGGTCGGTCGCCGATCACTACCGCGCGGTCGCCGCGGGGACGCGCTCGCCCGCCGACCCCGCACGCTGCGCGGCGGCGTTCGAGGAGATCGCTCGTCGGCTTCCCGCGACCCGATCCAACGGGAGCGGCGGGTGAGCCGCGCCGCGGCACCGGTCGCCGGTCGCTGCTGGTGGTGCGGCACGGACCCGGTCTACGTCGCCTACCACGACGAGGAGTGGGGGGTGCCGGTCGTCGATGATCGGGCGCTCTTCGAGAAGCTCGTCCTCGACGGGTTCGAGGCGGGGCTCTCGTGGATCACGATCCTGCGGCGACGCGAGGCGTTCCGCCGGGCGTTCGCCGGCTTCGATCCGGATCGCATCGCCGGCTTCGGCGAGCGCGACCGGACGAGGCTCCTCGCGGACGCCGGGATCATCCGAAGCCGCGCGAAGATCGACGGCGCGATCTCGAACGCCCGCGCGTGGCAGCGGGTGATGGAGCAGGGCGAGGGATCCTTCCGCGACCTCGTCTGGTCCTGCGTCGGTCATCGCACCCGCCTCGCGAGCCGTCGCCGACCGGGCGACGTTCCCGCGGAGAGCGCCGAGAGCCGACTCCTCGCGAAGTCCCTCCGAGCCGCGGGCTTCAAGTTCTGCGGTCCGGTGATCGCCTACGCCTTCATGCAGGCGGTGGGCATGGTGAACGACCACCTTCTCTCCTGCCCTCGGCATCGCGACTGCGCGCGGCTTGCCCGTCGCTGAGGCGACCTCGGTTCAGGTCGCGGGCTCGACCTCCGGCGCAGTCGCCTCGCGGGTCGGTCGCTCGCCCGTCCACGCCCACGCGAGGAGTCCGAGGACGTCCTCCACGATCATCAGGACCGCAGGCAGCACGACGAGCGTCAGCACCGTCGCGCTCACGAGCCCGAAGGAGATGCTGATCGCCATGGGGATCAGGAACCGTGCCTGGAAGGACTGCTCGAGCATCAGCGGCGCGAGACCGAGCACCGTGGTCAGGCTCGTGAGCACGATCGGCCGGAGCCGCTGGCGACCCGCGACGACGAGCGCCTCGCGGAGCGACATGCCCCGGCGGCGATTACCGTTCGTGAAGTCGACGAGGACGAGCGAGTTGTTCACCACGACGCCCGCGAGCGCGACGAAGCCGATGAGGCTCAGGAAGGTCATGTCGAAGCCCATCAGCCAGTGCCCCCACACGATGCCGATCACGCCGAAGGGGATCGCGAGCATCACCGCGAGCGGCTGGAAGTAGCTTCCGAAGAGCCACGCGAGGATCACGTAGATCATGATCGCGGCGGCGGTCGCGGCGATCGGCAGCGTCTCGAACGCCTCCCGCACGTTCCGCTGGCGACCGCCGGTGTCGATCACGAGCGAGGGATGCTCCGCGGCGATCTCCGCGAGGCGGGGATCGAGCACCTCGCTGATCGCCTCCGGGTTCGTCGCCTCGTCGACGTCGGCGGTGACGGTGACGCTGCGGCGCCGGTCGATGCGGCGGATCGCCGAGTAGCCGCTGCCCTCGCGGAGGGACGCGACCTCGGAGAGCGGCACCATCGCCCCGGAGCGCGTCGCGATCCACATCTCCTCGATGCTCCCGATGCGCCTTCGGCTCGCCTCGTCGAGGCGAACCCGGACGTCGATGTCCTCGCGGTCCGCGGCGAAGACGTGCGCCTCGAGACCGTAGAGCGACGCGCGGATCTGCCGGGCGACGTCCGCGACGCTCAGACCGAGCGCCGCGGCGCCCGGCTTCAGCTCGATCTGCACCTCGGACTGCGCCCCGAAGTCGTCGTCCGAGATCCCGTAGACGCCCGGCAGCACCGCGAGCGCCGCCTTGATCGCCGCGACCGCGGAGGCGCTCGCGACCTCGTCGTCGCCGGTGACCTCGACGGTGATGTCCGCGCCGCCGGGACCGCCGGTGATCTCCCGGAAGGCGACGAGGTCGGCACGGTCCATCGGTCCGGCGGCGGCGCGGATCGCGTCGGTCACCTGACCGCTCGATCGATCGCGCTCCTCGACCGGCACCATCTCGATGAAGAGCTGCCCGACGTTGGTGCTCGCCGCGTCGGAGGTGCCGGTGTCGGTGTCTGCCCGCTCGCCGGCGATGACGCTCACCGATCGCACCTCCGGCTGGGCGAGCGCCGCCGCCTCGAGGCGGCGGGCCTCGGCGATCGTCTCCTCGAGGCTCGTGCCGATCGGCATCCGGACGTCGACCACCACCGTCTCCGCGTCGTCCGCGGCGAGGAAGGTGAAGGGCACCCGACCGCCGGCGATCATCCCGAGCGAGAAGATCAGCGCCGCCATCGTCAGGGTGGTGACGAGGTAGCGGCGGTCGAGGCACCACCCGATGAGCCGACCGTACGTCTCGATGGCGGGGGCGATGATCCTTCGGTCCCGCCAGCGTCCGAAGCGGTCGGCGAGCGGGATGATTCCGCGTCCGCCGCGGTCCATGCCATCGATGGCGTGACGCATGTGGGCAGGCATCACCACGATCGCCTCGATGATGCTGACGAGGAGGGCGCACGTCACGACCCACGGCAGCGCGCCCATCAGGGCACCGATGCGCCCTTGGATGAAGAGGAGCGGCAGGAACGCCACGATCGTGGTGGTGACGGTCGCGACCACGGGCCAGCCGACCGCCTCGGCGCCGCGGATCGCGGAGTCCTTCGCCGATTCCCCGCCCTCGTGGCGGGTGATGATGTTCTCCGCGACCACGATCGCGTCGTCGGTCAGCATGCCGAGCACGATGAGGAGCCCGAACATCGTCAGCAGGTTCAGGGTGACGCCGAGCAGCATCATCAGGAAGAGCGTGCCGGAGAGCGCCGTCACCAGCCCCACCATCACCCAGAAGGCGACCCGCAGGTTGAGCATGAGCAGGAGCACGAGGAAGACGAGCCCCGCGCCCTGCAGCGCGTTGGTCGAGAGGAGCTCCAGCCGTCCCTCGATGAAGCGGGCGAGGTCGGAATGGAGGTGGAGCTCGCCCGGGAGCGCCTCCGGTCGCGCCGCGCCGAGCCGCCACGCCTCCAGCCGATGCGAGCCCATCAGGCGGTCGACCGCGGAGCCCTCGAAGGGAAGTCCCTGGGCGCCGCGGGCGTAGGCCCGCACCATCTCGGCGATCTTCACCGCGTCCTCGTCGGCGGTCTTGAAGACGGTGAGGCTCACCGCGGGAGAGCCGTTGAAGCGGCGCACGAGCGGGACGTCGGCGAAGCCCTCTTCGACCACCGCGAGGTCGCCGACGCGGATGCTCTCGCCATCGGGACCGGTGCGGACCACGATCGCGCGGATCCGCTCCGCCTCCTCGGCGACGCCGAGGGTGCGGACGTTGATCGTCCCGCCGCTCGAGCGGATCGAGCCGCTCGGCACCTCCCGCATCCAGGCGCCGATGGCGTCGGAGACCGCGGGCAGCCCGAGGCCGTAGCGGAGCGACGCCGCCGGATCGACGTCGATGCGGATCTCCCGCTCGCGGATCCCCGAGAGGAGCACCGAGCCCATGCCCGGGAGGCTGCGGAGGTCGTCGGCGATCGCGCGGATCGTCCGCTTCATCTCCCGCTCGGAGCCATCGCCGTGCAGGGTGAGCATGATCACCGGCAGGTTCGGCTCGAACTCGATGACCCGGATCCGCTCGGCGTCCGGAGGCAGGTCGCGGAGCGACTCGACCGCCTGCTCCGCATCGCGGAGCGCCTTCACGAGGTTGGTGCCGTCCTCGAACTCGACGAGCACCGTCGCCACGCCCTCGGCGATGTTCGAGGTGAGCTGCTTGACGCCCTCGAGGTCCGCGACGGCGTCCTCGACCTTGCGGACCATCGACTCCTCGATCTCGACCGGGGTCGAGCCGGGGTAGGCGACGAGGATGCGGAGCGAGTCGGGGGAGGTCTCGGGGAAGAACTCCCGCCGCATGTTCAAGGCGGCGTAGGTGCCGCCGATGACGAGCGCCGCGGCGAGCAGGTTCGCCGGGACCGGATTGCGGACGCCGAAGCCGGGGAGGCTCACGGGATCCCGCTTCCGTGGCTTGGCGAGGTGGGACCGGCGATGGCGGTCGGCGCCTCGCGTCCGGCGACGACCGGTCGCACCGCGGTCCCGGGCGTGATCGCCCGCGTCGCGTCGAGGAGGATCAGCGACTCGGGGGCGGGATCCTCGGCGAGGACCACCCACTGCGTGTCGGGCACGCCGGACTCCGGCACCGCCCGCTCGAAGGTCCACGCGACCTCGACCGTCCTTGCCCGGATCGTGGGGACGCCGGCCGAGTCCGGCTCGACGACGAGGATCCGACCATCCCGCACCGAGCGGCGCGGCACGGCGATCCGCCGCGAGGGCTCGCCGCAGCGGACGGTGCCGAGGACGAAGGTCCCGGGCACCAGCGCGTCGGGAACCTCCGGCGGCTGCGAGAGCTCCGCGAAGGCGGTAAAGGTCCGGCTGCCGGGGTCATCGACCGGCGAGATGCGGGCGATGACCGCGTCCCACTCCTGCGGGCGGTCGGCGTCGCGCTCGAGGCGGACGCCATCGCCGACGCGGATGAACGCGCGGGCGGAGGAGGGAAGCTTGAGCGGCACCTCGATGCGGGAGAGGTTGACGACCCGCGCCACCCGCCTTCCGGGGGCGACGCTCTCGCCGACCTCGACGTCGACCGAGGCGAGGAGGCCGGCGATCGGGCTCGTGATCACCGCCCGGGCGAGGTTCTGCTCGGCGAGGCGCTTCGATGCCCGCTGCATCTCGAGCTGCGCGGCGAGGCTGCGGCGCCGGGGCAGGACCTGATCCCGCGACTCCATCGACTGGACCATCGACCGCTCGGCGGCGATCAGCGCCTGCCGCGCCCGCTCCGCCTCGCGCTCGATGGCGCCGCCCTGTCGGATCGCCTCCTCGGTCCTCGCGAGTTCCGCGCGGGCGATCTCGACCTCGCTCGCCGCGAGGGCGGCCCGGGCGTTGATCGCGGTCTCCTCGACGTCGAGCCGGGCGCTCTGCGCGTCGAGCTCGGCGAGCATCTGCGCGGCGATCTCCGCCTGACGCCGGAAGTCCTCGGGATCGATCGTCATCAGCTCCTGACCCGCCGTCACCGCGCGACCGGTCCGGACCTCGTCGGGGATCGAGTCGATCACCCCGATCACCTCGGCGGGCACGTCGGCGGTGATCTCGGAGTCGGCGGTCCCGAAGCCGCGGAAGGTCCGCTGGACCTCGACCGGCGACGCCTCCAGCACGACGAGGCGAGGTCGCGCCTCCTCGGCGGGGCGGGGGGTCGGCAGCTCGCGGGTCGCCGCGAGCCAGCTCGCCGCGGCGATGGCGACCACGAGCGACGCGACGCCGACCGAGGTGCGGAAGAGGAGGCTCGCGACGGCGCCGGGACGGGAGGGCATGAAGAAGGCTTCGGTCAGGAAGGCGGCGCGATTGATGCGGTGCGAACGCGGCCGCGATGCGTCCGGCGGGGCAGGGCGGAGATGGTAGCCCCACGCATGGCTCGGGCGGCGGTCGCGCGGCGTGCTACCGTGCGGCCATGAGCGGCGGAACGGATTCACCGAGCGCGGAACCTCTCTCCCGCGGCGACGTCCTGAAGGTCGCGAGGCTTGCCCGCCTGCGGCTTCATCCGGAGCAGGTCGATCGCATGCGGAACGACCTCGCGGCGGTGCTCTCGCACATCGACCGGCTGCGTGGCGTCGACTGCACCGGGGTCGAGCCGATGAACCAGCCTCTCGCCGCCTCGGCGCGGGGCGGCAACCGCCTCGACTCCGACGAGCCGGGCGAGACGCTCGACGTGGAGGCGATCCTCGCGCGTGCGCCGGTCCGCGAGGGCACCTTCATCGCGGTGCCGAAGGTGCTGACCGATGGCGACTGACGCGGACCTCCTCGAGCTGCATGAGCACGTCGCGGCGGTCTCCTCGGGGAGGCGCTCGGCCGAGGAGGGCGTGCGCCTGGTCCTCGACCGCATCGAGCGCCTCGATCGGACGCTCCGCTGCTACCACGAGGTCTTCGCCGCGGAGGCGCTCGCCGCCGGTCGCGAGATCGACCGCCGCGTCCGCTCGGGCGAGAAGGTCGGTCCGCTCGCGGGCGCCTGCGTGGCGGTCAAGGACAACCTCGCGACGCGCCTCGGTCGGACGACCTGCAGCTCGCGGATGCTCGAGCACTGGCGCTCGCCCTACGAGGCGACCTGCGTGGAGCGCCTCGTCGCGGCGGACGCGATCGTGATCGGAAAGACGAACCTCGACGAGTTCGCGATGGGCTCCTCCGGCGAGCACTGCGCCTGGGGCGTCATCCGGAATCCCTGGGATCCGCGCCGCGTGCCCGGCGGCTCCTCCGCGGGATCCGCGGCGGCGGTCGCCGCCGGGCTCTGCCACGTCGCGCTTGGCTCCGACACCGGAGGATCCATCCGCCAGCCCGCCGCGTTCTGCGGCTGCGTGGGACTCAAGCCAAGCTACGGTCGCGTGAGCCGCTGGGGACTGGTCGCGTTCGGCTCGAGCCTCGATCAGGTGGGACCGATCGCCCGCAGCGTGCGGGACGCCTCCCTCGTCCTCGAGGTGATCGCCGGCGAGGATCGACGCGACGCGACCTCCGCGCGGATGCCGGTCGAGCGGCTCGGCGGATCGCTCGAGGAGCCGGTCGAGGGACTCCGCGTCGGGCTTCCCCGCGAGTACCTCTCCGAGGCGAACGATCCGGCGGTCAACGCCGCGGTCCGCCGTGCCGCGGAGGCGCTCGAGGCGGCGGGCGCGACGATCGTCGCGGTGGACCTTCCCCTGACCGAGGTCGGCATCTCGACCTACTACGTCATCGCGCCGGCGGAGGCGTCGAGCAACCTCGCCCGCTTCGACGGCATCCGCTACGGGCATCGCGCGGCGCCGGTCGCCGGCGAGGACCTCGCCGAGCTCTACGCCCGCAGCCGAGGCGAGGGGTTCGGGGACGAGGTGAAGCGCCGGATCATGATCGGCACCTACGTGCTGAGCTCGGGCTACTACGACGCCTACTACCGCCGCGCGCTGCAGGTGCGACGCCTGATCGCGGAGGAGTTCGACCGCGCGTTCGAGCGGTGCGACGTGCTGCTCGGTCCGACCGCGCCGACGCCGGCGTTCCCGATCGGGGCGCAGCAGGATCCGCTCTCGATGTACCTCTGCGACGTCTACACGGTGAACGCGGACATCGCGGGGATCTGCGGCATCTCGATCCCCGCGGGCACCACCGCCGTCGACGGGGCGGCGCTGCCGCTCGCGGTGCAGCTTCAGGCGCCCGCGTTCGCCGAGGGGCTGCTGCTGCGGGCGTCGCGCATGCTCGAGCAGGTCATGGGGACGGTCGGTCTGGCGCCGGCGCGGTAGGCGCCGCCGCGCCAGGCTCGCTCGGCGTCGGCCAGGGCTCGAGCTGCGGCTTCAGTCCCCACTCGTGGACCTCGCGGGCGATCGCCTCGAGGAGCATCTCCTGCTTGCGGGTCTGCGGCAGGAGCAGGCCGATCCTCGCCTTCGCCTCGTAGAGCTTCGGCGGCGTTCCTCGGGTGATGGTCACGAGTCCCGGCTCGTTGCCGGCGGTGATGATCTCGAACTCGATCGACTCGGCGTCCTCGAGCGAAGCGCCCTTGGGCAGGAACCGCGTCTCGACGACCGCGGTCTCGACGTCCTCGCACGCGTCGCCGACCGCGTCGGGGAGGTCGGTCCAGCGACCCTGGGGCTCCGATCGCGGCCCCGGTCCGACCTCGCCTTCGGGAAGCGACTGGAAGACCTCGAGCACCTGCTGGCGCTGACGGGCGTCCAGCACCACCGTCGCCCACTTCGCCTCCGCGGAGCCCGAGGCGTCGTCGAGGCGGTTGAGCGCCGTGGTCGGCTCGGGCGGCGAACAGGCGGCGATGAGGATCGCCGAGGCGGACAGGAGCCAGGTCGAGGGTCCTCGCACGCGGCGAGCATACCTCCCGGTCGCGAGGAGTCGGGAGCCGGGGAACGCCCCCTAGACTCCGCCCTCTCCGGACCTCGCCGAGACCTGCGGAGCGCGTGATCGACCCATGTCCTCGACGCCGACCCCTTCGCCTGATCGAACGCCGAGCGAGCCGATCCGGAGCCGCCGCGAGGGCCTCCGCCGGCTCGCGCCCCGCCGCGGAGGAGATCTGCTGGCGTTCCTGCGCCGGCGGGAGGTCCTCAACGCCGCCTGGTTCGTGCTGCTCGCCGGCGTGATCGGGGTGCTGCTCGACGGGTGGGCAGGAAGCCGTCCGCCGGTGCAGATCGGCCGGGTGGCGCTCGAGGATCACCTCAATCCGATCGACTACGAGGTCATCGACCTCGCGGCGACCGAGGGGGCGCGGGCGGAGAGCCGCAAGGCGGCGCCCCGCATCTACCGGGTCAACGCTCCGGCGATGGATCGCCTGCGGGCGGCGGTCCTCGGTCTTCCCGTCGCGGTGCAGCAGAAGTCGAGCCTCGGGGAGATCGATCCAGAGTTCCGCGAGGACTTTGCCCTGACCGATGAGGTGCTGGCACGGCTGCAGTCCTTCGCGGATGCGCAGGGCGCGTCCGCGGAGTGGCGGGCGAAGACCGACGCGCTGCTGCGGTCGCTCTGGGCGGATGATCCGATGCTCGCCGCCGGCGAGTACCAGCTGTTCGCCACCACCGCGCGGCGCGAGGTGGTGCCTCCTCCGGACGCGGGCTCCACTCAGCCAGTGCCGCTTCGGAGCGCGATCGACCTGTCGGGCATCGGCTCGGCGGTGCTTGATCGGTCCCTCTCCCGCCTCGCCGACCGCGCCGGATTCCCCGCGTCCCTCGTGCCCTCGGTGATCGCGCCGATCCTGCGCGATCCGCCGCCGACGGTCCTCTTCGATGCGGACCTCACCGCGACCGCCGCGGAGCTTGCCGCGATGGGCGTCGCGGAGGTCCGCGTCAGGCATCCGCGGAACCAGGTGATCGTCGCCCGGGGCGACGTGGTCACCCCGGAGGCGTTTGCGCGGCTCGCCGAGTCGATCCGCGCCGCCGACGCGCAGGAGACGCTCTCCTCGCGGATCCTCCGCGTCGTCGGATCGGGCGGACTGGTGGCGGCGATCGCGTCGCTCGTGGTGGCGTACCTGCTCGGCTTCTATCCGTCGCTGCTGCGGAACCACTGGCGGGTCGTCGGGCTCCTCGCGGTGACCTTCGGCGCCGCCGCCATCGGCGTGCTCGGCGCCGTCGAGCTGCCGTGGGGAGGCGCCTTCGGCGCGACCTTCGCGGCGACGGTCGGCGGGCTGACCATCACGCTCTGCTACGACCGTCGGCTCGGCGCCGTCGCCGGCGCGCTCCTCGTCGCGACGATCGCCCTCTCGACCGAGCGGTCGATCGGGTTCCCGGTGGCGATCTACCTCACCGCGATGGTCGCCGTCGCGGGACTCGCCGACGTGCGGGATCGCGCCGCGGTGTTCCGGGCGGGCGCCTACGCCGCGCTCGCGGGCGCGGTGCTCCTGCTCCTGCTCGGGCTCAGCGAGTCGCCGCGCTCGGCCGCGGGATGGCTGCAGGTGCTGACCGAGATGGCGGTCTCCGCGACGGCGGCGATGCTCGCGGCGGTCTTCATCCTCGGCGTGCTGCCGGGCGTCGAGCGCCTCTTCGGCGTCTCGACGGGACTCACCCTCGGCGAGCTGCGGGATCCGCGGCAGCCGCTGCTCCGCCTGCTGCAGGAGCGGGCGCCGGGCACCGCGAGCCACTCGCTGCAGGTCGCCTCGATGGCGGAGGCGGCGGCGGACGCGGTCGGCGCGAACGGGCTCCTTGCCTACGTCGGCGCGCTCTACCACGACGTCGGGAAGATCCACAAGCCCGAGTACTTCATCGAGAACCAGCAGGGCGGTCCCAATCGCCACGATCGGCTCAGCCCCGCGATGAGCGTGCTGGTGATCCTCGGGCACGTGAAGGACGGTCTCGCGCTCGCCCGCGAGCACCGTCTGCCGCGGGCGCTCCAGCACTTCATCGAGAGCCATCACGGGACCACCCTCGTCGAGTACTTCTACCGGCAGGCGAAGGAGCGGGCGTCCTCCCTCGGCGAGGAGCCCTCGAGCGTGCAGGAGCACGACTTCCGCTATCCCGGACCGAAGCCGCGCACCCGCGAGGCGGCGATCCTCATGCTCTGCGATGCCTCCGAGAGCACCGTCCGGTCGCTGCACGATCCATCGGCGGCGCGGATCGAGGCGGTGGTCCGCGAGATCGCGACGCGGCGCCTCGAGGATGGTCAGTTCGACGACTGCGCGATGACCTTCCGGGAGCTCCGCGTCGTCGAGGACTCGATCATCAAGAGCCTCGTCGCGAGCCGGCACGCGCGGATCGAGTACCCCGCGCCGCCGCACGCGACGTCCCCGCTGCTCTCGCGGCAGGGAACGGGCTGACGACGCCGCCGATCGCGAGCGTCCGCCGCTGCGGCACGCCCATCGCAAGACCGCGGGTCGCCTTGGCGGTGAACCAGCGACCCGATCTTCGCGGCATGGACTCGACGACGCCCGCCGTCATCACGCGGAATCGGACCGCTCGGTGGGTGGTCTGATGCACGAACTCCTCGGCGATCCAGAGCGGCGCGCCGGCGAGCCCGAGGCGCATCGCGACCGTGACCTCGTCGAGCGGTCCGCCGCCCTCGATCGTCGGGCACTGCCACATGCCCGCCCAGAGTCCCTTCTCCTCCCGCTGCTCGAGCCACACCCGTCCGCGGGCGTCGCGGAGAAGGACCGCGTGGTGCACCACGACCCGCCGGGCGGCGCGGGTCTTCGGTCGCGGGAGGAGGTCCTGGCGCTCCTCGGCTCGGGCGACGCAGCCGGTTCGGAGCGGACATCGATTGCACGCCGGACTCGTCGGCGTGCAGACCGTCGCGCCGAGCTCCATCAAGCCCTCGTTGAGGCGGGCGGGATCCTCGGCGACCTCGACCAGCCGGTCGGCGAAGGACCAGCAGTGACGCGACGCCTGCGGCGAGTCGATCGCGTGCTCGATCCCGCCGAGCCGCAGGATCACCCGGGCGACGTTGCCGTCGACGAGGGACGTTCGGCGACCGAACGCGAGCGACGCGATGGCGCCGGCGGTGTAGCGCCCGATGCCCGGAAGGCGCCGGAGGTCCTCGGGATCCTCCGGCATCCGACCGCGGTGCTCCGCGACGACCGCGCGGGCGGTCTGGTGCAGCAGCTTCGCCCGGCGGTAGTAGCCAAGTCCTTCCCACTCGGCGAGGACCTCGTCGAGGGAGGCCGAGGCGAGCGACTTCAGCGAGGGAAACCGCCGGAGGAATCGAGGAAACCGCTCGGCGATCCGGGAGACCTGGGTCTGCTGCAGCATGACCTCGCTGACGAGGACCCGGTAGGGGGTGCGCCGGCGGCGCCAGGGAAGGTCGCGGGCGGCGGAGGCGAACCATCGCTCGATCGACCGCGCGACCTCGCGGTCGGTCGCGGCGCCCTGGGAATCGTTGCGGGGATCGGCGGCGACCGCTACGCTCCTTGCTTCCTCGCCGCGGGATCCGCCGGTCGATGCTCGACGGACCCTCCGGCCCGTCGGGGCAGTGGCGAAGGAAGCTCCTGGAGATCCGCGCATGGCGAAGATGTTCTACACCGCCGAGGAAGTCGCCGAGAAGCTCGGCAAGTCCGTCGAGCAGGTCCTCGAGATGGCGAAGCGGGGGCAGATCCAGGAGTTCCGTGACCGCGACAAGGTCATGTTCAAGGTCGATCAGATCGACCTCCTCGCGGGCGACGAGAGCGAGCCGAGCATCCCGCTCGCCCTCGACGACAGCGGCGAGAGCTTCGCGGCGATGACCAAGACCCAGCCCGCGAGCGCCTCCGAGCCGCTCGACCTCAGCGGGACCGGGATGACCGTGGTCGACTCCAACGCGAGCGGCACCGGGATCGGTCTCGCCGACTCTGGCAGCAACGCCTCGCGCATGCCCCCGACCAAGGGCGACACCAGCGCCCTCATGGACCTCACCCGCGAGAGCGAGGAGACCTCGCTCGGCGCGGAGCTCCTCGAGGAGGTCTACTCGAGCGAGGAGAACGTCGAGCTTCCGGCGGGAAGCAGCGGTCTCTTCGAGCCGGTCGAGGGCGACATCGCCGCGCCCGCCTCGATCGGTGGTCGTGCTCCGGAGCCCTTCGTCCCGATGCTCGCCGCGGCGAGCGTCGAGCAGGTCGAGCCGGGATGGTCGGGGCTCGCGGCCGGTCTGATGGTCGGCGTCCTCATCGCGGCGGTCTTCCTTGCGTTGGCGGCGTTCGCGGTCGCCACGGGCGGCTCCGCGGGCATCGCCACCTCCTTCGCGGGCAACATGCTCGCGTGGGCGGGGGGTCTCGTCGGGATCACCCTCGTGTGCGGCGCGGCGGGCTTCTTCATCGGTCGCGCGTCGGAGTGATGAGCCGCCCTGATGCCGCTGGGCGGTCGCTGGGCGAACTCCGCCGGGGACCGATCGCGGCGCCTGCCGCCTCCCGGTCCGCGCGGCTTCCGGAGCGTCGAACGTGCCGCTGACCCGATACGGGCTTCGGGAGTGGATGCTCGCGGCGGTCATCGCCGCGGCGATCGCGGTTCCCGCTGGGCTCGTGGGGCTGTGGTGGCTGGTGGGGGTCGCGGCGGTCCTCTTCCTCGCCGTCGCGTGGTTCTTCCGTGATCCGCCCTTTCGGCGCCCCGCGGATCCCGATCCGAGGGCGATGGTCAGTCCAGCGGACGGGAAGGTCACGGCGGTCTTCGTCGATCCTTCTCATCCGGGCGCCGAGGGCGGACCGGCGCTCGTGATCCGCATCTTCCTGAGCGTCCTCGACGTCCACGTGAACCGTGCGCCCGCGGGGTGCACCGTCACCGCGCTTCACCACGCGCCGGGCAAGTATCTCGACGCGCGGACCGAGGAGTCGGCGCGGGTGAACGAGTCGAACCTGGTCCGCCTTCGGCTCGACGACGGTCGACCGATCGCGGTGCGGCAGGTCTCCGGGGCGATCGCCCGGCGGATCGTCTGCCCGCTCGCGGTGGGGGACCGCCTCGAGCGCGGTCAGCGCTTTGGCATGATCAAGTTCGGCTCGACCACCGAGCTGATCATCGGCCGACCCGACGACCATGAGCCGGCGGTGCGGGAGGGCGACCGCGTCGTGGGCGGCGTCACCATCCTCGCGCGACCTCGCTAGGCAAGGGGACCGCTCAGGCGGCGGCGTCCCATCCGCCCTCCTCGTGGGCGTCGGTTGCCTCGTCGGGCCACTGCGGCTTCGAGCGGTGATGGATGCGGACGATCGACGCCATCTGCGCGGCGAGGATGCTCCGCATCAGGTCGAGCGTGGCGGCGGCGCCCTCGCGGAACGCCTCGCGGCGGTCGCGGAAGAGGACCACCACCGCGAGGCACTCGCCCTCGTGATGGCATCCGAAGCTCACGACCTCCTGGTCCTTCAGCGGCTCGCCCTCGGGTCCGACCGACTCGACGAACTCCGCGACGTCGGTGAAGCGGAGGATGCCGGTCTGTCCCGCGACCTGCGGACAGACCTGCTCCGCGATGCGGTCGAGGACCACCGAGATCGAGGCGCGGGGAATGCGGTAGTTGACGTAGGCGCCGAGACCCCACTTGCTGCCGCCGTTGTTGAGGAACACCGCGGCGTTGGTGGGACCGGTCTTGGTCAGCAGGTACTCCATCGCGGTGCGGAGCAGGCTCTCGACCTCGAGCTCCTGCCGCAGCAGCGTGCGGAACTCGCTCGAGAGCACCGCGTCCTCCACCTGCCGGACGGTCTCGGCCCGCGCCTGGTCGAGGTCGCCGCGCGCCTCGCTCGCGGCTCGATCCGCCTCGTGGCGTGCCGCGTTGAGCTGCCGGCAGACGAGGCGCCAGCGGGCGAGCCGGCGCTGCGAGCGGCGGATCGTCTCCTGTCGGCGGCTCGCCGCGTCGAGGCGGAGCGCGAGCTCCTCCTCGCGGAGCGGCAGGGAGAGGATGTCGTCGAAGCCGATCCGCATCGCCGCGACGGTCTCGGCGACGGACGCAGACTCGGCGAGCCAGACCGCCGTCGCCGAGGGATCGCGCTCGCGGAGCGCCTCGATGAGGCCCTCGCAGACGCTCGGCGGGAACGAGTCGTCGATGATCAGCAGGTCGTAGGAGCCCTCGCGGAGCGTCGCCGCGGCGCGGCGGGCGTCGCTGCGGGTCTCGCAGGGGATGCCCATCGACGAGAGGCGGCGGCGGGCGTTGGCGGACAGGGTCGGACGGCCAGTGACGAGCAGGGCGCTCCGCGTGGCGGGGCGATGCGGCGTCGTGCTGGCTCCCTCAGTTCGGATGTCGGCGTTCATGGGCTCCTCCTCCGCCACCGGCATCGGATCAAGGAGGACCTCGATTGAGCGCTTGACGCGTGGACCCCGAGGTTCGAGCCACATCGTTCGGTCTGCGCGGGTCGCGCCAGTGCCGCGGGGCGAGGGCGCCGGACGCGGGCTCACCGCGACGCTCCCCGCAGGATGACGCGAAGCGACTCGATCTCGAAGGGCTTGCGGAGCACCTCGGCACCCTGCCTTCGCGCGGCGAGCAACCGCTCCTCGTCGGCGGCGCCTCCGGTCACCACGATCCGCATGTCGGCGAGCTTCGGGCGGCGACGGATCCTCCCGCAGGCGTCGGCGGCATCGAGGTCCGGGAGCCCCACGTCGAGCAGCAGCACGTCCGGCGCGAGCGACGCCAGCTCGAGGCCCGCCTCCAGCGCCGTCGTCGCCGGAACGAGCCGCCAGCCCGCGTCGTCCGCGAAGGTCTCGCCAAGGCGGTCGAGCAGATGCGCGTCGTCGTCGACCACGAGCAGCGTCCGGCGACCGAGACCGAGGGCATCGAGCGGGATCTCGTTCTCGCGCATGAACCGCACGAGCTCCGCGCGGGGGATGCGGCGGAAGCGGGATCCGGGAACCCGAAAGCCCGACAGGCGTCCGCTGTCGAAGCAGCGGATGATCGTCTGCTGCGAGACCTTGCAGAGCACGGCGGCCTCGCCGGTGGTGAAGATCGTCTTCTCCCGCAGGTCCTCGATCGGGGGCGTCTCGTCCATGGTTCCGTCGACTCCGTCCCGCGGAATGCCCGCGCACGCCGCGGGTGGGGAAGGGATCGACCGGAAGATGGGGTGACTTCGGGGACGGCGTCGAAGTTGACGAGGGTGCGTTCCGGGCGGTCGGGGCGGGTGGGGCGGAACGGCGAGATCGGGCACTCCGCGGGGGCACTCCGCGTGGCGGCCGCGCGCCGCGGGGCGCGAGCCTCGGCACGGGAGGATCGCGTTACCGGTCCTCGGGATGCCGCGCGTTCCAGATGGAGACCGCCTCGGGCTCGCGCGGATAGCACGCGGCGAGATGGAGCGGGTCGGTCGCCTCGCCCGCGGCGAGCCGCCGCTCGCCGAGTTCGAGAAGGACGCCGGCATCGAGGCATGGCGGCTCGGGCGCGGGCATGCCGAGCCCCGCGAGCTCGGCGAGGACCTCGATCGACTGATGCTCGTCGGCGACGAGCGCCTCGGGGGCGGTCGCCCGCCATGCGGCGCCCTGCGCCGCGAGATCGGCGCTCCGCCACGTCGCGGCGGGTCGAAGGTCGCGCCAGCCGACGGCGGTGGGCGCGACCTCGACGGCGTGGAGCCAGGCGGAGTCCCGCTTCGACGCGGCGACCACCATCACCCGGCGGAGGTCGGATTGGCGGCGCCGACACTCGGCGGCGACGAGGGTCGAGGGCACCTCGACGACTGGAATCGAGAGCGCCTCCGCGAGTCCCTTCGCCGTCGCGACCGCGATGCGGAGCCCCGTGAAGCCGCCGGGACCGATCGAGACGATCACGACCGAGAGGTCGCGGGGGCGGAGGTCCGCGCCCCGCACGAGCTCGTCGATCGCGGGCACGAGCGGCTCGCGGCGGCGGTCGCCATGCTCGAACTCCGAGACTCGGATCGCGCCGTCCCGTCCGCGGAGCGCGACCCCGCCGCGGCGCGAGGACAACTCGATCGCGAGCGAGCCCACCCGAGCCATCGGATCAGCCGGCACGCTCGGCGTCCTTCCGCGGCGCCTCCTCGCTCGGCAGCGGGATCGCCGCAAGCGGCACCGCCTCCATGGCGGCGTCCTCCGCGGAGGGAGGTGGCAAGGAGAGATCCACCACCCACGCCGCGCCGCGGGCGTGGTCGCTGTTGAGCATGAGGAGTCCTGGGCAGACCGCCTCGGCGCCGGTCTCCGCGTGCCCGTGACCGACGCAGATCAGCGAGACGCCCCACGCCTCGGAGAGCGCCGCGACCTGCTTGGGATCATGCCCGCGACCCCAGGTCATGAGGTACGCCGCGCCCCACGGCGGGGCGTAGTCGGCGTCCTTCAAGTCGCGGTCGAGGACCGCCGGATCGAATCGCGGCATCGCGAGCGGCGAGGGGATCGAGTGGCTGCAGAGGATGCCGGACTCGGTGCGGAGCGCCAGCGGCATCGACCGCACGAAGCGCCCGATCGCGTCGGCGACGTCGTCCGCACGGTCGCCGAACGCCCAGTCGAGCCCGTCGTCGAAGAGCGCCACGTTGTCGCCGGCGCCCTTGCTCACCGCGTCGCCCCGCATCTGCGAGAGCTCGTGGTTCGCGAGGAGCGGATGGACCTGTCCGGGATGGCGCACCACGAGCTCTGCGATCCGCCCCACCATGCGGTGGCTCAGGTCGACGCCGTTGACGAGCCGGTCGCCGTGGATCAGCTCCTGCAGGATCACGTGGCGGTCGGCGCCGCGCTCGGGACGGGCAAGGGCGAGGATCTTCTGGAGGTTGATCGGATTGTCATGCAGGTCGCCGGTGACCACGAGGCGACCCTGGGCGGGCAGGTGCACGGTCGCGCCGCGGCGGCGCGGATCCGAGCGCATCGCCGCGGAGGCGCGGTCGAGGAGATCGCAGGTCGCCCCGGCGTCCTTGAGCGCCTCGCTCACGGAGCGACCACCGCGACGAAGGGGACCTCGCCCGCCCCCGTCGCGGTCTCGACGCGGAGGAAGGTCTCGATCGCCCCGGAGGTGCCCGGCTTCGGGGTGACCGTCATCGAGATCACCACCGAGTCCGTTCCCACGGGTCGGGTGCCGGTGATCGCGAGCTCGAGGTCCGGCGAGGCGATCGTGGCGGCACGCACGTCGCGGAAGTTCGGGCGCTCGATGCGACCTCGACCCTTCGGGTTGTAGTGGTCGAGCTGCACCTCGAAGGAGGTCGCCTCGCCGGCGCGGATCGTCCCGAGGCTCACGAGCTGGTCGGAGAGGATCCAGAAGCGGTCGTACCGCGCCATGTCCGCCTTGGTGCCGGTGCACTCATGGCGGATCCGGAGCGGCACGATCGGGCAGTCGGGGTGATCGGTGACGACGATCCACCACAGCGGCATCTTCTCGCAGGCGAGTCCGGCGGTCGTCCAGTTGATCGACTGCGCCGCGGCAGGTCCCGACGGCGCCGGATCGGCGAAGACCGGCGGGCGTCCTCCCGCGGAGAGGATCGTGAAGGGGCGACCGTCGATCGAGGTGAGGCGGACGGTGCCGCCGACCTTCCCGGCGAGGGCGTCGACGAACGGCGGCTCGACGCGGATCGGCAGGGTGACGTCGCCGGAGATCGTCGCGACGAGGGGACGCGGCGCGCCATCGAGCACGATGTTCACCGTGGCGTCCTTGACGCCCGGGGTCTTCGGGGCGTCGAACTGCGCCTCGAGCTCGAGCGAGCCCTGCGCGGGGATCGTCTTGCCGACCACGTCGGTCACGGTCGTGCAGCGGCAGCTCGGGCTCGCCGCCCGCACGCGGAGCTGCATCGGACCATCGTTGACGATGCGGAAGGTGCGGCGATGCACCGATCCCGGCGCCACGACTCCGAGGTCGAATCGGCTCGGCTCGAGGCGGATCGGCGCCTCCGGCGTCGGCGACGGAAACCTCCCTCGACCTGGCTCGGTGGGCGCGATGCCGGGCGGAGGCGGAGGACCTTGCTGGATCGTCGCGGACCCCGCGGGCAGCGACAGGCAGCACGCGAGGATGACCCCGACGGAGGCATGAAGGGCGGGCATCAGCGGAGTGTAGTCGGCGCCCGCGCTGCAACGGCGCTGGGTCTCCTCCGTACCATCCACGCATGACCTCGTCGGGCCCCGACGCCGCGGTGGACCTCATCGACCTCCGGAAGCGCTACCGCGGCGTGGAGGCGCTCCGCGGCGCCTCGATCCGCGTCGAGCGGGGAGAGATCTTCGGGCTGCTCGGTCCCAATGGCGCGGGCAAGAGCACCTTGGTCAAGATCCTGCTGACCCTCGTGCGCCGGACCGGAGGAGGGGGCACGGTGCTCGGCGCTCCGCTCGGGGACCGCGAGACCCTCGCGAAGGTCGGGTATCTCCCGGAGAACCTCCGCTTTCCCGACTACCTCACCGCTCGACAGGCGCTCGACTACTTCGGGGCGCTCGCCAAGGTTCCGCGGATCGATCGCCGGCGGCGCGGCGGCGAGCTCCTCGAGCTCGTCGGAATGCGCGACTGGGCGGACCGACCGGTCCGGACCTACTCGAAGGGGATGCGGCAGCGGGTGGGGCTCGCGGTCTCTCTCGTGAGCGACCCGGAGCTCCTCGTCCTCGACGAGCCCACCGACGGCGTTGATCCGATCGGCCGCAAGGAGATCCGCGACGCGCTGCTGCAGGCGGCATCCACGCGAAGCGTCCTCCTCAACAGCCACCTCCTGAGCGAGGTCGAGGCGATGTGCGGTCGCATCGCGATCCTGAACCAAGGGCAGGTCGTCGCGCAGGGACCGATCTCGGAGCTTGCCGGCGACGAGCGGCATGACGTCGAGATCGCCGGCAGCGGGCAGCCGCTGCCCGGCGGGCTGACCTCGCTCGTCGAGTCGATGGGCGGCACGTGCGCGGCGGGAGCGGAGGGATGGCACCTGCGGATCCCGCGGCGCGACGCCGCGGAGGTGCAGCCGATCGTCGACGCGGCGCGGGCGGCGGGACGGGTGATCACCTCGCTGCGGGCGAGCCGCGCGAGCCTGGAGGAGCTCTTCGTGCGGACCGTCTCGGACGCGGGCGGCGGACGCCCCGGCGGCGTCCTCTCCGGACGCGGGAGTGGACGCTGATGCAGACCGGCGCGATCCTCCTCGACTCGCTGCGGCTCCTGCGGAGCCGGAAGCTCTTCTGGATCTCGCTCGGCATCTCCGTCGTGGTGATGCTTGCCTACGCCTCGATCGGCTTCGGCGAGAATGGCCTGAGCCTCTTCTTCGGCGCCTGGGAGCTCGAGGACCCGTTCTTCACGAAGGGAAGTCCCTGGTCGCGGGCGCTCTACCTCGGTCTCTTCTCGAACATCGTGGTGACCGTCTGGCTGACGTGGGCGGCGACGATCCTCGCGCTCGTCTCGACGAGCTCGGTCTTCCCCGACTTCATGAGCGCCGGCTCGATCGAGCTCGTGCTGTCGAAGCCGATCTCCCGCGTGCGGGTCTTCCTCGTCAAGTACCTCGGCAGCCTGCTCTTCGTGCTGCTGCAGGTGCTGGTCTTCTGCACCGGCGTCTTCATCTGCGTGGGCGTGCGGCTCGACGAGTGGCTCTGGTCGATCTTCGCGGCGGTCCCGCTGGTGACGATCTTCTTCTCGTACTTGTATGCCTTCAACGTGCTGATGGGTCTCCTCACCCGCAGCGGGCTCGCGGCGCTCCTCTTCACCGCGGTCTTCTGGTTCCTCCTGTTCGCGGTGCAGTCCGGCGAGGCGGCGCTGGGCGGCATCACCCGCGAGCAGGAGGTGCGGATGGAGGCGCTCGAGAAGCGCGTCGTCGAGCAGGAGACCCGCCTCGAGCGCCTCGCCGCGTCGGAGCGCCCGAGCGACCAGCGGGCGAAGGAGCGGGTCGCCACCGAACTCGAGGCGAACCGGACCCGCCTCGCCGAGGATGCCCAGCGGCTCGACACGATCCGCCGCTGGCATGGTCCCTTCGAGACCTTGATGGCGGTGCTCCCCAAGAACCAGGAGACCATCGGTCTCCTCGATCGCTGGCTCGCGCCGGATGCCCGGTACACCTTCACCGAGCTGATGCTCGGCGACTACCGGGAGGACCCGAAGCCCGCCGAGCCGCCCGCGGCGGAGGGCGACGAGGCGGCGGAGCCGTCGCCTGACTCCGACCGCGAGAGGCGCCGCGCGGAGCGGCGTGACGTCGATCGTGAGGCGACTCGACGCGTCGAGTCGGATCTCCGCTCGACCTCGGCGCTCTTCATCGTCGGCACGAGCCTCGCGTTCGAGGCGGTGATCCTCGCGCTCGCCGCCTGGATCTTCGCGCGCCGCGACTTCTGATCGGCGCGATGCCTCAGGTCGTGGACAGAGGGGTCTCGCCGGCGAGCTCGCGGCTCCGCTGCGCCGCGGCGGCGACCGCGTCGGAGACCGCGGGACCAAGTCCCCACCGCTCGAACTGCTCGAGCGCCGCCGCGGTGGTGCCGCCGCGGCTCGTCACCGCGTCCCGCAGCCGCTCCGGCTCCGCGCCATCCTCGACGAGCATCGCGCCCGCGCCGCGGATCGTGCGGGAGACGAGCGCCCGCGCGACCGCCGGGGGAAGACCGAGCGACCGCGCCGTCTCCTCGAGGCACTCGGCGAGGCGGAAGATGTAGGCAGGTCCCGAGCCGCTGAGCGCGGTCACCGCGTGGAAGTGACGCTCGGGGATCTCGACCACCTCGCCGATTCCCTCGAAGAGCCGCCGCACGTAGGCGGCGTCCTCCGGGGAGACGCCGGCGTCCGAGGCGATGGCGGTGATGGCGAGCCCGAGGCGAGCCGGAACATTCGGCATCGCGCGGGCGACGCGGGTCGTGCGACCGGCGTCGGCTCGGATGCGGACGATGGGAAGACCCGCCATCACCGAGATCAGCAGGCGATCGCCAGGATGACCCGCGAGCGACGCCGCGACGTCGCCCCACGCCTGGGGCTTCACCGAGACGACCGCGCGCGGAGCGGCGCTCCAGTCGGAGGCGTCGCGGGCGATCCGGCATCCGAGCCGCTCGGCGCGTCCGCGGGCGCCCGGATCCGGCTCGACGACCACCACCTCGCGGGGATGCAGCAGTCGGCGGCGGACGGCGCCCTCCACGATCGCGCTCCCGAGGTTGCCGTACCCGAAGATCGCGACCGTCAGCGGATCGTGGTGCATGGCGGGAGGATCGGCGCCGCGCGCGGGGCTGTCAATCGAGCGGGCGGCGGGACTACACTGCCGCCCGATGGCCGCGACCGCCTACGCAGGCTCCTACGTCCTCGACTTCGAGGAGCCGATCACCGCGATCGAGTCCCGCCTCGCCGAACTGGAGGTTGCCGGCGGCGACCCCGTGGTCGATCGCCAGGTCCGCGAGCTCCGCGCCGAGCGGGACCGCCTGCTCGCCCGCATCTACGCCTCGCTGACGCCCTGGCAGACCGTCAAGGTCTCCCGCCATCCGGCGCGTCCGCAGAGCACCGACTTCATCGAGATGATCTGCCGAGACTTCGTCGAGCTGCACGGCGACCGGCAGTTCGCCGACGACCGGGCGATCGTGACGGGACTGGGTCGCATCCGCTCCCACAAGGTGCTGGTGGTGGCGCACCGCCGCGGTCGGACGACCAGCGAGAAGATCGCCTGCAACTTCGGCTGCGCCCATCCGGAGGGCTACCGCAAGGCGCTCTCGAAGATGCGCCTCGCGGAGAAGTTCCGCCTGCCGATCGTCACGCTGATCGACACCAAGGGCGCCTACCCCGGCGTCGGCGCGGAGCAGCGGGGGCAGGCCGAGTCGATCGCCCGCAACCTGATGGAGATGAGCCGGCTGCGGACGCCGATCGTCTGCGTGGTGATCGGCGAGGGCGGATCGGGCGGTGCGCTCGGGATCGGCGTCGGCGACCGGGTCGCGATGCTCCAGCACGCGTGGTACTCCGTGATCAGCCCCGAGGGATGCGCGGCGATCCTCTGGAAGCAGGCGAACGAGCAGACCAACTCGCTCGCCGCCGCCTCGCTGCGGCTGACGGCGCGGGACAACCTCGAGAACGCCCTGATCGACGACGTCATCGGGGAGCCGCCCGGGGGAGCCCACCGGGATCCGAAGGCGGCGGCGCTCGCGCTGCAGGAGTGGATCGTCGAGCAGCTCAACGACCTCGTCCGCCTGAAGCCCGAGACCCTCGTGCGACGGCGGTTCGAGAAGTTCCGGACGATCGGCATGGTCAGGGGCGGGGTCGAGGGCGCGACGGGCGGTCCGGTCACCGCCGGTCCGAGCGGCGTGATCGTTGACCCATCCGAGGCGAGCGGCTAAGGTCCGCCCTCGCTCGCCCCGTCCCTTCTTCCGTAATCCGCCGTCGCCGCGGTCCCGCCCCGGTCCCGCCCCGGTCCCCCCCGGTCCCCCCCGGTCCCCGATCGTGCGCCTCGGCGGTGCTCGCAGCCCGCACGGAGAACCGTGAACGTGTCGAAGTCCGCGTCCCGCTCCTCCGCCGCCAAGCGTCCATCCGGGTCGGCGAGCAAGTCCTCGGGCGGCAAGTCCGCTCGCCCGGTCGCGCGTCCGATGACGAAGGCGGTGGCGGCACGCAGCACGAAGGGCGGTTCGTCGGCGCCGCCGCGGGCGAAGAAGGAACCGGTGGGGAAGTCGTCTGGCAAGAAGCCTCTCCTCAAGGCGAAGGGCTCCGCGAAGCCGCCGGTGCCGGCGAAGGGCAACGCTGCAAGGAAGTCCGCGGTCCTGGCGGGCGCCAAGGGCGCGGCGACCAAGGCTCCGGGCAAGTCCGTCAAGGCGCCGGTGGTCGCGGCGAAGCCCGCGGCGGCGGCGTCCCCCGCGAAGCGCGGGGCGGAGGTGAAGGGCAAGACCGGCGCGGCTCTGAAGCAGCCGGTCGCCCCGGTGGGCTCGAGCAAGAAGTCGAAGGCAGGCTCCGCGAAGGAGTCGGGCGCGGCGCCGCGTTCCGTCGCGGCGGCGGCGATCGCCAGCCTCAATCAGCCGAGGAACGCGCAGGGTTACGTCTTCATCAACGGCCGGCGGGTGCGGATGATCTCGACGAAGGGACTCACCCTCCCGAAGAAGTCGAAGTCCGCGGCGACCGCGGCGGCAGCGCCGGCGGCGCCGGACGACGAGAAGATCCGGTCGATCCGCACGAAGTTGACTGACGACGAGCTCGGGAAGTACCGGGAGCTCCTCCTCGAGAAGCGGCGGGAGCTCGTCGGCATGCTGAGCGGGATGGAGGAGGAGGCGCTGCGATCGAGCGGCGGCAACCTCTCGAACATGCCGCTGCACATGGCGGACGTCGGCACCGACACCTACGACCAGGACTTCACCCTCGGCATGGCGGAGACCGAACGAAAGCTGCTCGCGGAGATCGACGCGGCGTTGGGTCGGATCACCAACCGCACCTACGGCGTCTGCCAGATGACCGGCAAGCCGATCCCGAAGGCCCGCCTCGCCGCCAAGCCCTGGGCGAAGTACACCATCGAGGCTGCTCGGATCGTCGAGTCCACGCAGGGGCGGTGATGACCGTTGCTCGAAAGGTGGATCCGAGCGGCGGAGGATCGCCCCCCCGGGACCTCGCCTGGCGGAGCCCGCGGGCGTGGCTGGTCCTGCTGGTGACCTTTGCCCTCGGGCTCGCGGCGGACCTGTCGACCAAGTCCTGGGCGTTCGCGAACGTCGCGGAGGCACCGGTGGATCTCCCGGTCGGCGCCCTGCTCGACGATCCTCACTACCGGCTCCCGTGGCACGAGGGCGTGAGGGCGATTCCCCCGGACCTTCTCGACTTCCACCTCGTGCTGAACCAAGGCGCGGTGTTCGGTCTCGGGCAGCAGCGGCGCACGGTGTTCATCATCCTGACCGTGGTCGCGATCGGCGCCGGACTCGCGGTGTTCGGATTCTGGACCGGTCGCCGCGCGACCGGGTCGCACGTGGCGATCGGTCTCGTCCTCGCGGGCGGCGTCGGCAACCTCCACGACCGCGTGCTGTACGGCGCGGTCCGCGACTTCCTGCACTTGTTTCCGCGTCGTGATCTGCCCTTCGGATGGCGCTGGCCGGGCGGCAGCGCCGAGTGGTTCCCGTGGGTCTTCAACGTCGCGGACATGCTGCTGCTCGCGGGCATGGCGATCCTCCTTGTGCAGGCGTGGCGGGCGGACCGCGCCGAGCGGCGGGTCGCGGCGATCGCGGACCCGTAGCGCTCGCTCACCCGGCCCCAAGGACCGTGATTGGTCGGAGGTGTTCCGGTCCCAACGCCTCCGGCAGCGCGTCGAGCGGGATCGCGCTCGTCTGGTCGAATGGACCCACCGCGGTGCGGCGCAGCCACGCGCAGTGCCCGCCGGTGCCGAGGGCGACGCCGAGGTCGCGGGCGATGCTTCGGATGTAGGTGCCCTTGCCGCAGTCGATCGAGAGCTCGACGATCGGATACTCGTAGCGGACGACCTCGATCCGGTCGATCCGCACGATGCGCGGCGGCATCGTCGGAGCGTCGCCTTGACGGGCGAGCCGATACGCGCGACGCCCGCCGATCTTGATCGCCGAGAACGCCGGCGGAATCTGGATCACCTCGCCCTGCATCGCGTCGAGCGCCGCGCGGATCCGCTCGATCGACGGGCGTTCGGCGTGGATCTCGCGCCGCTCGCCCTCGCGGTCGTCGGTCGTGGTGAAGGCGGCGAGATCGACGCCGGTCTCGTAGCGCTTCGCGGCGCCCACCACCTGCTCGAGCAGCCGCGTCGCCGCGCCGACGCCGACCACGAGCACGCCGGTCGCGAGCGGATCGAGCGTGCCTCCGTGCCCGACTCGGACCTTGCCGTGCGACCGGAGGCGGCGTCGGACCGCCGCCACGACCGCCATGGAGGAGGGACCTTCTGGCTTGTCGAGCACGACGAAGCCGCTCGGGCGCGACGCGGTCGACTCGTTCTGGTTGTCGCCGCCGCGCATCGGGGTAGACTACGCCGTCCCGGACAGGTGTCCGAGCGGCTGAAGGAGCAGCACTGGAAATGCTGTGTACGGGTAACCGTACCGTGGGTTCGAATCCCACCCTGTCCGCTGTCTCCCTCGCCCGCGGTGGGCTGGGTGTTCCTCCGGGCAGGCGGACCGCCTCGGCGGTCCGACATCTCGACGCGACCACGGCGCGAGGTCCGGCCGTGGTGCATGACGGGCTATAGCGCAGCTTGGTAGCGCGCTTGACTGGGGGTCAAGAGGTCGGCGGTTCAAATCCGCCTAGCCCGATGGACGGGAGCCGCACGCGGCTCCCGTCTTCCGTTGGGGCGAGGAAGAGCACTCGCTGCTCAAGGTTCACGCGGCCGACGTCGTGCGGGCGTCCTCGCGATGAGGACGCAGCTCGCAGGTCGGTGCGGGATCCAGCCGTGGATGCGGCAGGTGGGGAGCGTGCCATGGACGGAGGGCGTTGGTCCAGATGTCCCGCCACTGCGCGGTGGGCACGTGGCTCGGGCGACGCTCGAGGCGCTCGCGCATCCATGAGACGACGCGACCGCAATGCCACGCAAGGTTGGCGACCCAGAGCCCCGCGATCCCGCGTCGCTTCGCGAAGTAGCGGGCGCGGGAGACGTAGAGGTAGCCGGGAGGTCGCCGTCGTGCCCGGATGCTCGAAGGGACGTCGTTCGCGGCGCCTTCGAGATGGACGATGGTCGCCTCGGGGCAGTGACCGATGGTCCAGCCTGCCTGCCGCATGCGCCGACCGAGATCGGGGTCGTCGAAGTAGAGGTAGTAGCCCTCGTCGAAGGTGCCGACCTGACGCAGGGCGTCGGACCTGACCATCGCCGCGGCGAAGCTGGTCCAGTCGTAGGGACCCCGGTGGTGGGGCAGCGGACTGGAGGTCCGCCATCCTCCGAGGAGCCGATCGAGGGGACCGGTGCTCGCCGCGCGGAGGAACTCGCTCACGGGCGAGGGATCCCGGAAGCAGCTGACCTGCGGCGATCCGTCGAGACCGACGAGGTGGGGTCCCATGGCGCCCACGTCGGGTCGAGCGTCCATGGCGTCGATCAGCGTCGCGATCGCGCCTTCGCGGACGATCGTGTCGCTGTTGAGCAGCAGGAAGTACTTCGGAGGGGTGGACCAGGCGAGGGCGGGATCAAGGATCGCGTTGTTGCCGCCGGTGAATCCGCGGTTCGGCGAGATGACCCGCAGCCAGACCCGCTCCTCCCATCCCTCCTCGATCACGACCCTCCGGAGCCGCTCGGCGACGTCGCCGCCGCTCCCGTTCTCGCAGATGGCGACCGCGACGCCCGGCAGGCGCATCACCTGCGGCATCAGTGACCGGAGGCAGTCGATGGTGAGGTCGGCGACGCGGTAGACCACGATCACCACCAGCAGCCGAAGCGGCTGGGGCGGCGGGACGATCACGCGCTGCTCCCCACGGGACGGCCGACTCCCAGCACCTCGCGGTAGTGCGCCGCGAGCTGGTCCCAGGCGCGGTCCTCCGACCACTCGGGGACGAGGCTCCTCGCCGGATCGGTCCCGAGTCGGATCATCGGCTCGGAGAAGTCACGCTGCGTCGCGAGCGCGACGGCGCAGGCAAGCCCAAGCCGCGGGCGCATCGCCTCGGCGAGCCGCTCGGTGAAGCGACCTTGGCTCTCGACGTAGCCACTCGGGGAGATTCGCGTCGCGTTCGCGAGGGCGCCTCGTCGCTCGAGGAAGGCGAGGTAGCAGCCGGCAAGCAGGTCCGCATGAATGTTGTCCCGCACGTAGTCGGGCGTGTTCACCGAAGGCGTCGCGCCGTTCGCCCAGTTCTTCATCAGATAGGCGACGAACCGCGGCTCCTCCAAGGGACCAAACGGATTGGGGATCACGAACTTGCCGAACTCGAGACCACGTCGCCGGGCGTAGTAGGCGATGACCTGCGAGGTGACCGCCTTGGAGAGCCCGTACGGACTGAAGGCGGGCAGACCGTCGGAGCCGGCGCCCTCGCCAGGCTCGAACACGCTGCCCGTCACCACGATCCGGCGGCAGCCTCGATCCATCATCACGCCCATGATCCGGTCGATCTCCCGCGTGTTCGCGGCCAGCGCGCCGGGGACGTCGAAGTCAGGACGGCGGTAGTCGCCGACCTGCGCGGCGTGATGGGCGAGGACGTCCCATTCATGCTCGGAGTCGAGCCAGGTCATGAACTCCGGCGAGCCGAACTCTCCTGCGACGACGAGGCGACCCCAGCGGGACAACTGCTGGACGCGGGCGGCCCGGACGCCCGTGTAGGCGGACGTCGCCGATCGGATCGGCATCACGACCTGGTGCCCGGCCTCGCCCAGCGCCTTGGCGAACCATGCTCCGGTGAACGACGTCGCGCCGGTCAGGAGGATCTTCACGCGCCGACCTCGCGCATCGCCGCGCCCTGCCCGAGATGGTGCGCCGGGTCGAAGTCGGGGTGGGCGCGGTCCTTGTCGGAGATCGTGGTCGGCGTCGTCGGCCACTGGATTGCGAAGCGCGGGTCGTTCCACCGCACGCCTCGCTCATGCTGCGGGGCGTAGAACTCATCGACGAAATAGAACGCCTCCGTGTCGTCGGTCAGCGTCACGAACCCGTGGGCGAATCCCTTCGGCACGTACATCATCCGCCGGTTCTCCGCGGAGAGCTCCGCGCCAAACCAGCGGCCGAAGGTCGGCGACTCCGCACGAAGGTCGAGGATCACGTCCCACAGCGAGCCGCGGATGCACCGCACGACCTTGGTCTCGGCGTGCGGCGCGAGCTGGTAGTGCATGCCCCGCAGCGTCCCGCGCGACGCGGAGGAGGAGTTGTTCACCTGCACGAAGGCAGGGATGAGTCCCGCCTGGACGAACTCGCGGGTGCAGAACGCCCTCGCGAAGAAGCCGCGGTCGTCGCCGCGCTTCTCGAGGTCGATCACGAAGGCGCCGGCGAGCGGAGTGGGATTGAACTTCATGGGGGCTCCTCGGGGACTCCTCAGACGCCGACGCCGATGCGGTCGAGCCGCTTCTTGAGCGTCCGCAGCCGGACGAACTGCTCGCCCTCGAAGTCCGCCTTGCCGAAGCGGTGATCCACCATCGCGCGATGCAGCTCGTCCATGCCGCTCGCGAGGGTGTACTGCAGCTTGAAGTCCGGAAGCAGTCGGTTGAGCAGGTCGAACTTGACCCGGTAGTTGCGGGGGTCGTTGCCGACCTCGCCGGTGAAGGAGATCTTGGCGCTCGGCACGAGACGCTCCACCTGGGTCGCGACGTCGCGGACCTGGTAGTTCTCGGAGTTGCCGCCGACGTTGATCGCGCGATTGTGGATCCGGTCCTTGGGGGCGTTCATGAACGCCACGAAGGCACGGGCGATGTCGCGGCAGTGGATCAACGGACGCCAGGGGGTACCGTCGCTCTGGATGCGGATCTCGCCGTAGGCGAGCGCCGAGCCAAGCAGGTTGTTGACCACGAGGTCGATGCGGAGCATCGGCGAGTGCCCGTAGGCGGTCGCGTTCCGCAGGTAGGCGGGGGTAAAGCCCGCGTCCGCCAGCTCGCCGATCAGCGCCTCGGACTCGATCTTCGACTGCGCGTAGGCGGTGAGCGGATTGAGGGGATCGCCTTCCTCGAGGTCGAGCTTCTGACCGGCGCCGTAGACCGAGCAGCTTCCCGCGAAAAGGAAGCGTCCGGCGCCCGCCGCCTTCGCCATGCGGGCGAGGTGCACCGAGCCGTCGCGGTTGATCGAGTGGGTGATCTCCGGATTCACGTTGCCCATCGGGTCGTTGGAGATCGCCGCGAGGTGCATGACGCAGTCGATGCCGTCGAGGTCGCGCTCGGTCACGTCCCGCACGTCCTTGCGCAGCTCTCGCTGAGGTCTGACCGGCGTCTCCCACTCGCAGCCGTCGAAGAGACCGAGGTCGCAGCCGGTGACCTGGTGCCCGGCGGCCCGGAGCAGGTCGACCAGATGCACGCCGATGTAGCCGCGATGACCGGTGACGAAGACCTTCATGAGGGACTCCTGCGGGCGGTGAGCCCGATTCAGACCTTCCGGTTCAGACCTTCCAGGGCGCCCGACCGGACGCCCACGACTGGTTGAGCTGCTCGTAGTCGCGCTGGGTGTCCATGCACGCCCAGTACCCCGAGTGCCGCATGATCGCGAGACCACCGTCCTTGGCGAGCTTGACGAGCGGGTCGCGCTCGAGCACGCACGACTCGTCCTCGCCGAGGTAGGAGAGGAACTCGCGGCGGAAGAGGAAGTAGCCGCCGTTGACCCACGAGTTCCGGAGGTCCGGCTTCTCCTCGAAGCTCCGCACGCGGTCCCCGTCGAGCACCAGCTCGCCGAAGCGCGAGGGCGGGTTGATCCCGAGGACCGTGCCGGTCCGGCCGTGAGCGAGGTGGAACTTGAGCTCCGCGGACAAGTCCGCGTCGGTCACGCCGTCGCCGTAGGTGACCGCGAAGTGGGCGGAGTCCCCGAGATACCGGCGGGCGGCGCGGGCGATTCGGGCGCCGGTCATGGTCGCCTCGCCGGTGTCCGCCAGGGTCACGTGCCAGTCCTCGACGCGGTCGCTGCGGTGGATCGTCGCGGCGGAGCGACCGCCGGGAGCGAGGTCCACGGAGAAGTCGCTGCTGAGGGTCGAGTACTCGAGGAAGTAGCGCTTGACGACCTCGGCCTTGTAGCCGAGGCAGAGGACGAAGCGGCGGAACCCATGACTCGCATAGGTCCGCATGATGTGCCACAGGATTGGTCGACCGCCGATCTCGACCATGGGCTTGGGACGGACGTCCGTCTGCTCTCGGAGCCTCGTTCCAAGACCACCACACAGCACGAAGACTGGAATGTCGGCGGGAGTCTGCATCACGTTCTCGAGGGCGGGAAGGGGACTCGGGGGAGATATCGGATCGTTGTCCCTTCGACTGAACAGAGTTAGGGCGCTTCCGGCGGTCCGGAGTGCGACCTCCCGATCGCGACCGGGTCTCCAGGCGCGGTTCGAGGTCGCATCCCGCCGGAGATCCTCCCGGGTTCCTCGCCGCCCGCGACCCGCGATCCACCCCGTTCTCGACGCCTCGGGGAACTAGGGAGCCGGTTGGAAGGGGAAGACGAGCGGCGTCACGAGGACCGTCACGACCCCCACGAGCAGGTTCAGCGGGATCCCGATCCGAAGGTAGTCGCCGAAGCGGTAGCCGCCGGGACCCATGACCATGAGGTTCGTCTGGTAGCCGATCGGCGAGGAGAAGCACGCTGACGCCGCGAACATGATGACCACCGCGAATGGCAGGAAGCTGACGCCGAGGGCGGCGGCGGTCGCCTGCGCGAAGGCGAAGACGATCGCCGCGGCGGCGTTGTTCGTGACCACCTCCGTCAGCAGCATGGTGGCGAGGTAGACCGCCGCGAGGACGAGCCAGGGGTTGCTTCCCGCGGCGCCGACCAGTCCGCCGCCGATCAGCTCCGCTGCGCCCGAGACCTCGAGCGCCCGTCCAAGCCCGATCGCCGCGCCGATCGTCAGCAGCAGCGACCAGTTCATGCCCTCCCGGGCGCTCTGGATGCTGCAGCAGCGGGTGAGCACCATGAGGACGCCCGCCGCGAGCGACGCCTGCAGCATCGACATCGCCTCGGTCGCCGCCGCGAGCACCATGCCGACGGTGAGCGAGATCGCGATCGAGGACTTGTCGTGCCGGCGAGGGGTGGAATCCTCGAGTCCTCGGATCAGGAGGAAGTCGCCGCGGTGCTCGAGGTCGAACTGTCGTGCGCCCTCGACGAGCAGCGTGTCTCCCGCCCTCATCCGGATGTCCCCGATCCGACCTGGGACGCGAGACCCTTGTCGCGCGACGGCGATGACCGCCGCGTCGTAGGTCGTGCGGAAGCTCGCCTCCTTGATGGTCCGGCCGACGAGCGGACCGCTCGCGCCGACCACCGCCTCGTACAACCGCCGGCGATGCCGCGGAGCATGGACCTTGAACACCTGATCGTCCACGGGCGAGAGTCCACGGAGCTGCTGCAGGTCGCGGATCGCCTCGACGGCGCCCACGAACACCAGTCGATCGCCCGATCGGAGCCGGAGATCCGGCGACGCGGGCATGATCTCGCCCGCCCGCTCGAGCTCGACCACGAACACCTGCGGCAGCTGTCGAAGAGACGCCTCCGCGATCGAGAGCCCGTGCAGCGGGCTGCCCTCCGGGACGAGAAGCTCCGCGGTGAACTGCCGCGAGTCCTCGAACGCCTCCGCGGCGCCCCGTCGCTCCGGAAGAAGCCACGGTCCGACCACGACGAGGTACAGCCCGCCGACCAGCGCGACCGGGATCCCGATCCACGCGATGTCGAAGATGCCAAGCGGCGGAAGGTTCGTCTGCGACGCCATGAGCCCGACGACGAGCAGGTTGGTGCTCGTGCCGATCAAGGTGATTGTCCCCCCAAGGATCGCCGCGAAGCTGAGCGGGATGAGGAGCTTGGAGGGCGTGACGCCGCAGCGTCTCGCGAGGTCGCCCACCGCCGGGATGAGGATCGCGACGAGCGGCGTGTTGTTGAGGAACGCGCTGAGCCCGCAGACGGGGAGGAACATCCGCGCGATCGCCCCGCGGACCGTCCTCGGTCCGCCGAGCAGCGAACGTCCCAGCACGTCGACCGCGCCGGTCTCGCGAAGTCCCGTCACGATCACGAAGAGCGCCGCGACGGTGAGCAGACCCGAGTTCCCGAAGCCCTTGAGCGCCTCATCCGCGGAGATGACTCCGAGGCGCCAGCCATCGCTCGTCGCCACCGGCGCCACGGCGAGCACCGCGAGCGCGCCGAGCATCACGCCGTCCGCCGAGATGCGGGTGAGCATCAGGGTGCCGAGCACCCCGAGCACCACCGCCAGGACAATGAGGATCTCGAGCGACATCGGGGTTGGGGGCTCCGGGGGCGACCCCGGCGACCACCTGCATGCGGTACTTCGGCGATCGTGCGGCGACCGCTGAGGTCGATTCGGTCCGCGGGGAAGAGATCGCCGGAGGAGCCAGCGGGAGCCGTCGGACCAGTTCCCGGACGGCATGGTGGTTGAATCCGACCTGCCGCAGCAGTTGACGCTGGGTCCCCTCGAACCTCACGAAAGTGAACCTGCGTCCGCATTTGAGGTGGGCAGGGTCGGCGGCGGGACTATGTTCGTTCGGACGCCTCGAACCTTCCACGCCCGGAGTCGCGCCATGACCCGATCCACCTCGCCGATCATCCTGTCCTCGCTTGCCCTTCTGATGCTGGACGGGACTCCGGTGTTCGCCCAGTGGTCCTCGACCGCCGCGGCGAACCTCGTCATCGCCTCGCGCCCGGGCGAGCAGGTCCAGCCGAAGATCGCCGTGACCTCGGACGGCGGCTGCTACGTCAGCTGGTTCGACAACGAGCTCGGCGGCTACGACGTCCGCCTCCAGCGGCTCGACGCGGCGGGCGTCCCGCAGTGGGGATCCAACGGGCTGCTGCTTGCCGACCTGACCTTCAGCTCGACCCAGGACTACGGCATCGGCGTGGACACGGAGGGCTGGGGACTGGTCGCCTATCGCGACACCCGCTCCGGCGGCATCCAGATCGGGGCGAACCGCGTCTCGCCCTCGGGCGTGCCCGCGTGGGGGACCGGACTCGTCCTCACCAACACCTCGGACTTCGTCGGGCAGGAGAAGATCGTCGGGACCTCCGACGGCAACATCGTGGTCGCGTGGTTCCAGCTGAACGCGGTGCAGGTCCGCAAGCTCTCTCCCGAGGGAACGGTCCTCTGGTCTCGCTCGCTGCAGGGTCCCGGTGGGCTCTCGGTCGCGATCGGCGACCTGCAGGCGTCGGACGCCCCCGGCGCCGAGGGACAGGTGGTCGTCTCGATGATCAGGCAGGGGAGCTTCAGCACGCCGCGGCATCTCTACGCGCAGAAGCTCGACGCCGACGGCAACCCGCTCTGGGGCGCGTCGCCGATCACGATCTACAACGGGGGCTCCCTCCAGTTCGGCAACTTCCCCCCCTTCACCTCGGATGGCTCGGGAGGCGCGCTCTTCGCGTGGTACGCGACGACCCAGCAGTCCTTCGTGCAGCGGGTCCTCGCCGACGGCACCCAGCAGTACCCCGCGAACGGCATCGCGGTCGCGACGGATCCCGGACGCCTCCGCTTCGATCCCGCCGCGATCCTCGATCCGGCGAGCGGCGACATCTACTGCTTCTGGAACGAGCGCAACTCGAGCCAGTCGCAGCAGGCGCTCTACGGGCAGCGCTTCGTCGGCAGCACGCGGGCGTGGGGCGACGGCGGTCTGGTGCTGGTGCCGATCGGCGCGAACGACATCCAGTCGATCCGCTGCCTGCCGCGGACCGGGGGGGCGACGGCGATGTGGGTGCAGGGTGGTCCGAACGGTCAGCAGATCTTCTCCTCGGCGCGAAACGCCGATGCCTCGCAGGCGTGGGGCAGCAACCTGACCGTCTCCTCCACGCCCTCGACCAAGTCGAGGATCGACGCCGAGGTGATCTCCTCCGGCACCATCCTCTCGGTCTGGCAGGACGGCGCGACCGGCGCCGCGGACATCCAGGGTCAGAACATCCGCTCGGACGGCACCCTCGGGGTCGAGGCGATCCCGGGCGACCTCAACAACGACGGCGAGGTCAACGGCGCCGACCTGAGCATCCTGCTGTCGGCGTGGGGCGCGTGCCCGCCCAAGGGCGACTGCCCGGCGGACCTCAACGACGATGGCGAGGTGAACGGCGCGGACCTGGCGATCCTGCTCTCGAACTGGGGCTGATCGCCGGGACCTTCTCGCTCAGGACCACGCCGCAAGGAGCGCCGCGAGGTCGGCGCCATCGACCTGTCCGTTCTCGACAAGGTCGGCGACGCAGTCGCCCGTGGGCGGGCACGCGCCCCACGCGGCGAGGAGGATCGTGAGGTCCGCGCCGCCGACGACCCCGTCGCCGTTCAGGTCGGGGCTCGGAGGCGACCAAGGCGTGCCTTCGACGACGACCGAGACGACCGCGCCGACCCCCCCGGGCTGCCACGCCTCCGGCGAGCCGTTCGTCGTGGCGACGAAGCCGGCGCCTTGCGACGCCCAGTTCCAGACGGGATTCATGCCGGCGCTGGATCGCGATCGCGCGACGATCCAGGTCCGCACGCCCGCCTCGAGGATCGGTCGGGCCGACGACTGCACGGTCTCCTGCTGCGGGACCCATCCCACCGCGGCGATGGGAAAGGTCCATGACTCCCGCACGATCGTCGAGGGGATGCTGATGCCGCCGGAGGTCTGGTCCGCCCGCACCTCGAGCGTGACGAGGGGGTGCGAGCCGCCGGAGTTGTCCATGAGCCAGACCTTGATGCGGTCGAGCCGGTAGTTCTGGGTCGGCACGAAGCGGACGCCGACGGACTGCTGCGCGAAGACGTCGAAGCCGATGACGCCGAACGGACCACCGAAGGGACCGCTGGTCGCGTAGACGACGTCGGCGGGAGTGCTCGGGGCGAGACCTCCGAGCGCGGACGCGATCAGCAGGACTTGGAGGGGGCGCGGCATGGTGCGGTCTCGGTGCGGTCTCCGGTCATGAGGGAGTCTGGATCAGATCGACCGCTCAGGCAACCACGATCCTCCTCGAAGTTCGCGGGTCGGGGCGGACCCGCTACGCTTGCCCTCATGCCCTCCTCGGACGCGGCGAGGTTCCCAGATCCGACTCCCCGCGGCGAGTTCTCCTTCGCCTCCGAACTGGTCGAGCCCGAGACGATCCGGGTGGTCGAGCGGACGCTTCGCTGGGCGAGCGCCCTGTCGTTTGCCCCGCGGGACGTCACGGGCGAGCGGATGCGGGCGGCGATCCGGCGGCGAGACGAGATCCTCGGAGGCGTCTCGCAGGCCGCCTCGCGGCTCTTCGACGTGACGCCGTGGCGGGAGCGGATCTCCGAGGTCCTTGCGATCCTCGGCGAGGCGACCGGCACGAGCCGGGTCTACATCTTCGAGGTCGCGCGTCACGAGCGCGACGGCAACGCGATCTTCTCCCAGCGGTTCGAGTGGGTCGCGGAGGGCGTCAGTCCGCAGATCGACAACCCGGACCTTCGCGAGGTTCCTGCCCGCGAGGCGGGCTTCGGACGCTGGGCCGAGCTGCTCGGCGCCGGGAATCCGGTCTACGGGGACGTCCATGAGTTTCCCGAGAGCGAGCAGCCGCTGCTCGCGGCGCAGGGCATCCAGTCGCTCCTCGTCGAGCCGATCTTCGCCGGACCGACCTGGTGGGGCTTCATCGGCTTCGACGCCTGCGACGAGGCGAAGTCGTGGGACTCCGTCGAGGTCGATGCGCTCCGCATCATCGCGATGCTCCTCGGCTCCTCGATCGAGCGCGAGGCGAGCGAGATCCAGCTGCGGCAAGCGCAGAAGATGGAGGCGCTCGGTCGCATGGCGGGCGGAATCGCGCACGACTTCAACAACGCGCTGATGGTCATGTTCGGAGGTCTCGACCTCGTCCGCCGCGGGCTCGAGAAGCGCATCGGCCCCGAGACCATCACGCGTCATCTCGACATGATCGATCAAGCGGCGCAGCAGGCGCGGGGCGTCACCCGCCGCTTGCTCGACTTCAGCCGGCGACGCGAGTCGCAGCCCACGGTGTTCTCGCCGTTCGACTCGCTCCAGGCGATGCAGGACCTCCTGCGCCAGGCGCTCGGAGAGACGGTGCGGCTCGAGCTCGACGCGTCCGGCGCCCCGACCATCGTGCGCATGGACCCCGTGCAGTTCGAGCAGGTGGTCCTCAACCTCGCCATGAACTCCCGCGACGCGATGCCGAAGGGGGGGCGCTTCGCGGTCCGCGTCGAGCCGATCGACCAGCGCGATGCCCTCGCTGGAGCCGACCAGATCCCGGCCGGGCAGTGGATCCGCCTCCGCTTCGCGGACGACGGCGAGGGCATGACGCCCGAGGTCGCGGAGCGCGTCTTCGAGCCCTTCTTCACGACCAAGGGGCCCTCGCGGGGCACCGGGCTCGGGCTCGCCACCGTCTACTCGATCGTGCAGGCGAGCGGCGGACGCATCCACCTGACGACCGCGCCGGGCAAGGGTGCCGAGTTCAGGATCTATCTTCCGCTCGTCCACGCCGAGCCGGTGCCGGACCGACCCGCGACTCCGATCGTCCTGGAGGGAGGCGGCCGACGGGCGCTCGTCTGCGAGGACAACGACTCGATCCGCCTGTGGGTCGCGGATGCGCTCGCGGAGTGCGGCTTCGAGGTCCGAAGCGCCCCGAGCGGCGACGCGGCGTGGAAGCTGGTGCGCGACGACCAGTTCGTCCCGGACCTCGTCGTGACGGACGTCGTCATGCCGGGACTGACCGGTCCGGCGCTCGTTCGGAAGGTCGTCGGGGTGTCGCCCTCGGTCTGCGTGGTCTTCATGTCTGGCTACGCCGCCGACATGCTCGAGCGGGAGGGCATCGATCGCTCGAAGGTGACCTTGCTCGACAAGCCCTTTCGCGCCGACCGCCTGATCGCCGCGGTGAAGCAGGAACTCGACCACGCGGCGTCCCCGGAAGAGCGGCGGCGCCGGTAGCGGTTCCGGGCGAGGATCCTCTGGCTCCGAGTGGTCGGGGAGCAAACCATCCGTACACTCGGCTCATGGCGCCGACGACGAGGGTCTTGACGAGGAGTCGCCTGCGGGTGGCGGCGGTCGGGGGCGTCGCGACGGTGGTCCTCCTCGTCGCCGCCATGGAGCGACGGCATGAGGCGCCGAGCGGGGCGCCGACCGGGGAGTCGACCGGGGCATCGCCCGCCGCGGTCCGCGCCGACGAGCGGCTCGTCGCGGAGGTGCGGTCGATCCTCGCGGCGAACTGCTTCAAGTGCCACGGTCCCGACGAGGCGACCCGTCAGGCGGGTCTGCGGCTCGATCTCCCCGAGGATCAGCAGCGAGATCTCGGCGAAGGAACCCGCGCGGTCGTGCCCGGCGATCCGCTCGCGAGCGAGGCGCTGCGACGCATCGTCGAGGGTGATCCCGAGCTCCGCATGCCGCCGCCCGAGGTCTCGCCGCATGGGCTCGACGAGGCGGAGGTCGCCGCGATCCGCGCCTGGATTCAGGCGGGTGCCCCGTGGGCGGAGCACTGGTCGCTGCGGGCTCCGGTCTTGCATGATCGCCGTCCGCTCCGCGAGGTGATCGACGCCGAGGTCGCCGCGGGTCTCGCCGGCGCCTTGCTCCGCGCCGGACCGCGGGCCGATCCGGCGGCGCAGCTTCGCCGCGTCTCGCTCGACCTGATCGGGCTTCCTCCGTCGGTCGCGGAGGTCGAGGCGTTCCTCGCGGATCCATCGGACGCCGCGTACGCCAGGGCGGTCGATCGCCTGCTCGCGTCGCCCCGCTTCGGCGAGCGCTGGGCGAGGTGGTGGCTCGATCTCGCCCGCTACGCCGACAGCAAGGGCTACGAGAAGGACGACCTGCGCACGGCGTGGCCCTACCGCGACTGGGTGATCCGCGCGCTCGACCGCGACCTGCCGCTCGACCGCTTCACGACCGAGCAGCTCGCGGGCGACCTCCTTCCCGACGCGAGCGACGAGACCCGCCTCGCGACGAGCTTCCATCGCCAGACCATGAACAACGACGAGGGCGGGACCTCCGACGAGGAGTTCCGCGTCGCGGCGGTCGTGGATCGCGTCAACACCACCATGGAGGTCTTCCAGGGCCTCACCGCCGCCTGCGCCCAGTGCCACACGCACAAGTTCGACCCGATCACCCACGAGGAGTACTACCGGCTCCTCGCGATCTTCGACCAGACCGCCGACGCGGACACCCCCGACGAGAAGCCGACGCTTCCGGTCGAGATCCGCCTCGACTGGATGACCGAGCCGATGCGCGTCGAGGTGCCGGTCCTCGCGGCGCTGCCGGCGGACTCGCGCCGCGAGACCCGCATCCTCCGCCGAGGCTCCTTCCTCGACCGCGGCGAGGTCGTCTCGCCCGGCGTTCCGGCGGCGATCCTCGCCGAGGATCAGGCGCATCCCGGCGACCGCCTCGAGCTTGCCCGCTTTCTCTTCGATCCGCGCAATCCCCTGACCGCGCGGGTGCTCGCGAACCGCGTCTGGGCGGAGCTCTTCGGTGCCGGGATCGTCGAGACACTCGAGGACCTCGGCGTCCAGGGCGCGCCGCCGAGCCATCCGCGCCTGCTCGATGCGCTCGCGATCGGGCTCCGCGAGGGCGGCTGGAGCCTGAAGCGGCTCCTGCGCGAGGTCGTCTCCTCGGAGACCTACCGCCGCTCCGCGGACCTCTCGCCCTCGATGCGCGAGGTCGATCCGCGCGACCGCCTGCTCGGGCGGTTCCCGCGGCATCGCCTCGACGCGGAGACGATCCGCGACTCGGCGCTCGCGGCGGCGGGACTCCTGAGCGACCGCATGCATGGTCCGCCGGTCTTCCCGCCGCAGCCGGAAGGCGTCTGGACGGTGATCTACAGCGACCGCGGCTGGACGACGAGCGAGGGCGAGGACCGGCACCGCCGCGCGATCTACACCCACTGGCGGCGCACGGTGCCCTATCCCTCGATGATGGCGTTCGACGCGACGAGCCGCGAGACCTGCACCTCGCGGCGGAGCCGGACCAACTCGCCGCTGCAGGCGCTGGTGATGCTCAACGATCCGGTCTTCGTCGAGTGCGGGCAGGCGCTCGCCCGCCGGGCGATCGAGGAGTCCTCCGACGACGCGGGGCGCGCCGAGCGGCTCTTCCTCCGCGCGCTCGGTCGTCGTCCCTCGTCGGCGGAGACCGCGGAAGTCCTCGCCCTCGTCGAGGACCGTCGCATGGCGTACGAGGGCTCGCCGGAGGAGGATGCCCTGCGGACCGCGACCGTGCCGCTCGGTCCGCTGCCCGAGGGTCTGCCGGCGGTCGAGGCGGCGGCGTGGACCATCGCGGCGTCCGCGATCCTGAACCTCGACGAGTTCCTCGTGAAGCCGTGAACCCTCCCCGCGACCCGAGCGTGAACCTCCGCTGACCCTCGCCGACTGATGACTCGCCGATGACGACCGACCGCCCCGACTTCGATCCGCACCTCGATCCCGCCCGCCTCGACGCGGCGAGGCTCGCGACGCGGCGGCACTTCCTCGCCCGCGTGGGCAGCGGCGTGGGGCTCGCGGCGCTCGCGGCGATGGTGGGGGAGTCCTCGGCGATGTCGATCGTGCGGGGACTCCGAGGGGAGCCCACGGGGGGCGCGGGCGGGGATCCGCTGACGCCGCGTCCGCCCCACTTCGCGCCGCGGGCGAAGCGGGTGATCTACCTCCACATGGCGGGCTCGCCGCCGCAGCAGGACCTCTGGGACTTCAAGCCGAGGCTGCAGGAGCTCGATGGCGAGCCGTGCCCGCAGGAGCTCCTCGACCGCGAGCGGTTCGCCTTCATCAAGGGGCATCCGAAGATGCTCGGCTCGCCCTACGCCTTCGCGCGACGCGGCGGCTCGGGGGCGTGGGTGTCGGAGCTGCTGCCCGAGCTCGGCGGCATCGTGGATGAGCTCGCGATCGTCCGGTCGGTGCAGACCGACCAGATCAATCATGCGCCCGCGGAGCTCTTCCTCTACTCCGGCTCGCCGCGACCCGGGCGACCCTCGATGGGCGCGTGGACGATCTACGGGCTCGGCAGCGAGAACCGCGACCTGCCGGGCTTCGTGGTGCTGCTCTCGGGGGGTCGCAATCCCTCGGCGGGCAAGAGCGTCTGGGGCAGCGGGTTCCTGCCCACGACCTACGCGGGCGTGCAGTGCCGCAGCGAGGGCGAGCCGGTCCTCTTCGCCGACGATCCGCCGGGCGTCGATCGGGCTGGTCGGCGGCGGATGCTCGACACGGTGGCGCGGCTCAACCGGATGGCGCACGAGGAGCACGGCGATCCCGAGACGCTCAGCCGCCTCGAGCAGTACGAGCTCGCCTTCCGCATGCAGATGTCGGTGCCCGAGGCGGTCGACCTCGCCGGCGAGTCGAGGGAGACGCTCGAGCTCTACGGCTGCGATCCCGCGGCGCCCTCCTTCGCCCGCAACTGCCTGCTCGCGCGGCGGCTCGTCGAGCGAGGCGTGCGCTTCGTGCAGCTCTTCGACCACGGCTGGGACGTGCACGGCACGAGTCCCGGCGACGACATCATCACGCAGCTTCCGCGGAAGTGCCTCGAGACCGACCGCGCGGCGGCGGCGCTCGTGATCGACCTGAAGCGGCGCGGTCTCCTCGACGACACCATCGTCGTCTGGTCGGGCGAGTTCGGCCGCACGCCGATGAACGAGGAGCGGGATGGCTCGAAGTTCCTCGGTCGCGACCATCACCCGCACTCCTTCACGATCTGGATGGCGGGCGGGGGCGTGAAGGCGGGGATCGTCCACGGCGAGACCGACGACTTCGGCTACCGCGTGGTGCGGGATCCGGTGCACGTCCACGACCTGCAGGCGACGATCCTCCACCTCCTCGGGCTCGACCACGAGCGGGTGACCTTCAAGTTCCAGGGACGCGACTACCGGCTGACCGACGTGCACGGTCGAGTGGTGCCCGCGCTCCTTGCGTAGTTCGGCGGCGATCCTGGAGGTGGATCACCCGGATCACCCGGATCCCAGCGCCCGGCGAAGCTCGCCGAGGTGCGGTCGGTAGCGCTCGCTGCGATCGACGGAGCTGCGGTAGATCGGCTGGCGGACCTGGTCGTGGCTCGCGGTGAGGGCGACGCGTCCGCTCTCGTGGAAGCGGAGGCAGCGCTCGTCGAAGGCGAGACCGACGTGCGCAAGCAGCCGCCGGATCTCGGGCTCCGGGTCCGCGACGAGCGACTCGTAGCGGACCTCGAGGATCCGCAGGGGCAGCACCTTGATCCAGTGGTCGAGCATCCGGTCGTGCGCCCGGTGCATCGCGCCGAGGTGCCCGAGGTCGTAGGCGAAGTCGAGGGCTCCCGAGAAGTGGTGGAAGTAGCAGGAGAGGCAGGTGTCGAGCGGACTGCGGCGGCAGACGACCACCCGTGCCTCGGGAAGCATCCGCCAGACGAGCCCGAGGTTCAGCCCGTTGAGCGGCATCTTGTCGGTCACCACCTCGGCGGCGGAGTCGATCCGCCGCAGGCGCTCGAGGTACTCCCTCGTCATGCCCGGAAGGCTCGACTCGTCGATCCAGGACGGATCGGCGACGAGCGGAGGGGAGCCGCCGAGATCGATCCGCGCGGCGAGGTCGCCGATCGCCCGAAGCTCGCCGCCACCTGCCGCATGCGGATGGCTGTCGAGGATCTGCTCGACGAGCGTGGTGCCGCTGCGGGGCATGCCCACGATGAAGACGGCGCGGCGTCCCTCGCTTCCGATCCGCTTCAGGGCGGCGAGTCGGGCCGGGCTCCATGAGGTGATCGCGAGGTCCACCTGCCGGGAGAACTCCGACGGGTCGAAGCGGCAGGGCTTCATCGCGTTCGCCTCGCGGAGCGCCGCGAACGCCGCATCGACCTCCCCAAGCCGGTCATGGAGCGCCGCCACGCGGAAGAGCGCCTCGCACCGGAGGATCGGGGCGATGGCGTCCAAGCCGAGGGTCCGCCGGAGGCGCTCGATCGCCTCGCGCTCGCCTCCGATCCGCGACGCCAGCCGCGCGAACGCGAGCGAGATCGCGGGATGATCCGGCGCAGCGTCGAGCGATCCGAGCGACCCGCGGAGGCGACGCTCGGCCTCGGCGGGTTGACCGAGCAGCAGGTCGGTCTCGGCGAGCTGGGCGATCGCGGTCGGATTTCCGGGAGCGATCGCGAGCGCCTCCTCGATCGCCTGCCGTGCCTCGATGAAGCGACCCTGCTTCCGAAGCACCGATCCGAGGTCGATGCGGACCACCGGATCCCTCGGCAGCAGCCGGATCGCGGCGGTCAGCCGCTCGTGGGCGGAGGCGAGTTCGCCGATCGCCATCTCCGCCGCGCCGAGGGCGTGCAGCAGCGGTCCGTTGCGGGGGAGCCTCCTGAGGAGCCCGCGGTAGATGGACAGTGCGGCGTGGACGTCGCCCGCGAAGTGACGCTCCTGCGCGGCACGAAACTGCTGCTCGAGCTCGGTGGCGTCCTGCCGCATGGCGTCGTCCGCGGACTTCCGGAGGCGAAGAGGTCGCCGGCGGGCGGGCTCGAGGAAGCCCGATCAGGGACGCCGCCGCTCCTTCATCGCACCGTCATCTCGCTCCTTCATCGGTCGGTGACTGGTCTCGCGTCCCATCACCGCTCCCAAAGAACACCGCGGTCCACCCGGTGGGGTGGACCGCGGTCGAGAAGCCGTGAAGTCGGCGATCGAGGATCGCCGGCGGAAACGATGCCTCAGCGGCGACGCCGCGAGCCGGCGAGACCCGCGAGGGCGAGCAGCCCGATCGCTCCGGGCGCCGGAACGAAGTCGGTGAAGACGGTCGTGCTCGCGCCGAAGGCGCCGTCGGCGGTCGCCGTTCCGAAGCCGAAGGTGTCGCCGGCGTTGACGCCGAAGGTCAGCACGCCGCTCGTCGGCGACTGCGAGTTGAGCGCGAGCACCGAGAAGTTGCCGTTGAGTACCCAGCCGCCCGCGTCCCAGCCGGAGCTATCGCCGCCGGGAGTGTTCGAGAACGACCAGTTGACGCTGATCGTGCCCGCGGTCGTCGCGGTCGTCGAGTACCACGTGACGCCGCGGACGCTGGCGTTGCCGCCGACGACCGTCATGGTGGTCGAGGTGAGCGTTCCGCTGCCGCCGCCCGCCGCTGCGCCGCCGACCGCGTAACTCCCCGGATTGGTGAACAAACCGGAGCCGGCCAGCGCGTTGTTGCTCAACGACCACGTGAAGGAGTCGAAGTTCGCCGAAGCGATCGACGCGATGAAGAGACTCCCGGCAACCCCCA